>ENA-OSET01001596-OSET01001596.1-sediment-metagenome-genome-assembly--contig:-NODE-1596-length-23368-cov-21.866601_pt1 | contig 23368 bp, 20 predicted proteins | sample MGYA00237882_ERZ534229 | MGnify/ENA primary metagenome ERZ534229 (study PRJEB26408, sample SAMN06266212) | sediment metagenome | isolation source: Hudson Canyon methane seep mesocosm | place... | reverse complement strand
CGAAAGACGAAAGACGAAAGACGAAAGACGAAAGACGAAAGACGAAAGACGAAAGACGAAAGACGAAAGACGAAAGAAAGAGCGTCCTGAACTTGCTCTTTTTTGTCTTTCGCCTTGAGCCTTTCGTCTGCTCTTTAATCTACCATTTCAGCTTTTTCAATAATGATATCTTCTTTTGGTACATCTTGGTGTCCACCACGGTTGCCTGTTGCAGCATCAGCCATTTTATCAACAATATCCATCCCTTCAACTACTTCAGCAAACACCGCATAGCCCCAGCCTTGTGAGTTAGGTGCTGTGTGATCAAGAAATGAATTGTCTTTATAGTTAATAAAGAATTGAGCTGTAGCAGAATGTGGGTCGCCTGTACGAGCCATAGCTAATGTTCCGCGGCTATTCTTTAAGCCATTGTCAGCTTCATTTTCAATAGGCGCATGAACTGGTTTTTGGTTAAAGTCAGTATCAAAACCACCACCTTGAGCCATAAAGCCAGGAATAATACGGTGGAAAATTGTACCTGTATAAAAGTCTTCTTTAACGTATTTGATAAAATTTTCAGACGTATTAGGCGCTTTTTCTGAATTAAGTTGAATGACGATTTCGCCTAAAGAAGTTGTTAATTTTACTTTGTTTTGTGTGTCTGACATTTTATTTTCCGAAGCAAATGAAAGGGTTGTAGTTAAAAATAGCATCAAGCTAAGAACAATATTGCGCATAGTTTTTCCGTAAGGTAGATGCAAAGGATGAATTTTATGCGTTTTTTTCTTGAAAGAGAAGCACTAATCTTGGTAAATTGGACGGTTTTTTACCAAAGTGCGTAATTGATCTAACTAACCTTAATATAAAAGATGCTCAAAATATATAACACTTTAACGCGAAGCAAAGAAACTTTTAAACCACGAGTAGAGGGGAAGGTTGGACTCTACGTCTGTGGAATGACTGTTTATGATTACTGCCATATTGGGCATGCGCGAGTAATGGTAGTGTTTGATACAGTTGCAAGGTATTTTAGGTATTCTGGTTACGATTTAACCTATGTGCGTAATATTACCGATATTGATGACAAAATCATCAAGCGAGCTAATGAAAATGGAGAAGATTTTCTAGCACTGACAGAGCGTTTTATTGATGCAATGCATGAAGATGAACGAGCATTGTCTGTTTTGCCACCAGATATTGAACCAAAAGCAACGCAATCGATGGATGATATTATCAAAATGATTGCTACCTTGGTTGAAAAAGGGTTGGCTTATGTGGGTGGTAATGGCGATGTTTTTTACTCTGTTAGTAAATTTGAGAACTACGGAAAGTTATCAGGCAAAAATATAGAAGATTTACAAGCAGGTGAAAGGGTTGATGTTGATAAAGCAAAAAATGACCCGATGGATTTTGTACTATGGAAAATGGCAAAACCTGATGAACCGTCTTGGGATTCACCTTGGGGTAAAGGTCGTCCAGGTTGGCATATAGAATGCTCAGCTATGTCTACTTGTTGTTTAGGTAATCATTTTGATATTCATGGAGGAGGGATGGATTTACAATTCCCACATCATGAAAATGAAATTGCCCAATCAGAAGGTGCGACAGGTGAAAAGTTTGTAAATCTATGGATGCACAATGGCTTTGTCAGAGTTGATGAAGAAAAAATGTCAAAATCTTTAGGTAACTTCTTCACTGTTAGAGAGGTCCTAAAAAAATATCGCCCAGAAATTATTCGCTTCTTTGTATTATCAAGTCAATATCGTAGTCCACTAAACTATTCTGATGAGCAATTAGATGATGCCGGTGCTGCTTTAACTCGTCTTTATACTGCATTAAGAGGGGTAGAGGTTAATAATGATGCTTGTGATCCAGAATATAAAGCACGTTTTGATGAGGCAATGGATGATGACTTTAATACAGCCGTAGCCCTTGCAGTATTGTTTGATTTGGCAAGAGAGCTTAATAAAGGTAAATCTGATATTGCTAGAGCGGGAGTATTAGCCGGAACTTTAAAAACATTGGCAACTGTCTTAGGTCTTTTACAAGATGAGCCAGATAACTTTTTAAAAGGTGGTGATGCTGAAGATGGTTTGTCAGAAGAAGAAATTAATAAACAAATTCAAGCCAGAATAGATGCAAAAACCAATAAAGATTGGGCGAAAGCAGATGAAATAAGAGATCAGCTAAAAGCTCAAGGCATTATTGTTGAAGATATTGCCGGTGGAAGTAGTTGGCGTAGAGAAAACGTATAAGAGTATTTTAAACAAACATCGCTCTATACAAACTACAGGGTTATAAAAAATTAGTGAATTACTAAGCTATTTTTAATGGTAAGAGATAATACTATTAAGTTAGGCTTTTGTAGCCTTGATGAAACAAAGTGGAATCAAGGTTTAGCTGAGATTCTCCTTGATTTCGTTTCACTGCATCAAGGCTACATTTTTATTCTCTTTAAACTGTGGTTAATTAATAGCCATGTAAACAAATAAAAAATAAGAGTAAATTATCAGTGACTGAAATAAAAGATAAATCAATTGAAGTATTTCTAGAAGAATTAGCCAGTAAACAAGCCACACCTGGTGGAGGAAGTGCCGCTGCGGTGATGGGTGCGCAGTCAGCTGCATTAACATCAATGGTTTGTAATTTGACTATAGGTAAACCTAAATACATTGAAGTTGAAGAAGATATGCAGGCTTTATTAAAGCAGTCAGAAGCTTTGAGAGTATTGCTAACAGATATGATTAAGGCTGATGTGGATGTTTTTGATAAATTAATGGCTTGTTATGGCTTGCCCAAAAATAGCGATGAAGAAAAAGTTGCGAGAAGCACTCAAATTCAAGCTGTTTTAAAAGAAGCGACTATTGTGCCATTAGAATGTGCAAAAGCCTGTGCAAAGGCTATTCAATTAAGTCGTATAGCAGCAGAGAAAGGTAATCTTGGTGTGATTAGTGATGCCGGTGTGGCTGCAATGGCTGGTTATGGTGCTTTAAAAAGTGCCGCATTAAATGTATATATCAATACAGGTACACTTAAAGATAGAGATTTTGCTGATGCTAAGTTACAAGAATTGAATGCTTTAATGAGTGATTCAGAAGCTGAAGCAGAGCAGGTTTATCAAGTTGTGAAAGAAAAATTATAAAAAATATGAATTTAGTGTTGACGTAATAATGGCGACACAGTATAATTCTATTTCTTCACAGCGAGTCCTTATCTAAAGGGGCTTTAAGTAAGATAAGTTTAGTTCGGGGTATAGCGCAGTTTGGTAGCGCGCCTGCTTTGGGAGCAGGATGTCGGGGGTTCGAATCCCTCTACCCCGACCAAGATTTGCGCTTGTAGCTCAGCTGGATAGAGCATCGGCCTTCTAAGCCGAGGGTCACAGGTTCGACTCCTGTCAAGCGCGCCATACTTGGCAGTCAAATATCATAGTGGTGAGCGTAGCTCAGTTGGTAGAGTCCCGGATTGTGATTCCGGTTGTCGCGGGTTCGAACCCCGTCGTTCACCCCAGTGATTTCAATAGCTTATACGTTTCTAAAGATGTTAAAAAACACATCTACTGACAAAGTTACTGACAAAAACAATATTTTTCCCCCGCTGGCTTTACAATATCAACACTCACATCATAAATAGTTAGCACTGCTGCTGATCTATGTCCTGATCTCAGAAATACCTTTTCTTTTCAGATCGTGCATCCAGAAACGATGGTATTCAATCCTAGTTTTTCTGCTTTCTCTCCTGCTTGTTTGTCGCCTTATTTTTAGCTGTTTTGATTGATGATACGGTTAATTTATCGCCCGTTCGTTACATACCTGCCTGGCTATCGCACGGTATACATTCCCCTCGAATACGGTACGAGAAACCTGTGGTTTGTTCATAGGCATGTAAAATATTAGCAAGTAGCATACTTTATTTTCTACTCTTGAACACAAGATTCAAGCCCCATCACTTTTGTGCTATCTCTCTGCATTAATTCAGTTGCTTAGTCGTTTTTAAATACCGAATCAGTTTGCTCCAACAGACTGTTTATCTGTTCAAAAATTAAAATAAACTCGTTTAGCTCTGCTCTTGCTTCATCTATTTTGCCTTCCTGGTATTGTTTAAATAAACCATGGGCTCTGCTATGTAGAAGGTTATGCAGGTGTTCAAACTTTGTTATCTGTTTATGATCAAATAATTTTTCCTGCTGCATACGCTTGATCCAGATACCACACTGGCATTTTGTTTGCTTCATTATTGGCCAATTAACCAGTTTATCAGGAGAGGATTGAATGTTATTTTGGATACGGGCCTTCCAGCGATTAAGGCTAAGCCGGAATAGCTTTATTTTGTTTTGTGTATGCGAGTGACTTGTTTGGGAAAATTCTATCCATTCCTGATTTGGTCGGTAATTTTTAAGCCAGTCTGGGATTTCTATTGCCGGCATGGGCTTGGCTATGCCGTATCCCTGCGCTTCTTTGCAACCCATAATAAGTAACATAAGACCGTGTTCAGTGGTTTCAACGCCTTCTGCAATCACATTACGATTAAAGGAATTGGCCAGTCCTATGATGCCTTCGATAATGGCATAATCATCAGGGTCATCAAGTATATCTCTTACAAAAGATTGATCAATTTTTATTGTGTTGGTTGGCAGGTTTCTCAAATGAGTCAAAGATGAATAGCCGGTTCCAAAATCATCTAAGGCTATATTGACTCCTAAAAAATACATGCATTTTTTTATAATGCCATTGATTAATGCTAAATCACCAAATGCACTGCTTTCCAGTATTTCTAGCTGTAAAAAATCAGAGTTTATGCTTGGGTATAGAGCCAGAGCCGCTTCCAGATCAGAATAAAATGAAGTTTGTTGTATGTGATAAGAAGAGATATTAACGCTGAGTTCAAGGTTAATGCCTTGTTGCTGCCAATAGTTAAGTTGTTTAAGAGCAGTATTAATAACCCAGTTACCGATTAAAGTTTCCAGCTCGGTATTTTCTATAACGGGTAAAAAATGTATCGGTGTTATCAGGCCTTTTTCAGGATGGGTCCAGCGAATTAAAGCTTCTGCCCCAAAGACCTCGCCGGTTGCCATATTGACTTTGGGTTGATAATACAAGCTGAATTCATTATTCGATAAAGCTTGTTTGATTTCGTTAAGCCGTATGTGCTTTTTGCTGGTCTGGTTATCTTCCTCGGTATTAAACTGATAAAAGCGGTTTTTGCCTGCCAATTTTGCTTGGTACATGGCTTGGTCGGCATGTCTCAACAAGGTGTCTAGATCGGAATTATTTCCTGGATACAGCGTTACACCTATAGAAGCACTGAGCGTGATCGAATGCTTATTGATAAAATAGGGTAGCGATACTGAGTCTATAATTCGTTGCAGCATTTCTTTGCACTGAGAAAATGAGTCAATATCACCTAATAACAGAGCAAATTCATCCCCTCCTTGACGTGAAACAGTGTCTTCATTTCTTATGGTTTTTTTAATTCGGCTCGCGACTTCGACGAGCAATAGGTCCCCGGTATCATGCCCATAACTATCATTTACCGGTTTAAAGTTATCTAAGTCCAAAAAACAGACTGCAAGCTGACTGTTTTTTCGTTTGCAATGCGCTAATGCTTGATTAAAGCGGTCAGTTAATAATGCTCGGTTGGGTAATTGGGTTAGCACATCATAATGTGCCATTTTTTCTAGTGTTTCCTGCTGTTTTTTGCTATTTGTGATGTCACTAAATATACCTATGAAATTTACTACTTGATTGTTTTCATCGATGATGGAGGAAATAGATAACAATTCGGCATAAAGCATACCTGCTTTATTTTTATTCCAAACTTCACCTTGCCAGCTTCCATGTTTGTTAAGGGTCTGCCACATATGAAAATAAAACTCGGGTGACTGTTTGCCGGACCTGAGTATGTTGGGTTTTTGGCCTATTATTTCGTTTCGATTGTAACCCGTAATATCACAAAATGCAGGGTTAACATTTAAAATAATACTGTTTTTATCCGTAATAACAATGCCTTCTGCCGTTTCACTAAAAACTTTGGAGATAAGCAATAATTTTTCTTCAGCTATTTTTAGGTCCGTTATTTCTTGTACAGTACCTCTTAATTTTAATGCTTTTCCATTAGTATCAAATTCAGCTTTTCCTATGGAGCGCATCCAGCGTATTATGCCCTGTTTATCAATGATTCTATATTCGACATCACATTTTTTCCCTTCGTTGATATGGGCATTAGTTATTGAGATTACATGATCTCTATCATCTGGGTGGATGGTTTGTAAAAAGATATCCCAGGTAGGCTCTGAAATCTTGGGGAAACCTAAGCTTTCTGTGACAGTCTCAGACCAGATTTCCTTTTTGCTAATTAAATCAGCTTCCCAGGTACCAATATTTCCATAAAGCTGACTTATTCTTAAATGCTCTTCACTCGCTTTTAATTTTTTATGTGCCTGTATTCTTTGGTAAAAGTACAGGCATAGAAGAACAATGATCAATAAGCCGAATAATCCACTAATAGTTATCCAGATTAAATAGGCTTTCCCTTTTTGTTGATTCAGAATCCCGAGCCATTTTGTGTATAGTCGGTCATAGGTTTTATTTGCGATAACAATCGATAGTCCTTCATTAAGATCTGCCAGTAACTTTGTATTGCCTTTGGTAACCGCAAAACAAAAGTCCTGACGGAGTTCTTTTAATGGCGCTATCGCTGTTTTAATATTGTTTAGTTTAAGCTTTTCTATCAAATTAAGTCCGACTAATCGTTGAGCTACGACAGCGTCAACCTCGGCTGTAGATAATTGCAGAAAAGCCTCTTTAAAAGAGGAAGTTGTGATTAATTGATCAGTAATATGACTACGACGTAAAAACTCTTCGGCATTATCCCCTTTTAAAACGGCAACACGACGCCCACTAAGGTCAGTAACTTTTTTTATAGCATTTTCAGTATTTCTGACAAAAACTGCACCATAAAGCTTTAGATAAGGTGTTGTAAAATCAAAAGCTTTCTCCCTCTCTGGGGTTCTGCCTACAAGTGGTAAAGCTTCTAAGTGACCTTGTTCAAGGTCATTTTTTATTTCGGCCCAAGGACGAACTTCATAAGTAACTGTATGCCCCATCATGCGTAACGACTCTCTCATTAATTCAACTGAGAAACCGCTAGCCGAGCCATCATCTAAAACGATTGAAAAAGGAGGGTAATCAAGTTCACTAGCAGATTTAACAGTATTAGCTATTGCTTGGGTTGAAAATACAACACAAAAACTAGCTATCCATAGGAAACGGATTGTTGTGATTAAATGTGGACTTGAGGTATTTAACATTTAAATATTTTGAAGTCAGGAACTAGTTTCAATTGTAAACCATATAGTCAGATGGGAGGTAGTTAGTAGATAAGACCAAAAATTTGCTGATGAATTTAATTAAACTTTTCTTAGTTTTAAAGGATAAATCAGTGAAGCTAGCTGGATTAATAAAATAACCTGTGCTTACAAAGTACAGGTTAGCAAAAAACTAGCTCACCTTGCATGCTCTCGTGTGGGAATACATAAGTACCTGAGTATATATTTAATTTAACAGAAATATTGTAGGAGCGTCCGCCCTCGGCGCGATTTATTAGAGAAAAGAGCATTATTTTATTCGCGCCGAGGGCGGACGCTCCTACAAATCATTATTAATGTTTAGAGAGTTGTTCAGGGTCACCCATTAGTCTGCTGGTGATAACATTAATCAATGCATATATCTGAATTATCATATAATCCAGCTTAGAAAATGGCTGTATAAAAAAGGGCTGCTAAACAAGAACATTGTAGTAAAAATACATTCCACTGACCTGGCAAATATTTTGTTTTCGAACATTACTCCCAATATCCCGCAGGAGATACAAACGGCAATAATAATGATTAGATAGTGCCACCATTCATAATGCCAGACAAAATTATCAACTATTAAAATTACCGGATAAATTGGTAATACAAAAGAGTAAAATAATTGTGTATTTTTATATTGGAAGGATGTAAATCCCATTAGCATCATCAAGTTAATGAGAATCATAAAGACAAAAATTAACACGGCTGCGATTTGTAGAAACAAATTATCTGTTGGCATATCTGATAACCCCCATCCCAGCAATGCAAATAAAAATGCACCACCTAATGCCTGCTCAAAAGACTGATCAAACTTCTCCCTATTCATTATTCTTTTTCCTCATAACCGAGAAGTTGCATCAATCGCCTAGAATTATAATCTTTGGCGGCTTTCTTTTGTCGGCCAAATGATCCTTTTCGTGTCCACAAAACACCTCCAAAAAATGATAAAAGTATAAAATCAAGAATTGGTGTAGTTGCCTTCACATAACCATTCGAAGTGTAGTTATCTTCAAACTGAAGTAAGAAAGCAACAATAAACAAACTACCCAATACATACCACTTAAGCATACGATTTACTGTTAGTGCTTTGTTTGAGCCAAACAATTTCATTAGTAACATTGATGGTATGAACGCAACAGACAAATACATCAACATTTCAACGTCAATATATCCATTAACTTGATTTATCGAACGTTGGATTATTGTTTGCACGACATAGATTAAATTTACTGATATGGGAAATAATCCAAAGTTATTGACATCGAACCCACTATCTATAACTTTCGCACATACAATCATGGCATAAAGAGCCAATCCTGCAAAAACAGTATTAAGAAGCAACTTAAAGACTGACAACCTTTCTCTATTAGTCTTGTGAATTACATGCAGCTTTCTCATTAACCACTGAAGTGACTGTGATGTTTCTTTTTTTATTATATTCAAGTAACTCAAATCGCCTGAAGGAACGTATTGACATTCCATATCCCTGACACATGCATCTACCAGTGGATTTGATAGTATTGGAGATAGGTTCTCATCTGTTAATGCAATTGTGGCATTTTTAGACTCAGTCCAGCTAATGTGATTATCAAAAATAAAGTCAGTATCGTAGGGGAGAGTCCCCAATATTTTACACAGCCCTCTTGTAGGCTCAGCATACTGGCTTGTGGCTTCAACCTCACATTGTGAAGCAGTAAGAACACCAGGGAGGTAAACGTGATATATGCCCGGCCTTCCTTTTTCCTGAATCGTTTGGTCGGCATTCGACCAGTCTACAACCTTGTTTACATCAAGATCTTCTTTGTTCCTATTTTTAATAAACTTTTCAACCCACGGGATCTCCGTAAAGCTATACCAATGTATTTTTGAGTTTTCATAACATGAGTAGAACTCAGCCGCTTTTATAAATGTGTTTACCCCATCACCGCCACATGTACCACATCTTTGTCGACCATTGCCACCACAAGAATAGCAATTTTGTGTTCTGTATCTTGTAGCATATACAGGGGTTCTACTGACTTCATACCCCCGCCCATTTGTAATAACATTGTCACTGACATGAGCTTGATATGCTTCTTGTACGGTTCCATCGCCTCCACAGCCACCACATCTAACAGTTCCTCTACCGCTACAGTTTGTACATGTAATTAGGCATCTATAACTGTACTCTTTTAATGAAAAACGTCCTATTTTATACAGTTCCAGCAAGCTATTCTTATTAAGCTGATCTTGGAGGCAATTATTTAAGACCTCAGACTCCCCCGAACACCCTCTATTTGAAATAGCATTTATGCTTTGATTGACTTCATTTTGATTTGAACAGTTGTCGCCACAATTTCCATTCAGCAGCTGATGGGTTATAGCCACCTTAATTTGGAAATCAGCTGATGACGTGTAGGTTTGTTTCTCAACCCTTGGATCGCCTATAATTTTTAACGTCACCCCAAGGTTCGGAAGCCACTTATTTCTGAGCGCGCTAAAAGGGGTCAAAAAATTATCACTATTCATGTTAACCCCTCCTGCTCAATCTGATCTTGTGCGGTTCTTCATCGTTATGCTTAACCCATAAGCGTTTTGTTTCATACCCGCTCTTATATAGCTTCAAGTCATATTTACCAACGGGAAGAATCATTCCTTCAACGTATTTTGGCCCTATATTCATGATTTTAATTTTGGCGGATTTAGGCCAAACTTTAACGACAAATGGATACTCGCCTTTTTCTAAGTTATACGCTGACTTACGTTTATCCTTCTCGAAAGTCTGACTTGCAATAATGTCCTTTGTGAGAACAACTGTCGCGAGAACAGCCCAAATAACAATTACCGTTTTATATTTTATTTTCATGCTATGAAATGCTTAATGTACTTAATCTTTTCGTTAATAGCTTCCTGATCCTAACGCTTCCATAATTTCCATGCCTATCCTATCCCATCCAGTACATGGAAATGATTCATACAGAACTGACCATGCCAATGCTTTCTTTCAATGTACCGCCAATAGGTTTTATTATGGGTTGAGTCGCCATAGCCCTCACTGTACAATTTTAGGAGGGTGTTATCTATTGAGCTACGATCAATTTTGATTAATTCTTTTCTGTTCTTCTTAAGAAGTAAACGCAATTTTTCATCAGTTTCTATACCAGGTTTTTTTAAGTTCAGCTAATTCTTCTTTGTAACCCGTTTCACTAGGACAATAATCATTAACTTTGGGAAATATTAACCGAGGTATCATACTTTAGAATACAAGATAAGCAGCTCTGAATACCATTCAGTACTTACAAGTATAAAGCAGAATTTAACTTTCTTAATTCTTTGAATGCCCACCTATGACTAAAACCAGCTATTCAAAAAATTGAATGCTTCGATTGGAATCAATTTTGAAGAATCTCATATTAAGTCTGAGCTATTACCCCTAAGTCAATAAAGATAAGATGTAGCATCTCACGCTAGCAATACCGAAAAGTTAAGGTAAAAAAATTATTTTAATTTCTCCTCTCGGCAATTGCTCTTGCATCAGATCAGCGCTTAAGAGCAATCAAGCTTTATTTATTGACTCTTTTAGAAAACCGCCGGCATCCACAGGCACAGCCTCAGGCACTATAATTGCTCCTAGTTCGACCATGGCCTTTTTATAAACCTTACGCTTAAAATAAATGACATCTTTTAATGGGTACCAGTAATCGACCCATTTCCAACCATCAAATTCTTGCTTATCACCACAATCAAAACGTACTTTGGCTTCATCACTGACTAAGCGTAAGACATACCAAATCTGCTTTTGACCTATACATAAGGGTAATGAGTTTTTTCTGATGTATTTATCGGGTAGTTTATATCTCAACCAATATCGGGTTCGACCCAGCAACTGCACATGATCGGACTGCAGACCTGTTTCTTCCCATAGTTCCCGGTACATTGCCGCTTCAGGGTCTTCATTGCAATCAATCCCACCTTGTGGAAATTGCCATGAATTCATACCTTTGCGTTTTGCCCAAAAAACTTGCCCCTCATCATTACAAAGGATAACCCCGACATTAGGCCGGTACCCTTTAGAGTCAATCATTTAAAAAACCTGTTTTGGCCTTCCTATTCTTTTAATTTATATTCAAACATCTACAGCCAATCTAGCATTACACATTAAAAAACAATCATTACAAACCAAATAACAATACATAAAAATGGTCAGTACCTAGCCATGATAAAGCCCAAATAACAGACAAAAAAACCTATTCTGTTATTTCTCCACCCAGTTCAGGCAATTAAAAGCAATCTAAAAATGTAATATACGACTTATAGTATTTAAAGCGAGCGGTTCAAATGTTAAAATTAAAAAACAAGTCAGTATTAAAATTAATAGAGCCATTGTTCCATAAAACAACTACTGACGCTATAGTCCTTTTTCTTTTATTTAACCAAGCAGGTTTTTTCCGTGAGTTTAGCGATTTTTGATTTAGACAATACTCTGATTTCAGACGACAGTGATTATTTATGGGGGCAATTTCTTGTTGACCAGGGAATAGTTGATAAAGACCAATATGAAGAGGCAAATGCCAAATTCTACGACGATTACAAACAAGGTACATTAGATATCGTTGAGTTTTTACATTTTTCATTAGCTCCTTTAGCTAAAAATGATCCTCAACAACTGTATAAATGGCGTTCACAATTTATTGAGGAAGTCATTAAACCTATACAACTAAAACCAGCCATTAAATTAGTCAATAAACATCGATTTAAGGGCGATACAGTGATGGTCATTACGGCAACCAATCGCTTCGTTACCGAACCTATCGTTAAGCTCTTTGGTATAGATATTTTACTCGCCACCACACCTGAATTTATAGACGGTCGTTATACGGGTAAATTTGAAGGAACCCCCTGTTTTCAAGAAGGCAAAGTTACATTATTAAATCAATGGCTGGAAGACTCAAATGAAACAATGGAAAACAGCAGCTTTTACAGCGATTCTTTTAACGATTTAGCTCTTTTAAAGCTGGTCGATAATCCGGTTGCAGTAGACCCAGACGACAAACTTCGAGCACATGCTGTTGAGAAAAACTGGCCTTGCATGAGTTTGAGAGGTTAAACCTCAGCAACAGAAAGATATCTCCCTTTCATTTCCTTGCGCGGTTAATCCCCCGCGCAACCTGACATCAAATATAGCCATATGTTGAGAGCTGCAGTGAAAGCCTGATGTCAGTTGTGAAGAAATGTAATTCACCGACAAATAACAATATTTTGAATGCTATCTGTCAGCAAATACAATTATTTAATATTGTTATTATAGGCGGGCAAATTTAGTTCGGTTTTTGAAAACACCCAGAAAACCGAGGGCTGAAAATAATAAAGGCAGTGAAGCTGGCACCGGTACTGCATTTAAAACATAGGCATGAGTTTCGCCACCGATGTTTCCCCAGCCTACAATTTGTCCCTGATCATTAATACCGTAGGCGCTAGTTAAATCCCACAAACCTTGGTCTTCAGCTGAGAGAAGGCTTGTTAAGTCATGCATGGTGTCATTTTCATATAAATATGCGTGACCAGAGCTTTCTAGTAGATGTGATCGGTAATCTCCTACAACCTGACCATTTTCATTAATATCATAGGCGAAGGAATCATCCATAATACTGCTTAAGTCTTTCATCTGGCCATTTTCATAGAGAAAAGCATGATAACTGCCACTATCAGTCAATGAATAACCTACAATTTGGTCATTGTTATTGATAGCTCTGGCTTCAGAATATTGAGTGTTATCTAAAGAACCTAAAGCTGTCATGGTATTGTTCTGGTAAACAAAGCCTTGAATTGTTGTTGGTCCTGCCGTTGTTGAGGTGCCGACAATAATACCTTGGTCATTGATATCGAAAGCAGCAGAAGAATTGCCTCCTAATGTGCCTAATCCTGTCATATTGTTGTTTTGATAAATAAATGCTTGTGAAACCGTGCCAGATTCATTGCTGTGACTGTGCCCGACTACCTGCCCTTGATTGTTGATACCATAGGCATAAGACAGCTTACCGTCACCCAGGGTACCTAGATTTTTCATCGTGCCATTTTCGTACAGGAAAGCGTTGTAATCTGTACTGTCGGTTAGTCTTGAATAGCCTGCGACCTGTTGATTCATATTTGTCGCTCTGGCTATCGTATTGCTACCACCAAAATTACCTAGATTTTGCATTTGATTGTTGTCATAGAGAAAGGCGCTACGGGTTCCGTTTGAACCATCTTGATTCATCGGTCTGGAGCGTCCAACGACATCACCATTATTGTTAATATCATAAGCGCGAGATGAAGAGCCGCCCAATGTGCCTAAATCTGTAATCTGGTACTGTGGTATCGCAAATGCACTACTGGCACTACCGAATAAAAGAGCTGTAATAATAGTATGAGTTAATTTCATTATTTCTACCTTTAGTTGAATCTAGTGGGAAAATTATCTGTCTGTTAAATGATTTATTGAGTCATAAATTTAGAGCTTTTTCCTGGTGATATTAAACATGCCTAATAGAGCCGTTATAAATAACCAGTTAGCGGCGGGTAAAGGCACAGGCGCGAATTCCTGGCTTAAATGAACTGATTGCGAAATATCTGAACTAATTTGAATGTCATCAACTGCTAGTAAAGAGTCAACTCTTTCGCCGCCCCAGAAATGCGCTGTTTCACCACTGTGAAATTTTAACTGGTTAACGCCAGCCATCACTTCTTCAAAGCTCCACTCAGGAAAGCAGCATTCGCCTTCGTTACCGAGGAAAGGAGTGATATATTCTTCGCTGATAGCGAAGGACAGGTCATACCATTGACCATCTGCAGCCAATTCAAGCGGGGTTTTTGAGCCTGCAAAATGCCATTCGTCAGAGGTGCGAGTGGTAAAGCCTGCACGCATATAAAGGGTATCTTCTCCCATGTTTTTCATGCGAACTAAAATAGACCCGACTCCAGCCGAGTTATAATTTCCTCGCCATTCAGTTTCATTAATAAAGGTCATTCTGCTACTGGGCCCTCTACCTGACTCGCCACCACCAATAGAGTTGACTTCCAGATAATGATTGCCATTTGATTCCTGTTTTACTATAGGCAATTGCCTTTCTGAGGCGCTAGCACCTTTTTTCCAGCCATGAGTTAAGCCATCTTCGAAATCATTTAAAATGTTTGGATTTATAGTTGTCGCAAAACCAGTGCTCGGTATCAAAACAGACAGGTTGAGGACGAGTGCAATAATTAATTTTTTCACGCTTTACTCCATTACAGTTAATAAATTTACAGTTAACCCCCCACGCTAGACATTGCAACAAATGCGCCAAGCCCGATTAAAATCTTGTTTTTATCGTGAAAAAACCTAATTACAACCCCCTCTATCTATTAGGAAGATCTTTAAAATAAGCTAAAACTATAGCTAGGTAATCAATATTAAGGTGCTACGATGGCCGATAAAAAAGCAATGAATATATTTGCTGGCTTGAAAGTAAGCTGTGTTATTGCATCGAGCCAACAAGCTTATTGAAATTTATTGTTGGCTAAAATAAGTCATGTCACTCAGCATGGGTGTTAAATAACATTGTTTAATTCACTGTTAAAGAAAATGCTTATATGTCTAACAGAGGGAAAACGATAAGAACCGCAATAGCTTTAATAAAGGTCATTAAAATGCATTCTCGAGCAACTAGCATCCAAGAAAGATACTTTTTTTAGTGTGAATTTAATTGGGAGGGGCGTAATAAAACATTATTAAGGGATGATCTTGATATATTGAGAAATATATCAAGTAAGGTGAAGCAGCAGCCCTTTTTTCAGAGTAAAGCTGAACGAGCTATTTGGAAATATTGATTTTAGGATCACCTCACCCGAGATGTGCTTGATTATGAAAGCATCTAAATTACATTTTTTTACAATCCTTGCCAGGGCGGCTCAGACGAGTATCTGACTAAAGTTAAATAGGAACTTTTGTATTTTTTGCTGGGACTCCCTTTTAACTCGCAGTTTGGTCAAGCCCTCGCGTAATCTGACATCACATCAGCATATTTTTTAATACAGCCGATAATATTTCGGTGGAATGCACTAGCGTTTTTCCACCCTACAATACGAAATCATGCTGGCTATGTCACAGGATAGGCCGCGCAAGCAACTGACTGTGTTGTTGTAGCCAGGGTAAGCCTTGCCTGGCTCCTATTTTTGTACAACACAATGTGCCTGCTGCACTTGAGTAGGCCAATATATCCAGCCAGTCCATGTTTTTAGCCACAGCCGCAGCAAAAGCCCCATGAAATGCATCACCTGCCCCAGTTGTATCAATGGCTTTAACCGCTATTGCAGCAAGCTCTCCCTGTTGTTCACCCCGCTGCCAGATCAGCCCTTTTTCGCCTAAGGTTATCACTACAGCGGGCGAGAGTTTAGCTAATCGTTCTAAAGCAGTCTTAACATCTCCCGCAAACTGGCAAGCAAATTTTTCTGATGCAACCAGATAATCAACTTTATCCATTAACTTTTCAGTTCCTTCATGCAGAGAGCCTGCATCCAGCACTGTAGGAATATTAAGCTGACGCGCTAGTTTGACCAATGCCAAGGATAAATTGGGCTCATGTCCATCAAGTAGAATTGCTTTTGCCTGCAGTAAAGAAAAGTCTATAACGCTGTCAGTCAATACTTTGGTAGCCCCTTTGTAATTGATCAAGGCTCTTTTACCATCAGGTTTAACGATAACGGTTGATAAAGGTGTGGGTGAATCGCCTCTTACAATAAGGTCTGTATTGACTTGATGTTGAATAAATTCCTGCAAATGCATTTCGCCATATGGATCCGCCCCTAAATAGCCTGCAAAAGCAGCTTTTAGACCGAGTCTAGAAACCGCCACCGCTGCATTAGCTGCTGGCCCGCCTCCACACCCTACTAAATCCTCTGCAAATATTTTTTCGTCACTTTCCGGATGTTTGTTAACTGAAAAAGTCAGGTCATAACAGGCATGACCAAGGCAAAGAACGTCAACAGTTACTGATTTAGCAGTCATAGGTATTTTAAATAGCTATTATTGGAACTTGGCTTAGCTTTATTTAAAGCTACTCACGGAGCAGGCTAAAGCCTGCACCCCAATGTTGTATTTTGTATAAGGCGGACTGAAGCCCGCCCTACATTAAACTAGCGATTACTTCTGCCCTGTTTTAAAACGGGCTTTAATGGCTTTTCAGCCGGCATGTCTACAAACTCCATCAATATGGCTAATTCTTTGTTATTCAGTTCATAAGAGTCCTTAGCTCTTACATTAGTCGGCAAAATTGATGGTCCGTATCTTACTCGCATTAAACGACTCACAGTGACCCCTTGTGACTCCCATAAACGTCTAACCAAACGGTTTCTGCCTTCTTTAACCACCACATGAAACCATTTATTAGCACCTTCACCCGAGAAGAATTGTATGTCATCAAAATGAGCTTTACCATCTTCCAGCTCCACACCTGCTTTAAGCAAAGCAATCATTTCCTCAGGCACTTCACCTAAAATACGTACTGCGTATTCCCTATCCAACTCTCTGGATGGATGCATTAATCGGTTAGCCAATTCACCATTATTAGTCAGCAATAACAAACCTGAAGTATTGATATCCAGCCTGCCAACTGAAATCCAGCGACCTACATCCAGTTTAGGTAATTTGGAAAAAACAAGCGGGCGACCTTGTGGATCACGTCGGGTCACGACTTCGCCTGTTGGCTTGTTGTACACTAACACCCGTGTAGTTTGTTCAGCATACTTTTCCCAATTAACCTGGCGTCCATTTATTTGAACCTGATCGCCAGACACAAGGTGTAATCCTGGCGTTACTTTAACGCCATTTACACTGATTCTACCATCGTCTATCCAACGTTCAATTTCTCTTCTGGAACCCAATCCACCGCGGGCAAGCACTTTTTGAATACGCTCACCCTTTGAGACAGCATTGTCTTCAGCGCTGTGTTTAGATTTAATGTCGGGTTTCCGAGATGGGTTCGATGTTTTGTTGTTCTTCACTAGTTTTTACTTCTCTAACAAGTTCTTCAGTATCAATCTGCTCAACATTTTGTTGAACAGGGTCTTTAATATTAGACATTAATTTTTCAGCAGAAAAATCCAGATTTTTGATTTCTTCCAGTGTTGGCAAATGCTGCAATGATGATAAATTAAAATAATCTAAAAATTCTTTAGTTGTCCCATATAAGGCTGGGCGACCTGGCACTTCTTTATGGGCTAATACCCGTATCCACTCCCTTTCCAGCAAGGTTCTAATAATATTTGAACTGACGCCAACCCCTCGAATATCTTCAATATCACCTCGTGTAACAGGCTGACGATAAGCAATTATAGCAATCGTTTCTAACAAGGCCCGTGAATATTTAGGCGGTTTTTCTTCAAATAAACGAGACACCCAATAAGTATAGCCATCTTTCACTTGAAAACGATAACCACTAGCCAGCAACTTTAAACCTACCGGCCGCATGGCATAATCTTCCATTATAGAATCTATTGATGCTTGTATGGTTTTTAATTCTGGCCTTTCAAGCTCAGGATAAACATTCTGAAGCTGTTTGACTGACATGGGTTTTTCCGCGGCAAATAAAATAGCTTCTACAATTTTCTTGGTATCCCTATCTGAGTTGATTAAGTCATTAAAACTAATGCCAGTGAGTGATTTTTTAATCTTTTCTGCGCCGCCACCAGTTTCTGCCAATTCATTCAGTCGGGTATTCAATTCAGTTTCAAATTTAGCCTTTAGCTTAGGTTCAAGTTTGGCTGTTAACTCTTTTTCTACTTTAACAGATAACTCCCTTTGCAAGCTTGCTTCAATTTCTGGTTTAAGCTGTTTTGTCAACTTAAGCTCTATATCAGCTGCTATTTGTTTTCCCTGAGTCTCCTGCAATTCTGTTTTTAAATCGACAAGCATGCCCGGTCTTAATTCTTTCAGCAATTCATCTTTAATCTTCGACTCTAAGCTTATTTGTAAATTCTCGCTAATACTTGCTTCTAAACTATGCTTCAGTTCAGACTCTATCTCGGGTTCCAGCTCAGCTTTTAATTCTCGCGTTATTTGAGGTTCTAATTCCAGCTTCAGTTCATCTGCAATTTCTGGCTCTAATTCAAATCTAAGTTCACGGATTAATTCTGGCTCTAGTTCTATTTTAAGCTCATTAATGAGTTTTGTTTCTAACTCAGCTTGAAATTCCTGAGTTAATTCAGATTCCAGCCTATCCTTCAGCTCACTAATTAACTTGGGTTCTAACTCCGCTTTAAGCTCAGTGCTTAATTTTGGCTGTAATTCTGCTCTTAACTCCTGGGTTAATTGCTGCTCCAGCTTAATATTTAATTCGCGACTTAATTTGGGCTCCAACTCTGCCGACAGTTCATCCGTTAATTTTGCTTGCAGTCGCGCTGTTAATTCTTTAGTTAAGCTCTGTTCCAGTTCTGATGCAATTTTCAGCCTTAACTCAGGCTCAATTCTGGACTTAAGCTCTTGCCTTACTTTTGGCTCCAGCGCTGTTCTCAGTTCACCCGCTATCTTTGCTTCCAGCTCTGGTGTTAGTTCATCCTTTAATTCTGGTTCCAGCTCTGCTTTTAACTCCCGAGTGATTTGTGGTTCTAACTCCAGTTTGAGCTCATCTATCGTTTCGGGTGCTAACTCTACTCTCAATTCCCGAATTAATTCAGGCTCTAATTCGATTTTAAGCTGATGGCTGACGTCATCTTCAAGCTCTGTTTTAAGCTGGTTTTTTATCTCAGGTTCTAGTTTCGCCTTTAACTCACGTCTTAATTCAGCTTCTAACTCAGTTTTAAGCTCAGCTATTAATTTTGGTTGCAGCTCTGCCCTTATTTCATTAGTTAACTTGACTTCCAGTTCTGATTTAACTGCCTGAGTTAATTCAGGCTCAAGTTCTGCTTTAAGCGCTTGAGTTAAGCTTGGCTCCAGCTCAGCCCTTAATTCATCAGCTAATTTTACTTCCAGCTCTAGTTTAATTGCCTGAGTCAGCTCAGACTCTAGTCTGGCCTTCAATTCACGGTTTAATACAGGTTCTAGCTCTGTCTTAAGCAGTTGAGATAATTTCGGCTCTAACTCTGTTCTTAACTCATCAGTTAACTTTGCTTCCAGCTCTGGTTTAATTAACTGAGTCAGCTCAGGTTCAAGCCTGGCCTTCAATTCACGGCTTAATTCAGGTTCTAACTCTGTCTTAAGCAGTTGCGATAATTTCGGCTCTAGCTCTGACCTTAACTCATCAGTTAACTTTGCTTCCAGTTCTGGTTTAATTAACTGAGTCAGCTCAGATTCAAGCCTGGCCTTCAATTCACGGCTTAATTCAGGTTCTAACTCTGTCTTAAGCAGTTGAGATAATTTCGGCTCTAGCTCGGATCTTAACTCATCAGTTAACTTTGCTTCCAGCTCTGGTTTAATTAACTGAGTGAGTTCAGATTCTAGTCTGACCTTCAATTCACGGCTTAATTCAGGTTCTAACTCTGTCTTAAGCAGTTGCGATAATTTCGGCTCTAGCTCGGACCTTAACTCATCAGTTAACTTTGCTTCCAGCTCAGATTTAACAACCTGAGTTAATTCAGACTCCAGTCGAGTCTTTAGTTCACGACTTAAATTGGGTTCCAACTCAGTTTTAAGCGCTTCTGTTAACTTTGGCTCCAGCTCAGCTCTTAATTCTTCAGTTAATTTTGCTTCCAGCTCTGGTTTAAGCTCGTCCGTTAATTCAGGCTCTAATTCTGCTTTTAATTCTCTTGTTATTTGAGGTTCTAATTCCAGCTTAAGTTCATCCTCCATCTCTGGCGTAAGCTCAAACCTCAGTTCACGAATTAATTCTGGTTCTAATTCAACTTTGAGCTCATGGACTATTTCTGCTTCCAGCTCTGATCTAAGTTCACGGGCTAACTCTGGCTCCAGTTTTGCCTTCAATTCACGGCTTAATTCTGGCGTCAACTCCATTTTAAGCTTGTGGACTAATTTAGGTTCCAGTTCTGTTCTTAAATCTTGCGATAATTTTGCTTCCAGTTCCGCCCTTAACTCACGCTTTACTTCTGCTCTTAGCGCTGATTTAATACTGGCCTTAGTTGAGGAATCTGTTTTAGTTTTGGTACTTTTCTCTAGCTCAGCTTGAGTGTTTTCTACTTTACTTTCAGGCGCTGTAGTGAGCTCAGCCGTTTTCGCTACTGATTCTTGCTCTAACGCGGATTTCGGCAAAGGGTTCTGGCTGGATGATTTCAATACATCCTTCTTTACTGAGCTCGAGGATGGCAAGAAATGAGACAACCACCCCTCCCTTTCCTTCTGCTCTTGTAAATAGCGCTGAGAAAGCGAGGCTATCTGGCCTGTTAAGTTTTTCCAAAATGGCTGCCATTCTTTCACGGACGGATAAAGGTTCCTTTGTTATTATATGGTGACTAAGTTGCTCAACACGTTTGAGCACATCTTGAAATGCCAGTAGCATTTCTTTTAAATCTATATCAGGGTATTGTTGTTCTACATCAACACCTGAAGTATCGACCAGTGTATCAAAAACATCCCGTTCATATCTAGGCAACAGCGCAATATCTTCTGCCGCTTTTTTTATACATTCATATTCTTGCAGCTTTCTAATCAGAAAAGCTCGAGGGTCATCTTCTTCATCTTCTGCGTCTGGCTGTCTTGGCAGTAACATTCTGGACTTGATTTCTGCCAATAATGCCGCCATCAACAGATATTCGGCTGCCAGTTCCAGCTGTAAAACCGTCATCATTTCAATATATCTGACGTATTGCGTTGTGATACGTGAAATGGGAATATGTAGAATATCTAAATTTTGTCTTCTAATTAAATACAGTAACAAATCCAGTGGCCCTTCAAAAGTATCCAGAAAAACTTTCAGGGCATCAGGTGGAATATATAAATCTTCTGGTAACTCGGTATAGGGAGTACCCTCAACTAATGCAATCTGCAGAACCGTGTCTGCTGTATTTTCAACGACAGTTTCGGTCACAAAATCATATCCCTGCTAGGGAAAAAAATATCTGTTGCACATAGTACATGGGATAGCCCAATACATAACTCAAACCACCTGACCAAAGTAAAACTAACAGAATAATAAATCCAAAACGTTCCAGTCGATTATATTGCCATGCCAGCCTATGAGGTAAAATTCCCGTCACAATTCGGCTACCATCTAAAGGCGGAATTGGAATTAAATTAATCAAGGCTAAAACCAGATTAATTGAGATACCGGCAATACCTGTATAAATCAAGGGTAAAGATATCACCTCTGTTTCAATGACTACCCCTAGCCTAGCCACCAATGCCCAAACCAGGGCCATCAATAAATTAGAGACAGGTCCGGCCAAAGCGACTATAGCCATATCTCTTTTTGGATTCTTAAAATTTCTTGGATCAACAGGAACGGGTTTAGCCCAACCAAAAATAAAGCCTGTAAAAGAAAGTAACAACAACCCCGGTATGATAATTGTGCCTAAAATATCAATGTGCTTTATAGGGTTTAGAGTTAATCGCCCTTGCAGTGAAGCGGTGTTATCACCATACTTTTTTGCCACCCAACCGTGAGCCACTTCATGTACTGTAATAGCAAACACTACGGGTAAAATCCAGACCACAATACGCTGAATTAATGTCAGTTCATCCATCATAATATCTTCTAAGCCTCCAGCATTGGCGCACGACCAATACCCTGCCTGACTATTTCTATTTCACTATCAATACAATTAATTATGGTGGTTTCCTGAGACTCGATAATACCAAAATCAATAATTAGCGCTAACTCTTTTTCAAGCTTATCTCTAATATCATAAGGGTCGGTTTCTGCACCCTCTGCATTAGGCAAAACAAGAGTTGAACAACATAAAGGCTCATCCAGCTCATCAACAATCATTTGACTCACAACATTATCAGGCACACGGATACCGATGGTTTTCTTCTTTGGATTTTGTAGTCGTTTCGGCACTTCTTTAGTGGCATCTAAAATAAAGGTAAATGGCCCTGGGGTTAATGCTTTAATTAACCGATAAGTATCATTATTTATTTTAGTGAAATTAGACACCTGAGTTAAATCTTTACAAATTAAAGTAAAATCATGCTTTTCACTTAGCTGTCTAATCTGCCTGATTTTGTCCAAAGCTCGTTTATCATCGATTCGGCAGGCAAAAGCATAAGAAGAGTCTGTCGGCAAGGTAATCACCCCACCTTTCTTCAATATATCGACCGCATGATGAATCAAACGCTTTTGCGGGTTATCGGGGTGAATTTCAAAATATTGAGCCATAAACAAACAACACAGACTAAGAAAAAGAAAGCGCTATTGTACCCCATGAAGTGGAGATTCAATAATATCCTTATAGCTATCGTTAACTGACACTAGTGTTCTTTCATATTGGTTTGATGGTTCTGCTGGGGAAAGAAGGAATAAAACCAGCCTCTTTTGCAAAATAATTTTTCTTTATTTCTATAAGAAAAAAGAGTAAAGGGAGAAAGTTTATTTTACTTCCCCCCTCCCAAGCCATCCTGACTTCCCTATTAAGCAACCACCATCGTCACAAAGCCGTCATATTTAGATGGTATTTATGACACTTCAGACTTAATTTAGCTCTAATTTGCTCAACCAGGAATGCCTTTTATCAAACAAAAAAAATGGCCAATTTTATTACTCGTTTTATGCTTTATCTTATCTATTTATTCTGCCGACTATTTAACGCTAGAAAACATTAAAATATTAGACGGATTTTTTCTTTGGCTTTTATTTGGGCGCACTTTATAACATCAGCGCCACAATACTGGCCTGTTTAGCTGGCTTAGCAATAAGCCGGTACACGGTTAAAGAGCTGTTTGAAAAAGCCTATTATCATCGACTTAAAAAAGTTGAAAGAAAATGACATTGGGGTCTACTATAGAATTATGATACTTAACCGCCTTTTTTCTGACATCAAAACATCATAAACCAAAGACCCCCGACATTTTTGCGAGAAATCACATGATAGAGTGCTCCTGCAAATTCGAGCCTAAGTGGCTTGCCATTTTTCACCTGAATGCTAACTATTGATGGA
>ENA-OSET01001595-OSET01001595.1-sediment-metagenome-genome-assembly--contig:-NODE-1595-length-23381-cov-11.048876_pt1 | contig 23381 bp, 24 predicted proteins | sample MGYA00237882_ERZ534229 | MGnify/ENA primary metagenome ERZ534229 (study PRJEB26408, sample SAMN06266212) | sediment metagenome | isolation source: Hudson Canyon methane seep mesocosm | place... | reverse complement strand
ACATTGTTCCCAGCCATTGGGCGTTTACCCGTTACCTGACATACTCGTGCCATATTAAATCGCTCCTGTTGAACATTATATAATTAGGGAAGAAAACCAACCCTAACGAGACCTGCAAAACCCAACTTTATACCATAATCTAAATTAGATAGATAGCGAAACTAAGACTGATTCGGTGAAAGCCCCATGGACTGTAATTTTTCATGTAATAGCTCCATGTTAAGGGTTCCTATTTTGCGCATGGTTATTTCACCTTCGGGATTAATTAAAAAGTGCGTTGGGGTGACTCTGACATTATCAAAGGCATGTGCAATTTGAGATGATTGATCCCATGTGATCAGATAGGGTAGCTTTTTCTCGGTACGCATTGCTTTAATATGTTCGATAGAGTCATGAGCCATAGCAACACCTATCATGGCTAAACCTTGATCGGAGTATTCTTTATGTAATGCAATTAATTCTGGCATTTCTTGGATACATCCGGGACAGTCGGTCGCCCAGAAAATGACTAAAGTTGGCTTTCCATGAAAATCGTGCAGGGAATGTTGTTGACCGTCAATATCTGTGAAAGCAATATTAGGTAAGGTTTCTTGTTCTGAATTATTAAGCCAGTTGATAGTAAATAAAGCGAGTAATAAAACGACTGCAAATAAAGTGTGGCGTTGATGTGATTTCATGGGCTTAACCTTGATAAAGTATGTTAATTAGGTGATGTAAGCTGACCGAGGGTTTCGGTTAACTTAAGGTTTTCACGGTAATCAACAGGGCAATCGATAATAGTAACTGTATTACGTGCTAATGCAGCAGATAACTCTGGCATTAACTGTTCTGTTTTTTCTATTTTTATGCCATGTGCACCAAATGCCTGTGCATATTGCACAAAATCCGGGTTGGTAAACTTAACATTGCTGGACCGACCAAATTGGTTTTGTTGTTTCCATTCAATTAGCCCGTAGCTTGCATCGTTCCAAACCAAAATAACAATGGCAATATTGAGTCGCATGGCTGTTTCAATTTCTTGGGAGTTCATTAAAAAACCTGCATCACCGGTGACAGCAACCACTTTACGTTCTGGGTGGGCCAATTTAGCTGCTATAGCCCCTGGTACCGCAATACCCATACTCGCAAACCCATTAGAAATAATACAAGTATTAGGATTCTCACAGCGAAACATGCGAGACATCCACATTTTATGTGCACCAACATCACAGATTACAATGTCTTTTAAATCCATTGCTGTTCGTAAATCCCAGATTATTTTTTGGGGTTTGACTGGAAATTCCATATCATCACGATGCTGGTTCATGTCTTTTATTAAGCTATCACGTAGAGTACGCATAGCTTTACCGGTATGAGATTTACTTTTTTCTGCAATGCGGTTTAAGCTGTGATTTATATTACCTATAACGCCCAATTGAACACTGTAATACGCATCTACTTCAGCATGTGTGGCATCAATATGAATAATGGTTCTATCTCGAGATGGGTGCCACAAATAAGGATGGTATTCGACCATGTCATAACCAATACAAATAATGACATCGGCATTGGCAAAGCCACAGTTGGCATAATCTCCAGACTGCAAACCCACACTGCCTAATGCCATCGGATGGTGAAAAGGGATAACCCCTTTTGCCATAAAGGTATTTGCAACGGGAATCCCAAGCTTTAAGGCAAAGTCAGCAAGTGCTTTAGATGCCTTGGCTCGAACAACGCCATTACCAGCAAGGATAATAGGATTCTTGGCACATGAAATAAGTTCAGCTGCCTGCTCAACTTGTTCTGCAGCTGGGTCTGGAGGTGTAGCATGTTTAATTCTTAGAGGTTGATCATCAATTTCCATTTCTGCAATATTTTCAGGAAACTCGATGAAACACGCACCTGTTTTCTCTGTTTGAGCGACTTTGAACGCTTTACGAACAACTTCAGTGATGACCTCAGGCTCAACAATACGGGTTGAATATTTTGTGATGGGTAGAAACATCGCTTCTAAATCCAACACTTGGTGTGATTCTTTATGTAGGCGATTAGTCGCAGCCTGTCCTGCGATAGCGACAAGAGGAGCATGATCCATATTGGCATCTGCAACGCCTGTTATTAGATTTGTAGCTCCGGGACCTAATGTTGCAAGACATACGCCTGCTCGCCCTGTTAAACGGCCATAAACATCGGCCATAAAGGCAGCGCCTTGTTCATGGCGGGTAGTGATAAACTCTATTTTGGAGTCCAGTAAGGAATCCATAACATCCAAGTTCTCTTCGCCAGGAATACCAAAGATATATTTAACACCTTCGTTTTCAAGACTGCGAATAAAAAGTTCAGATGCTTTCATGGGGCAAATTCCTTAAAACGGTGACAGGGCAATAGTGGACTGTCACCGGGAGCTTTAATTTTATTGGAAGTTTTCAGGTGTTTGTTTATGCCAATCAGTTTCTTGTTGATATTTATGTGCAATATTTAATAAACGTGCTTCATCAAAATAATTACCAATGAGCTGTAAACCAACAGGCAAGCCATTAACAAAACCTGCAGGAATAGACATGCCGGGTAAACCCGCAAGGTTCGTGCTGATGGTATAAATATCTGCTAGGTACATGGCTACAGGATCATCTGTTTTCTCACCTGTTTTAAATGCTGTTGTAGGCGCTGTTGGGCTCATGATGACATCAACTTCGTTGAAAGCTTGTTTGAAGTCATCACTGATTAGGCGACGACATTGTTGTGCTTTTAAATAGTAGGCATCGTAGTAGCCCGCAGATAAAGCATAGGTGCCAATCATAATACGGCGTTTAACTTCTTCACCAAAACCTTCACCACGTGAACGATTATAGAGGTCGTCTAAGTCTTTCGGATTATCACAACGATGACCAAATCGTACGCCATCCATACGTGATAAGTTCGATGAACATTCGGCAGGGGCAACAACATAGTAAGTGGGTACGGACAGCCCTGAATTGGGTAGCGTTATTTCTTTAACCGTTGCACCGAGTGATTCATAGTGTTTAATCGCCGTATCAATGACCGTAGCTATTTGTGGGTCTAAGTCATCACTAAAAAATTCTTTTGGCAAACCAATACGTAAACCTTCAAGTGAGTCATTCAGTGTTGTTGAATAGTCGGGAACGTCACGATCAACACTGGTTGAGTCACGCTCATCAAATCCAGCCATGACATTAAGTAATAATGCCGCATCTTCAGCGCTATGTGCCATTGGACCTGCTTGATCTAAGCTAGATGCAAAAGCAATCATGCCATAACGAGAAATACGACCGTAGGTTGGTTTTAATCCAGTCAAATTACATAGAGCGGCTGGTTGGCGAATTGAACCACCCGTATCTGTACCTGTCGCAATCGGGGCAAGTCTTGCTGCCATTGCTGCAGCTGAACCACCTGATGAACCACCTGGAACACGATCTGTATCCCATGGGTTTTTAACCGGACCATAAAAACTGGTTTCATTTGATGAGCCCATAGCAAACTCATCCATATTTGTTTTGCCTAATGTCACCATGCCTGCAGTATTAATTTTTTCAACAACGGTGGCATCATACGGTGAAATAAAGTTATCTAACATTTTTGAAGCACAGCTTGTACGTATGCCCTGAGTGCAGAAAATATCTTTATGTGCGAGAGGGATCCCCGTTAGTTTCCCCGCTGTTTTTTGCTGAAGTTGGATGTCTGCCGCGCGAGCTTGCTCCAATGCTGTATCTTCACAAATGGTAATAAACGCATTAATTTCATCATTGTGAGTCTTAATACGGTCTAAATAATGTTGAGTTAATTCAACACTTGTAAAGTCACCGTTGTGTAATGCTGTTGAAAGTTCAGAAAGAGATTTGTTGTGCATGAGTTTACCTGTAGTTCAAAGTTGTTTTAGTAAGTAGTGCTATGAGATAAGACAACTTATTCGATAACTTGTGGGACAAGATAAACACCGGCTTCAGTTTTGGGTGCAATTGTCTGAAATTTTTCGCGTTGATTTGTTTCTGAAACAACATCAGAACGCAACCGTTGGTGAGCATCAAGTGGATGAGCCATCGGTTTGATATTATTTGTATCCGCATCACTTAATTGCTCTACAAGATCAAAAATGTTGTTTAAATCCTGCGCATAATCAGGAATATCATTTTCATCAATTGCTAATCGGGCTAAATGGGCAATCTTTTCTATCTCGGTTTTATCTAAACTCATCGACGGTTCCAAGTAATTTTTACTAATAAGCGCACAGTTTAAATCATTCGTCGCTTGCTCAACAGCCCCATGGATTGATAAAGTATCTGTCTTTCATCTTTTGAGCTGTGGTTTATTAATGTTTGAACGTTTACGCGGAGTGTTTTCGAACGATCTTTCGATCGATCTTGGTACAGCAAATACACTGATTTATGTGCGAGGAAAAGGTATTGTTTTAGATGAGCCTTCTGTCGTCGCGATACGTCAGGATAAAGGTCCTGGAGGACCACGTTCTATAGCTGCAGTAGGTGCTGAGGCAAAACGAATGTTAGGTCGAACACCTGGAAATATTACTGCAATTAGGCCCTTAAAAGATGGTGTAATTGCAGACTTTACGGTAACAGAAAAAATGTTACAGCATTTTATTCGTAAAGTGCATGAAGGACGGTTTTTAAAACCAAGTCCGCGCGTATTAGTTTGTGTGCCGTGTGGTTCAACGCAAGTTGAGCGTCGCGCTATTCGTGAATCTGCCGCAGGTGCGGGTGCTCGTGATGTGTTTTTAATTGAAGAACCTATGGCCGCTGCAATTGGTGCGGGCATGCCGGTAGAAGAAGCAAGTGGTTCAATGGTTTTGGATATTGGTGGTGGTACTACTGAAGTTGCTGTGTTATCTCTCAACGGTATTGTCTATTCTGCTTCTGTCCGTATTGGTGGTGATTTATTTGATGAAGCTATTATCAGTTATGTACGCCGTAATTATGGCACATTGATTGGCGAGTCTACAGCTGAAAAAATTAAAAAAGAAATTGGCTCTGCATACCCAGGGAATGAAGTTAAAGAAATGGAAGTGCGCGGACGTAATTTAGCAGAAGGTATTCCTCGCAGCTTTACATTAAATAGTAATGAGATTCTTGAAGCCTTGCAGGATCCTCTTTCTGGCATCGTTTCAGCTGTAAAAACAGCACTAGAACAAACGCCACCTGAACTGGGTGCCGATGTTGCCGAACGTGGCATGGTATTAACCGGTGGTGGTGCGTTGTTGCGAGATTTAGACCGTTTATTAATGGAAGAAACAGGTTTACCTGCAATTGTCGCAGAAGATCCTTTAACATGTGTAGCTCGAGGTGGTGGTCGCGCATTAGAAATGATAGATGAGCGAGGCACTGATATATTTACCTATGAGTAATAGGACTTTATAAATATTTAAACCTTTGTAGGAATACCACCTACAAAGGTTTTTTAGTTTTTGGATTTCAGACAATTAAACCATTATTCTCACATTCTTTATCACTGAATACGCGCTTGCTATTAGCGTTGATATTATCCGTGGGCCTGTTTTTTCTTGATTCAAGGTTAAATACATTTTCATCGATTCGTAGTAATTTATCGATTGTGACTTACCCTGTGCAAGTTGTTGCGGCCTTACCTCGTGAAATAAGTGATTGGCTAACTGAGACTTTCCAAAACCGTACCCAATTGAAAGCAAGAAATGCAGAATTAGAAACGAATAATCTCCTTAATAGTCAGCGATTACAAAAGCTTGAAAATCTAGAACGTGAAAACATGCGATTGCGTGAGTTACTAGGCTCATCATTTCGCTTACGAGATCGCGTTAAAGTTGCTGAAATAGTGACGGTAGACTTAGATCCTTTTTCGCCTCAGGTTGTTATTGATAAAGGAGAGCGTGACGACGTTTTTACAGGGCAAGCCGTGTTAGATGCGACAGGTGTTATGGGGCAGGTCGTGAGCATGAATCCATTATCGAGTCACGTAATCTTATTGACGAACCCAAGTCATGCCATACCAGTTCAGCTTAACCGTAATGGCTTGCGAGCCATTGTTACGGGTCGAGGAGTGAACGAACTATTACAAATTGATTTTTTGCCTCACAATGCTGATATTCGAGTTGGAGACCTGTTGGTAACGTCTGGACTTGGTGGCGTATTCCCTGTGGGATACCCTGTGGGAACGGTTACGACTGTAGGCTTTCCTCAGGGAAAAGCTTTTGCTGAGATTAGTGTTAAACCAGCGGCACAAATAGCAACAAGTAGAGATGTACTTTTGGTCTTAAACTCCAATACTGTTAATGCATCAAGCGGATTGATAACGAGTGATGAGAATATTAACGATGGCGGATAATAGGGCTCGACATGGCGGTGGGTTCATAATTGCCAGTATCTTTTTTTCTATTGTATTGATGTTAATCCCTTTGCCAGATTTTTTACGGTTTTTCCGGCCTGAGTTCGTTGCTTTAACATTAATTTACTGGACTATGGCACTACCCCGCCATGTTGGGGTCGGTTATGCTTGGCTTGTAGGATTATTTATGGATTTAGTCATGGGGGGGGCATTAGGTCTTATGGCTTTTTCCTATGCTTTTATTGTTTATTTGGTTTTGACCTTTCATTTACAGTTACGTCAATACCCAATATGGCAACAGGCTATAAGTATCTTTTCTTTAGTTCTGTTACTACAAATGCTGTTACTTCTTACATCACCACGAGTTGCAGATTGGAACTTTTGGTTGCCTCCATTCGTTAGCATGATGTTGTGGCCTGCTATCTATACAATCTTACGAAGTGTCAGACGTACATTTCATGTTAGTTGAGTTTATAGCTTAATGTCGACTCGGTTTACATTAAAAAACCATTCAAATGAAAACCGATTAATCAATGACCGTTTGATTTTTGCGGCTTTGTTTGCGGGACTATTATTTATTATCGTAATGGTTCGATTGGCTGTATTGCAGGTTGTCGAGTATGAGCACTTTGATTCACTTTCAAATAAAAACCGTATCGACATATCTCCTCTACCACCTCAGCGAGGCTTAATTTATGATCGAAACGGTATTGTATTAGCTGAAAACATTCCTAGTTTTAGCTTGGAAATAACGCCAGAAAATGTACCCAATTTAGATGACACTTTAACTACGCTAGCAGCATTATTTTCTGTTTCTGAAGTTGATATAACTAAAATAAGAAAGCAGATAAAGCAACAACGACGTTTTCGCCAGTTTACATTTCGTCAGCGGTTGACCGAGGAAGAAGTCGCTGTGTTTTCTGTGAATCGGCATACATTACCTGGTGTTGAAGTAGTTGGCCGTTTGATTCGTCATTATCCTCAAGGTGCTTTATTTGCACACACCGTAGGCTATGTGGGGCGAATTAATGAAAGAGACCAAAAAAATATTGATTTGAAGGCCTATAAAGGTACACAGCAAATTGGTAAAACAGGTATTGAAAAACAGTATGAATCTCTCTTGCATGGTTCAGTTGGTTATCAGCAAGTAGAAACCAATGTTCAAGGTCGGACTGTTCGTGAGTTACAAAATGTTTCCTCAATCTCTGGACAAGATTTATTTTTAAATTTAGATATTAATTTGCAACGAGTTGCTGCAGAGGCACTTGGGGAATTTAATGGTGCAGTTGTTGCGCTTGTTCCTAAAACGGGTGCTGTTTTAGCGATGGTTAGTAAGCCTGATTTTGATCCCAATCCATTTGTATTAGGGATTAGCACTAAAGAGTATGGCGCATTAAGAGATTCGATTGATATGCCTTTATTTAACCGTACATTACGGGGAAGATACCCTCCAGGCTCAACACTAAAGCCCTTTGTTGCCTTAGCTGGATTAGAGTTAGGTTTAGTGACGGAACAAACAAAAAGCTTTTGTCCTGGCTGGTTTAGCTTACCTGGACAAGATCATCGCTATCGCTGTTGGAAAAAACACGGCCACGGCCATGTTAATTTGAAATCCTCTATTTCACAATCATGTGATGTGTATTTTTATGACTTGGCGAATGCATTAGGTATTGATCGCTTGCATAGCTTTTTAGACTTTTTTGATTTTGGCCATCGAACAGGCATTGATATTCCAAGCGAAAGTAAAGGATTATCACCTTCTCGAGAATGGAAGCGAGCTAGTCGAAACCAGACTTGGTATCCTGGCGAGACTGTTATTTCAGGAATAGGGCAAGGGTTTAACCAAACTACACCTATTCAGCTTGCCCATGCAACGGCTATTTTAGCAATGCGAGGTATTAATGTTCGCCCTCAAGTTGCTAGAGCAATTAGAAAAAGTGGTCAAAGTGAATTGGAACTTATTGAAAAAGAGCTAGCTGAAAGTTTACCGATGGAAGATAGCCAGCATTGGGAGGCGGTGATTGATTCTATGGTTGACGTTGTCCATGGTACTCGAGGAACTGCACGACATATAGGCAAAAATATACCATTTAAAATTGCAGGAAAGACAGGAACTGCACAAGTTTTTGGTATTAAACAAGATGAAAAGTATGATGCTGAAACCTTAGCGAAGAAGTTGCATGACCATGCTTTATTTATTGCTTTCGCACCTGCGGATAATCCTGAGATTGTCGTTGCGGTAGTGGCTGAGAATGGAGGCAGTGGCAGCCGAACAGCGGCTCCTATTGCTCGAAAAGTAATTGACCAATACTTTGGGATAAGTCCAAGTGAATAGCCATCTTATTGATAGACATCATCCTCAACGTTGGAGTGTTACTCGTGCATTAGCGGTGATTCACCTTGATGCTTTATTATTTTTAGGGTTGCTAATGTTGATGGGGGCAGGGCTGATTATTTTATATAGTGCTGGCGATCAAAGCACTGCATTAATGATACGACAACTAACCCGAATGGCTGCGGCAGTTTTTGCTCTTTTAGTGGTTGCAAATATCCATCCGGATAGAATGAGAGATGCAGCCTATTGGTTATATGGTGTCGGTTTAATATTATTAATTGCTGTCTTAGCCTTTGGTCATGAGGGTAAAGGTGCACAACGCTGGCTAGATCTAGGCTTTTTCCGGTTCCAACCGTCAGAGTTAATGAAGTTGGCTGTTCCTTTGTTGGTGGCAAGTTATTTGGCTGAGCGACCATTATCACCAACGATTCCTCGACTTATTATCGGGCTTGTTATGATTATTGTGCCATCATTGCTGATTGCTAAGCAGCCTGATTTAGGCACGTCATTACTTATCGCTAGTTCAGGTTTAATTGTTGTCTTTCTATCAGGTATATCGTGGCGAATTATTATTGGATTCATCGTTACCTGCACATCCGCATTGCCTGTGTTGTGGTACGTTATGCATGATTATCAAAAGCAACGTGTCTTGACCTTTTTAAACCCTGAGAGCGATCCATTGGGTGCGGGCTACCATATTATTCAATCAAAAATAGCGATTGGTTCAGGAGGACTATTTGGCCGAGGTTGGTTGGAAGGAACACAATCACAACTGGCTTTTTTACCAGAACGTTCAACGGATTTTATTTTTGCTGTAATAGCAGAAGAGTTTGGATTGCTGGGGGTTGGGCTTTTACTTATTATGTATTTATTAATTGCCGCGCGAGGTATTTATATTGCGAGTCAAGCACAAACAAGTTTTGCGCGATTATTGGCTGGGAGTATTTCAATGACTTTCTTGGTCTATGTATTTGTTAATGTCGGGATGGTGACGGGATTATTGCCTGTAGTAGGTGTACCGTTACCTTTAGTTAGCTATGGAGGGACATCAATGGTGACCTTACTTGCTGGCTTCGGTATCCTAATGTCTGTTCACACCCATCGAAGGATGATGTCACCATGAAAAAGTTAAGTGTATTACTTGTAGCAGTCTGTGCAATTGTTAATCCAGTTTATGCAGAAGAGAGCTTACCAGGCGTATCTGAATTTATTACAGAAATGGCAACAAAACATGATTTTGATAGCAATGAATTGACGATGTTGTTTTCTAAGGTTGAAGTTAAAGAATCTATTTTGAAAGCGATTTCAAGACCGGCAGAAAGAAGTAAACCGTGGTATGACTACCGTAAGATATTTGTTACTAATAAACGGATAAAAGGCGGCGTTACTTTTTGGCAGCAGCATAGAGAAACCTTAGCGAAAGCTGAACAGGAATATGGTGTTCCGGCAGAAATAATTGTCGCTATTTTGGGTGTGGAAACACGCTACGGTGGTAATGTTGGTGGTTATCGCGTTATAGATGCATTATCTACCTTAGCATTTAGATACCCACCTAGAAGTCCTTTTTTTCGTAGTGAACTTGAACATTTTTTAATACTGACTCGCGAAGAAAATAAATCACGATTAGATCCCGTTGGCTCCTATGCAGGTGCTATGGGCTTGGGACAGTTTATGCCGAGTAGCTATCGAGCATATGCAGTCGATTTTGATGGTGATGACAAACGTGATATTTGGACAAACCCTGTAGATGCTGTAGGGAGTATTGCCAATTACCTAAACAGACATGGCTGGGTTGCAGGCGAGAGTATTGTTCATCCAACGCAATTAACTACAACAGAACCTACAGCATTAGTCGAAAAAGGATATAAACCTTCTTTGACAAGAAGTGAGCTTAGTGACGCTGGAATTTCATTGGATAACTTACCTGAAAGTAATGATGTTATTGCCTTGATTTCATTAACTCAGAAAAAGGGTGAAGAATATTGGCTGGCGAGACAGAACTTTTATGCGATCACTCGTTATAATCACAGCAGAATGTATGCAATGGCAGTGACACAGTTAGCGGATGAAATTCGTATTAAGTATGAGCAAGAAAAGTGATTTCTAAATTGAAAAGAATACTATTAATCAGCCTTCTTACTCTCCTTACTGCATGTGGAAGTATTGGTAGCAAACAAGATAGTGCGCCTAAAAAAGCACCTGATGTTTCTTCTGTTCCTAACGCTGTACCGCGTGATGAGCCTCGTAGTAAATATGGTAATCCGGCACATTATGAAGTGTTTGGGAAGCGTTACTACACATTAAAAACGAGCCGCGGCTACCAAGAAAAAGGTATTGCTTCATGGTATGGCACTAAGTTTCATGGTAGGCGTACATCCAGTGGTGAACCTTATGATATGTATGCCATGACAGCGGCACATAAGACATTACCTTTGCCGACGTATGTTGAGGTGACCAATCTTAATAATGGCAAAAAAATCATTGTAAAAGTGAATGACCGTGGTCCTTTCCATGGAAACCGTTTGATTGATTTATCTTATAGTGCGGCAACACAGCTTGAGATTATTGGCAAGGGAACAGGGATGGTGCAAGTGAGAGCCATTAGCCCAGGAGAAGTAGCGGTTCCCATTTCTGAAGTAAATACGATTAATGCTAGTAAATCTATCGGCCCCGTGGGTTTATTTTTACAAGTAGGGGCGTTCAGTACTGAAAACAAAGCGGAACAACTAAAAATACAAATACAGCAACAAATTGGTGATGCCGTATTAATTGTTCCATTAAGAAAGCCCGATGGAAACTTATACCGTGTGCGTGTTGGCCCATTAGCTAATGTAGAATATGGTGATTCATTAGCTAGCCGTTTACTTGATTTAGGGTTTAATGATGCCCATATAGTCGTTGAATAATTTATTTTTGAGAGTAATTAAATTGATATTTAAAAGTTTAAAAATTGTATTGTTGAGTTGCTTATTTGCAGGTTCAGTATCTGCCGCAATTACGCCCAACCCATCAGCCCCTAAGATTGCCGCTAAGTCTTACATTTTGCAGGACTTTGCTAGTGGACGAGTGCTGGCAGAACAAAACTCTGAACAGCGCCTACCCCCCGCCAGCATTACAAAGTTAATGACAGCCTATGTCGTGGTGAACGAGCTTGCTAATGGTAAGATTAACTTAGCTGATGAAGTATTAATCAGTGAAAAAGCATGGCGTATGGTGGGGTCACGTAGTTTTATTGAAGTAAATACAAAAGTGCCCGTCGAAGTATTACTTCGCGGTATGATTATTCAATCAGGTAATGATGCAGCAGTAGCATTAGCTGAACATATTGCTGGCAGTGAAGAAACATTTGCTCAAATGATGAATCAGTATGCACAGCAGTTAGGTATGTTTAATACTAACTACCAAAATGCGACGGGTTTACCGAGTGTTGACCATTACACTACTGCAAAAGATATTGCTATTTTATCAGCAGCAATTATTCGTAATTTTCCTGAGGAATATAAATGGTATTCCGAAAAAGAATTTACCTATAACAAAATTACTCAACATAATCGCAATAAATTGTTATGGCGTGATACAACTGTTGATGGTTTAAAAACAGGTCATACTGAAGAAGCAGGTTATTGTCTAGCAGCATCAGCACAACGAAGTGGTATGCGTCTGGTATCAGTGGTTTTAGGTACGCGTAGTGAAAATGCGCGAGCACAAGAAACGCAAAAGTTATTCAATTATGGTTTCCGTTTCTTTGAAAGCCATGAGCTTTATAAAGCTCAAGATAAAATTGCTGATATTAAAGTTTGGAAAGGTGCTGAAAAGTTACTGAACTTAGGATTATCTGAATCTTTAGCTGTTTCAGTGTCTCGCGGCCGTTATAAAGAATTAGTGGCAACAACCAATATTGAACAACCAATTATTGCACCTATCTCTGCAGGTGCAACGTTAGGGAAGGTCTCTATTCATTTGGGTGATGAGTTGATTGCAACACAATCTTTAGTTGCATTACATGATATTGAACAAGGCAGTTGGTGGCGTCGATTGATTGATAGTATTTTGATGATGATTTTTGGGTAAATACAGTGAATGAAGTCTATTTAAACGGGGAGTTCTTAGCTGCAGAACAAGCAAAAGTGTCTGTCTTTGATCGTGGTTTTTTATTAGGTGATGGTGTTTATGAAGTCATTCCTGTTTATGCGGGCCACTGCTTTCAGTTAGACGGACATTTACAGCGTTTACAAGCAAGTCTTGATGGTATACGAATGGGCAATCCCCACTCAGATGCTGAGTGGAAAAGCCTAATTAAACAGTTAATTGAACACAATGGCGGTGGTGACCAATCACTTTATTTACAAGTGACACGCGGTGTTGCACCGCGTGACCATGTTTTTCCTGAAGGCGTGACACCAACAGCATTTGCGATGAGTAATCCACTTCAAGCTGTCTCAGAAAAGTATAAAAAAGAAGGTGTTTCAGCAATAACATTGCCAGATATTCGCTGGCAAAATTGTAATATCAAAGCGATTACCTTATTGCCCAATAGCCTGTTAAAACAGCAAGCACAAGATGCTGGCGCTGTAGAAGCGTTATTGATTCGTGATGGTTATTTAACTGAAGGTGCAGCGAGTAATGCTTATGCGGTACTGGACGGCACAATTTATACTGCACCCAAAGATGAGAAAGTTTTGCCGGGCATAACTCGAGAAGTTGTGATTGCTTTAGCTAAAAAGGCGGGTATACCATTACTTGAACAAGCTGTGAGCGAGGCACAATTAAAACAAGCTGATGAAGTGTGGATTAGTAGCTCAACTAAAGAAGTATTAGCGATTACACAATTAGATAGTAACAATGTAGGTTCTGGTATTCCGGGGCCAGTGTGGCAACAAATAGACGCACTCTATCAAGATTATAAAGAGGATGTTACATCATGGCAGTAGAAGAAAAAGAGGCTAAGATGGAATTTCCATGTGACTATGGAATTAAAGCAATGGGTGCGACTCACCCAGAGTTTGATGCGATTGTTGTCAGTATTGTTCGTCGTCATGTAGATGATATTAAAGAGGGTGCGATAACAAGCAAGCAAAGTGCTAATGGGAAATTTACTTCGATCAGCGTTGATTTTTACGTGACGAGTAGAGAGCAGTTAGAAGCGATTCATCGGGATTTAATTAGCCACGATGCAATTAAATACGTTCTATAAATTTAGACAATGATTGTCAAAGACCTAGGGCTGGTGGATTTTCAGCAGACCTGTGAGGCAATGCAAACATTTACTGCTCAGCGAGATGAACATACCGAAGATGAATTGTGGTTAGTTGAGCATCCAGCTGTATTTACCCAAGGTTTGAATGGTAAAGAAGAGCATATCCTTAATACGGGTGAGATCCCTGTAGTGAAAACAGATCGGGGAGGCCAGATAACTTATCATGGCCCCGGACAACTTATTGCCTACACCTTATTTGATCTAAAACGCCAAAAAATCGGTGTACGAGAAATGGTGTCATGCCTAGAAAATAGTGTTATACAATTACTTGATACACTGGGCATTAAATCACAAGCACGATCTGATGCACCGGGCGTTTATGTTGAAAACCGTAAAATTGCTGCACTGGGTTTAAGAGTTAAACGAGGGTCGTGTTATCACGGTCTGAGCTTAAATATAGACATGGATTTAAGTCCATTTTTGAATATAAATCCCTGTGGTTATCAAGGCATGGAAGTCATTGATATAAAAAGCCTAGGATATTCATTGACAATGGAACAAGCAAAACAACAATTTGAATCTGTACTTAAATGTCAGATGCACAAAGAGAATTAAATGACTGAAGAAGTAAAACAAAAGCGTGATGTAAGTGCATTGAAAGGGGAGTCAAAAGTATCTCGCATCCCAATCAAAATAATTCCGAGTGATCCTAAGCGAAAACCTGCATGGATCCGAGCTAAAGCACCAAGCAGCCCTGAAGTCATTCGTTTAAAAAACTTATTACGTGAAAATAACTTGCACACGGTGTGTGAAGAAGCTGCATGTCCTAACTTAGGTGAATGTTTTACGCATGGAACTGCGACATTCCTAATTATGGGTAATATCTGTACTCGACGTTGTCCATTTTGTGACATAGCCCATGGTAAGCCTGATCCTTTAGACCAAAATGAACCGCATCATTTAGCTCAAACAATTGCCAGTATGAAACTAAAACATGTGGTGGTTACGTCCGTAGATCGTGACGATCTTCGAGATGGAGGTTCAGCCCATTTTACGCAGTGTATTGCTGAGATTCGTAAGCAATCACCACAAACTCGGATTGAGGTTCTCGTGCCTGATTTTCGTGGCCGAATGAATGTAGCGTTGGATGAGTTAGCTAAAAGTCCACCCGATATATTCAATCATAATCTGGAAAGTATTCCACGGCTTTATAAAGCGGTTCGTCCAGGTTCAGATTATCAATGGTCTTTAACTCTGATTGAAAAGTTTCAAGCAATGCATCCAGAGGTGCCTACTAAATCGGGTTTGATGTTGGGATTAGGAGAAACACTAGAAGAAGTTCAACAGGTGATGCAGGACTTACGTGATCATGGTTGTCGAATGCTGACTTTAGGTCAATACCTTCAGCCTAGCCGTCATCATTTAGCTGTCGAACGTTTTGTTACTCCAAAAGAGTTCGAGCAACTTGCTGAAATAGCCAAGAAAATGGGTTTTGAACACGTTGCTAGTGGACCTATGGTGCGTTCCTCCTATCATGCTGATTTACAAGCTGATGGAGAGCACGTATCGTAGTATTTTAGTTTGGAGGTTTTATTATGTCGCTAAAACGAAGAAGCTTTATTAAAACGGCTGCCGCAGCAAGTGCGATAGCGATGTTACCCAAGGTTGCTTTAGCAACGAGAAAGCCTGCAACTAACAAACGTGTCATCGTGATTGGTGGTGGTTTTGCTGGTGCAACGGCTGCAAAATATATCAGTCTATGGTCTAAAAATACTGATGTGGTTATGGTTGAGCGTAATGCACAATTTGTCTCGTGCCCGCAAAGTAATCTAGTTTTAGGTGGAAACAGAACATTACAACAACTCACATCTGATTATCACGGTCTTACAGATAAATATGGCGTAAAAACAGTGCAAGCTGAAGTTGTTGCCATTGATACTGAAAAGCAACAGGTGACCTTACGCGATGGCGTAGTGATGAGTTATGACCGACTTGTTATTGCTCCTGGCGTTGATTTTATTTATGACGACTTCCCCCAATTAGCTAAGCAAAATACGATTCCTCATGCATGGAAAGCAGGACCTCAAACTGCATTACTGCAACAGCAATTAATGAGCATGAAACAAGGTGGAACAGCAGTAATGACGGTGCCTGCTACGCCATTTAAGTGCCCTCCAGGTCCGTATGAACGAGCCTGTCAAATGGCTTATTACTTGAAACATCATAATCCGACAGGAAAATTAGTGATCCTTGATGCAAATGCAGATGTGGTTTCTAAAAAAGCCTTATTTAAATCAGCATGGCAGAAATATTATGCTGGCTTAATTGAATATGTTCCCAACAGTACCATTGAACATATAAATGTAAAAACCTTAGAAATTGAGACGGAGTTTGATAGCTTTAATGCTGATGTGCTTAATTTTATTCCTGCTCAAAAAGCAGGAAAAGTAGCTGAAATGGCTGGGGTTATTAATGTAGATAAACGCTGGTGTAAAGTTGATTTTCTTACTTATGAATCAACAGAAAAAGAAAATGTGCATATTATTGGCGATGCAGTGCATGCCAAATTACCAAAATCAGGTCATATGGCAAATGCTCAAGCTAAAGTTTGTGCTGCTGCTATTGCTTCATTATTAGCAGAATTGCAACCAGAACAAGAACCTGTGTTTAGTAATACCTGTTATAGCTTCATTGATAATGAACAAGCGGTACATGTCGCTGCAGTATACCGTTATGACCGAGATCAAAAACAAATGATTGCGATGCCTGGCGGTGGAGTTTCTGCCAGTCCTAGTAAGCTAGAAGGTGCTTATGCTAATGCGTGGGCAAAAAATATCTGGGCTGATATGCTCAATTGAGCCAATTAACACTGCCTGATCGTTGAGCGGGTAGATCTGTTATGATCTACCTTCTAAAATACCACCTAGAACTTCAAGAGTTTTAGGTGATAATAAACTGAATAAATAGGATGAGGTCGTAAATGAGTGAGTTTTTGCCAGGTTTAGAAGGTGTCGCCGCAACCAAGTCAGCTATATCATTTATTGATGGTGAGAAAGGTTTACTTTCTTATCGTGGTTATCCGTTGGAAACACTGGCTGCAAACAGTACCTTTGAAGAAACAACACTACTATTATTGCAAGGTGAATTGCCTACCGCGACGGAGCTAGGAAACTTTACTGCACAGTTACGTGGTCAATATCGCATCAAATACCATATACGGGAAATGATGCGTCATTTTCCATCAACGGGTCACCCAATGGATATGCTACAAACAGCAGTATCAAGTTTGGGTATGTTCTATCCGGGTAATGAATGTTTAACAAGCAGTGATTCATGTGAAGATTTGAACTACGTCCGCAATATGACGGTTAATATTATTGCTTCAATGGCGCCACTTGTTGCCATGTGGGAGCATATGCGTCAAGGTTATGATCCTGTTGCACCGCGTGAAGATCTTTCAGTTGCTGAAAATTTGTTATACATGTTTACAGGTAAAGAACCTGATCCATTAATGGCTAGAATTATGGATGTCTGTTTAATTTTACATGCAGAACATACCCTAAATGCATCCACTTTTTCAGCATTAGTATCTGGCTCGACTTTAGCAACACCATACAGTGTTATTTCTGGTGCAATTGGAACCTTGTCTGGACCACTTCATGGTGGAGCTAACTCGCGTGTCGTGGATATGCTGAAAGAGATCGGCAGTGCAGATAATGCTGAAAAATGGATTGATAATGCCTTAGCAAATAAAGAAGTTATTTGGGGTATGGGACATCGTGAATATAAGGTAAAAGATCCTCGCGCTACCATTCTTCATAACCTTGTTGCTGAGTTAATTGAAGATCGCGGCAGTAGTTTAGATTCAACCTTTGAAACAGCCATGAAAGTAGAAGAAATCTGTGAAGATAGGCTTGGCCATAAAGGTGTCTATCCAAATGTTGATTTCTACTCAGGTATTTTATATGCCGAGATGGGGATCCCTGCAGATCAATTTACCGCTTTATTTGCTGTTGCCCGCTCAGCAGGTTGGTTAGCGCATTGGCGTGAACAAATTTCTGATAACCGTATTTACCGTCCAACACAAATCTATACGGGTAGTGATGTACGTGAATATACACCTGTATCTGAACGTTAACTAATACTCGTTTTACTGGCTTTACCTTGTTGTTCTCGTACTAAGCGAGGCACAAGGTAGCCGGGTAGTTTTGTTCTTATCTTCTCGATTAAATCAATAGCAATATGTTCGGGAACATCAAAATGACTTGCGCCTGCAACAGGATCAAGTAAGTGTAAATAGTACGGTGTGACGCTCACATCACTCAAACGTTCGCTTAATTGAATTAAGTCATCGCTCGTATCATTAATCCCTTTAAGCAATACTGATTGATTAAATAATTGGCAGTTAGCACTGCGAAGCGCATCTAAAGCATCAGCAACCTCACTGTCAATTTCATTCGCATGATTTGCATGAACAACAATAATAACCTGTAGCCGGGTACTTTTAATCCACTCAACTAAATATTGGTCAACACGTTCTGGCAATACGATAGGTAAACGAGTGTGAATACGCAGACGTTTAAGATGCGGTATTTTTTCTAGATCCTTCACCATACTTTCAAGCTTGTTATCTGTGATAACCAGTGGGTCTCCACCACTTAAAATAACCTCATTAATGCTTTTATCATTCGTTAACGTATTTAAAGTCTGTTGCCATTGTCCAGCTAAAGGGTTGCTTTCACCATAAGGAAAGTGACGACGGAAACAGTAACGGCAGTGAATAGCGCAAGCACCTGTAGTGACTAACAATGCGCGACCATGATACTTCTGTAGTATGCCAGGAGAACTAATGGCTAGATGGTCACCAACAGGATCAGAAACAAAGTTATCAACGACGAGTGCTTCATCAATTAATGGAAAAACTTGGCGTAAAAGAGGATCGTTTTCATCGCCAAATTGCATCTTGTTAACGTAATTTTGAGGAACACGTAAAGGGAATTTTTTTAATACATCAGCAGCAATGGTTTGGAGTTTGTCTTCTAAACCTAACTGAGATAACAGCTCTTTAGGATCTTTAATCGTATTTGCCAATGCGATTTGCCATGCTTGCTTAGTGTCGAGCGCGTGCGTTTGAGGTATCATAGTCTGCTTAAATTTTTATTAGACGATGATCGTCTCCCAAAAGAGGTTGCCATGGCAAGTGTTAGTACAAATCAATTTAAAGGTGGACTTAAATTTATGCTGGATGGCGATCCATGTAGCATCCTTGAAAATGAATTAGTAAAACCGGGTAAAGGCCAAGCGTTTAACCGCGTAAAATTCCGTAATTTGAAAACGGGTCGTGTTAACGAACGTACTTTCAAATCGGGTGATAGTGTTGAAAGCGCTGATGTTATGGAAGTTGAATTAGAATACTCCTATACAGATGGCGAGTTCTGGTATTTCATGGATCCAGAAACGTTTGAACAACATGCTGCTGATGCCAATGCGATTGAAGATTGCAAAAAATGGTTAAAAGAACAGTATGTTTACACGGTAACGCAATGGAATGGTTCACCTCTATTAGTCACCGCACCGAACTTTGTAAACCTTGTGGTAACAGACACAGATCCTGGTTTAAAAGGTGATACAGCGGGTACGGGTGGTAAACCAGCAACATTAGAAACAGGTGCTGTAGTACGTGTTCCTTTATTTATGAATATTGGTGAGTTGTTACGTATTGATACTCGCAGTGGCGAATACGTAGAACGCGCAAAGGATTAATAGTCGCGTATGACCACAAGCTGGAAACCATCAGCTGAAATAACAACACTAAAAAGACGGGCTCAGTATTTGGCTGATGTCCGTCTTTTTTTTGCCGAGCGTGATGTATGGGAGGTTGAAACGCCTATATTGTCTCAAGCCGCCCCTACAGCCCCTTATTTAGATAGTTTCACTACCGACTATAGGCCAATCGGTACGCAGGCAAAACAAACGTATTATTTACAAACCTCACCTGAATTTTCCATGAAACGCCTGTTAGCCGCTGATTCGGGATCAATTTACCAAATAGCGCGTGTATTTCGAAATGGTGAACAAGGTAGACTCCACTCTCCAGAGTTTACTATGCTGGAATGGTACCGACCAGAACTGACTCTGCCCCAGTTAATGGATGAAGTGAATGTTTTACTAAGACAGGTGTTTAATATCGAACCTGTCATTCGCTTAAGTTACCGGTCTGTTTTTGAATTTTTTCTAAAAATTAACGTATTCAACTGCACTGATGAAGTAATAAAACACTGCGCATTAGAGCGTATCTCTAGCTTACCGATTGATCTGGAATTGGATCGTGATGGTTGGTTAGAATTACTGATGAGTTATATCATTGAACCACGACTGGCTGCGATGGCAATGCCATTGTTTATCTATGACTTTCCAGCTTCACAAGCTCAACTCGCTAAACTAAAAAAAGATAGTTCAGGCAATCAAGTTGCAGACCGCTTTGAGCTTTATATTGATGGTGTTGAATTGGCAAATGGCTATAACGAACTATTAGATGCTGATGAACTTCGCCAACGTTTTGAAGCTGATAATCAACTACGTAAACAGCAAAATAAAGCTGAAATTCCGCTCGATGAGAATTTATTAGCTGCTATGAAAAATGGTTTGCCTGAATGTTCTGGTGTAGCGCTTGGTTTAGACAGGTTAATCATGTTGGCACTTAATCAAACAAAACTGTCCGAAGTGAACAGTTTTAGTTTTGAATGCGCTTAAATATTATCCCATCAACCCTGGCAACCATAAAGCAACTGATGGGAAGCTAATTAAAATAGCCAACACGACCAGTTGAATAATAATAAATGGCACGATGCCGCGGTAAATAGTGCTTAGCTCAAGCGTAGGTGCACTGGCTTTAAGATAGAACAATGAGAAGCCAAAAGGCGGCGTTAAGAAAGAGGTTTGTAAGTTAAGCGCAATCAATAAGGCAAACCATAGAGGATCAAGTCCCATATGAATGGCTACTGGGGCAATGATGGGCACGACGATAAAACAGATTTCGATGAAGTCTAAGAAGAAGCCTAAAATAAAAATGAGCAACATGCTGACGATTAGGAAACTCCATTTTCCGCCAGGTAGTTCGTTGAAAATGTCGAAGATGAGTTTATCGCCACCCATGCCGACAAAGACTAGTCCAAATGCAGTTGCACCTATAAGAATTAAAAACACCATGCTGGTGAGACGGGTGGTTTGTTGTAAGGCGTTTTCTAGATTGGATAAGTTTAATCTGCCATGTAAAAGGGCGAGAATCATGGCTCCCAACGCGCCAACAGCTGCGGATTCAGTAGGTGATGCAATACCAAAGAAGATAGAGCCCAATACGGCTAAGACTAATGCTAAAGGTGGTAGAAGGCTTTTAAGAACTTTAAACCCTAGATGTCCATCATCGGGGTTTGTTTCGATAGCGGGTGCTAATTCAGGGTGACGCCAGGCAACAAAGCCGATATAAGCCATATAAGCCAAGACTAACATCATGCCCGGAACTGCGGCTGCGATGAAGAGTTGACCAACAGGAACACCGATAACGTCACCTAATAAAATAAGAATGATGCTGGGTGGAATGATTTGCCCTAATGTACCTGATGCGGCAATTGTGCCACTGGCTAGTGTCGAAGCATAACCATGTTTCAACATCGCGGGTAAGGCTATGACAGCCATTGTGACAACCGATGCGCCGACAACACCTGTAGTGGCAGCTAATAAGGCACCAACAGCGACAACTGAAATAGCTAAACCACCACGAATACGGCCAAATAATCGCCCCATGGTTTCTAATAGCTCTTCTGCAATGCCAGACTTTTCTAATATCACTCCCATAAAGACAAATAGAGGAACGGCTAAGAGGGTAAAGTTGGTCATAATCCCCCAAATTCGTAGCGGTAATAAATTAAAGAAGTCTAGGCCGAGAAAGAGGCTACCAAAACCTAATGCAACAGCACCTAAAGTAAAGGCAACGGGAAAACCAATAAGTAAAAAAAGAAATAACACGACAAACATGACTAAAGCCCAAACTTCCATTATTTGGTCTCCGTTTGCAATGTGCTGATATTTCTTAATACATTGGCAATACCTTGTAATACAAGCAAGCTAAATGCGACTAATAAACTGCCTTTCAGAATAAATCGATAAGGTAATCCACCAGGATCTGGCGAACCTTCATTGTAATAAAATGCATTTTCAACAAAAGGCCACGAAGTGATTAAGATGAGGATGCAAAATGGAAGAAGAAAAATGAAGGTGCCGAGTATATTCACCCAAGCTCGTGATTTATCTGACATAAACCGGCTTTGGTACACAATATCGACACGAACATGTTCATCGTATTTGAGGGTATATGCGGAGCCGAGGAGAAAAATTAAGGCGAATAAATGCCATTCCAGCTCTTGCAGTGCTACGGAACCTTGCTGGAATAAATAACGCATAGCAACGTCGTAGCAAATTAATACTATCAAGAGTAATACCAGCCAAGCTGCGAGGCGCCCAAACCATTCTGTTATGGTGTCGATATTGTTAATGATTACTTTCATGATGCTCATAATGATGGTGAATTATTTAATTCCATAGAGTCTCCCATAAACGCGTGGTAAACTCTAGCTCGATTACGGTACCCAAACCTAAATTAACAAAGACCAAATTGGAGTAATTTATGGAACAACAAGAAATTAAGAAAAATATACAAAATATGGCTCAATGGATCCGCTTGGTATACATGGTGTTGTTTTGTATTATTCTGTGGCCAGTGTCGGTTATTTTATCGGTAGTGGTTTTTGTACAACTTTTATTTGCATTAGTTATGGGGAAAACAAATGAAAATATCCAGAAGTTTTCAGCCCACTTAACGTTATATCTGAATCAAATTGTATTGTTTTTAACCTATAACGAAGAAGGCAAACCATTTCCTTTTGCAGCTTGGGGTGAGGTTGAAACTGCCGTTGTTGATGTGACTAATACTCAAACGGCTGCTGAAGTTGTTAAAGATGATGAAAATCAATCAGCACAATAAGAATCGGAAACCTTTATGCTCATTGTTATTTCACCTGCCAAAACACTGGATTTTGAATCTGATTCAGTAATAAAAACACATACACAGCCGCGCTTTTTATCTCAATCACAACAACTGATTAATCAACTACAAGAATTGTCAGTAGAGGATGTGGCTTCGTTAATGAAGTTAAGTGATAAATTAGCTGGTTTGAATGTTGCGCGCTTTCAAACATGGCAAGCACCATTTGATTTAGCAAATGCTAAACAGGCAGTGTTAGCATTTAAGGGCGATGTTTATACTGGGCTGGATGCTGATACTTTAAGCGAAGATGAACTTGAGTTCTCTCAGCAACATTTGAGAATATTATCAGGCTTATATGGTGTGTTGCGGCCACTTGATTTGATGCAAGCCTATCGACTTGAAATGGGTACTAAGTTTGCTAATACGAAAGGCAAAGATCTCTACCAGTTTTGGGGTAGCCAATTACGCGAGTCGATTGAAGCCGAATTGGCTGATGG
>ENA-OSET01001593-OSET01001593.1-sediment-metagenome-genome-assembly--contig:-NODE-1593-length-23385-cov-4.932083_pt1 | contig 23385 bp, 15 predicted proteins | sample MGYA00237882_ERZ534229 | MGnify/ENA primary metagenome ERZ534229 (study PRJEB26408, sample SAMN06266212) | sediment metagenome | isolation source: Hudson Canyon methane seep mesocosm | place... | reverse complement strand
AAATTCTAATGCTAAAACCTCTTTTAATCTGCGATAAAAGTTGTCCTTTGGGATTCGATCACTTAACTGAAAGTGAGCAAACAATTTTTCCTGATATTCTTTTTTGCCTTGCATAACTAGAGTTAACAAATAAATAGATCCTTTTTAATTAAAATTCCTATCTTTAACAACAAGGTTGGACAACAGACACAATGTGTATAAAACATATCTAATAAGTAAAAATCGAAAGGTTTGTGCTTATTTATAAAGACCGTCAATTTTTTTTGGCTTTCGGAAAAATTAAGATAAAAACAAAATATAAAAATTCGGCTCTGTGTTTATCCAAGAAGGTTAGTCTTTTTTTACATACTACTCTTCATACACAAAATGTTGGTAAAAATTTATATGCTCACTATATCAAATGTTGATTAATCCTCTAAATGCGACACTTATATTTTTCATTTCTCAAAAGAAGGTAGGTAACCCAAAAAACATCTTATGATTGAAAATAATCCTACATCCTTAATTTACTCTAACAACTACCTGGAAATTAAGAAAAGTCTTATCAACATTTATTATGGATACATTCCAAAAGCTTATAAGTTGGAATATTCTAAGTTTCTAAAATCTTCCTTGCCACAAACGGAACAAGAAAGATTAGCCTCTATTAAAAATGAATGTAAAAAAGTTAAAAGTGCATTTGGCAGAGCTTTATTATTACATGGTTTAAAGAATTATGGTATAACAAACCTTGATGATTTAAAAGTCACGTTTAATGGGAAGCCCTATTTAAAAAATTCAAAAAATCTGCACTTTAATATATCTCAATCGGACAACATGATTTTATGTGCAATTTCCGAAAACGCTCCTATCGGAGTTGATGTAGAGAAAATAAAGCCGAAAACATTAGATCATTTTAAATCGTATTTCACAGTTCATGAATGGCAGAATATAACTTTTAATGATAATTCCATTAAACGATTTTATGATCTATGGACAAGAAAAGAAGCGATGATTAAAGCTGATGGAAGAGGATTATCAATAGAATTGTCATCTTTTTCCTGTTTAGGAAATAATGTCCAAATAGAAGGTCAGAATTGGTATGTTAATAACTTCATGATAGACAAGAAATATGCCTGCGCAATAGCTCACAAAAATGACATCCCCGTTCAACTAATAAAATTTGAATTCGCTCTCTAAATCCTTTACAAGCATTTAACATGAACCAATTACATGATTAAAACTAAAACAAATAGAAAAAATGACATAGCCATTATTGGAATGAGCTGTCGGTTTCCTGGCGCAAATAATTTAGAAGAATTCTGGGATATCGTTTCAAAAGGAAAAGCTGAATTTAGGAGCATTCCAAAGGAAAGATTAGGTCAATTTGATTTTAGCATTTTAAAAAACCAAAAGGGTTCGTTTCTGAAAGACCCATATCACTTCGATAATGAATATTTCAATATCTCCGATAAGGAAGCGCAAGCAATGGATCCTCAACAAAGAATAATGCTAGAGCTTACAGTTGAAGCAAGGGATAATGCTCTAATTGATGAATTCAACAATAAAAACATTGGTGTTTATATAGGGGCCAATCAAAGGGCATATATGGAAAGTATCAATGCTGGGTTTTACAGAAAGATGATAATCGATAAAATAAAAAACACCTCGACTTTTGATGCGTTAGCTCCTGAAATAAAAGATAGTTTACTAGCAGATTTAAAAGGTATTAAAGAGATGCCTGAAATCGACAATTCTGCGATTACCGGAAATATTAGCAATATGATTTCTGCGAGAATATCGCATGAATTTAATTTAATCGGACCATCATTAACTATCGACACCGCATGTTCATCTTCATTAGTGGCCACTCATTTAGCGTGTGAAGCTCTATTAAAAAATGAATGCGACCTAGCCCTGTCAGGTGGAGTTAATTATAATCTTACACCATCCATATATCGTTTAATGGAAGAGGCTAAAGTGATTTCTCCTTCTGGAAACTGCACTCCGTTCTCTGCTAATTCCGATGGAATATTGTTAGGAGAAGGTGCTGGATTAATATTACTCAAGCGAATGGAAGACGCCATAAAGGATGGCGACCCAATTTGGGGTGTTATTAAAGGTACAGGAGTTAATAATGATGGACGAACGATTAGCGTAATGGCTCCGAGTTGGAAAGGTCAGTTGCGATTGCTGGAGTCGGTATATTCCAAGGCAATGTACGATAAGAAAAATATTAGCCTCATCGAAGCTCACGGTACCTCTACCAAAATTGGCGATTCGATTGAAGTAACAGTGCTTGATAAATTTTTTAACCATACTGACAAAAACATTTCTATTGGGTCAGTTAAATCAAATATTGGACATTTATTAGGTGCGTCAGGGATTGCTGGAATAATTAAATCAGTCCTTGCATTAGACAAGAAACAACTGCCCCCCTCGCTTCATGGAGAAAAAGTAAACAGTAAATGGAAACTTGAGGAAAAAGGCTTTAAAATACAGGACAAACTAGAAGCTTGGAATACCGGAAACATTCGTGCTGCTGGCATAAGCTCATTCGGGTTTGGAGGAACAAATGCACATGTGATTATCGAGGAAAGAGGGGAGGATATTGCTCAATCTACACGGACACATACTCCAAACGCTTTCAATAGAAAAAAAATGGTCTTAGACCTTTTCCCTGGTGTTGCACAAAATGAAAATGCCTTCTTTAAAATAGATTGGGTGAAGAGAAAACTAGACTTTGAAAATCCCGATAAAAACCCAGACTTTTGGATAATGTTTAGTAATTCCGGAAACTCAATATTTAAGGATGAATTATTATCGAAATATCCTAAAACTTATTGGATTGAATCAGGCAACTCATTTACGAGAAAAGATGAAAACACCTTTGAACTTGATTATTCTAACAATAATCATATACGATGGTTTTTTGAAGGATTGAGAAGTAATAAAAATTATGGACTTCTTTATTTCCAAAATGAAAACTTAAACGAAGAAAGTGCTAAAACACTTGAAGAACTCAATCTAATCAGAAACTTGTTTGTTGAGTCGGGTTCTGATTTCCGTGCCTTTTGGTGCGTCACTCAAAATGCGTTTAAGGTGATGGATAGCGACACCGCTTCACCCCATAGTGCAGCTATAGCGACATTATTTACTGGAGCGTTGGAAGAAAAAACTAATGCATTTGGAGGATTAATTGATTATTCTAATTCTACTGAATTCAATACTAGCTGGATATCTGATTCCATCGACAAGTATTTCTCTAATCCCTTGGTGATAAGAAAGGACGTAACATTCCTGAAAAAATTAGTACTCATTAATTTAAAAGACCGTTCTAATTCCGCGATGAGGATACTATCTGATGGCGCTTATTTAATTATAGGTGGAAGCTCAGGAATTGGGGCGGAAATGGTTTATCACCTTCATAAAAGTTGCTCATCTAAAGTCGTTTTTACAGGCACCCGAGAAGAGGACCAACTGCCTGATAAAATCAGAATGCTATTAAAAGATAACACTGTTGAGTATTTAAAGTCATCGGTTTTGGTGGAAAAGGATGTACTCAACATCATTACATCAACTATAAAAAAGTACGGAAATATAAAGGGGATAATTTATGCAGCGGGAACCATTAGTTATGGAACAATAACTTCAATTAAAGAAAACGACTTTAAAAGCACCTTATCTACGAAAATACAGGGTATATCCAACTTGAATAAAGCTATTGAGAATCTTGCAGTTGATTTTGTTTATCTGATGTCGTCCATTTCGGGACTTTCTCCTTCTTGGTCAAAAGGAATGGTAGCTTATGGAGCAGCAAACTCATATCTAGATGCATTTGCAATAAAATTCAATTCAGAAAAAACAGCCTGGCATTCAGGTTCCTGGAGTATGTGGGAAGGATTGGGAATGAGCCAAAATGTAAATCTTTCAGGGGAAAATGCTTTGACTCCTTTCCAAATCCAAAGAGGTATGGATTTATTTGAGTCTTCTTTAAAATACACCAATGCTCATCTCGTCATAATAGACCAGAACGACGCTAAAAGGTACTCGAACAAACTTAGTTATAGATTGGATTCTCCAAAGAAAAATAATCAAGGGAAAGAGCAAGAACCTTTAGAGCAAAAAGCGGCTACTCAAGTTAACTTCAAGGAAGTGTTGACACACCTTGTCGCTGAGGCAATAGATATACCTGCTGAAGAAATTGACGGAAATGAACCTTTCACTAATCTTGGGCTCGACTCTATCAGCGCTCTAGACATAGTAGGGATTCTCGAAAAGGAATATCAACTGTCATTAACACCTACCCTTTTATTCGAATATGACAATGTTAATTTATTAGCCGATTACCTGAGTCCCAAATCGGAATTAGAGATTAATAACTTATATGAATTACTTCCAACACAAAAGACGTTTTATTCCAATCAGATATTTTATCCGCAAACACCCTGCAATACTCAGGTAAGTCTTGATTTTGATTTTTATTTTGATCTAAACAGGCTAAATGAGGCATGGAATATTATTATCAGTGAGCATGAATCATTAAGATTAGCTTTTTCAATGACAGACAAAGGTCCTGTGCAATTGATCAATGAATCAGCACCCTACACTATTGAAAATAAGTTAATTAAAGAATCAAACAACCTTTTGAGTCAAGTGGATTCAATTCAGGAACAATTAGTCACAAAGGTTTATGAATTAAATTCTAAAACCCTATATGATGTCTGTTATCTTGAAAAACCAAATAATCAATCAACAATCATTTTTAGTGCCCATCACATAATTACTGATGCCTGGAGCATGTCGATATTACTTAAAGAATTGTTCCATACATACAATAGATTACAGGCCCGAGAAATTATTGATAATCATACCACACCCAAATTTACTGAATACATACAACATCTAAATAAAAGGGATGATTCGCATGAAACAATAAGCAGTCGGGAATATTGGATGGAAGAATTAAAAGACTTTACACCTGTAATAATCGATTCAAAGATTAATGAAATACATGAAACTGAAAGATCGAATGGGGTTTACACCGATTCCTTAGACAAGCAACAGACCAAGGTGCTTGAAAATATCGCTATTCAAAGGAAAGTTTCTTTATTCCAAACACTGATTTCGGCCTACTACATTTTACTTCATGAAATAACCGATCAATCTGATATTGTTATTCGTCTTGCATCTGAAAATAGAGATCGAACTTTTGATAACATTGCTAATCTTTCTGGTTGTATCGCTGATTCTATTCCTTTGCGTGTTAATTTAAAAAAAAACAGTCAAATCGGAACAATTGCTTCAAGCGTAAAAGAGAAATTGAGGTTGGCAAGTTTATTCAACAGTGCCTCTTCATTAGATTATGCAAGCATATTGCAAACAAGGAATCAATGTGGACCAGTTGGGGTTACCCCTTTTGGAATGAGCTATATTAATGTGGATCACTTTTGGAGAGTCAAAACTGAGCAAACTCCAGAAGTAAATTGCAGGGTATCCTTACCGTTTACTCTTCTCTCGTTTATGGTTTTAAAACAAAAAGGAAGATTAAAATTTAGTTGGAACTTTTCAGAGCAGCACTTTACAATCGAGGAAGTCAAAGCTTTAAATAAAAGATTAATCGAAATTATTGAAAATGATGATTTCATAGCTTCGGATTCAATTGAAGAATACTACGAAAATAACCTTGAATTACCTCGAGAAATAATTTTTAAAGAGCAGCCATTGCTTCATGAAAAAGTTTTTGAAGCATGCAAAAAATACGGTTCTAAAAATGCGATAGTTGAAAATAATAAATCCTACTCTTATACAAATCTTAAGGAAAAGAGCATTCAAATTGCAAACGCATTAATAAAAAAGACAGAAAAGAATGAAGAAGCCATAGGAATATTAAGTTACCCCAGTGCAAATGCGACTATGGGAATCATTGGCACTTTAGCATCGGGCCGTTGCTATATACCAATTGATCCTGATTGGCCAATTGACCGGATAAATCAAATCATTGAACATTCCGAAATCAAAACCCTCCTTACAACAGAGGACCAACTTCATTTTTTACAAGGGGAAAATAAATCTCTCCCAAATATTAAGAACGTAATACTTCTTGACGGATCAGCTGCACCTCCCAACAATATTACTGCTGATTTTTTTTCCTACAAAAAAGAATCAAGCACAAACATCTCAGCTGATTCCAGAATGATTACGCCACAAAGTATTGCTTACACTATGTATACTTCTGGAACTACAGGAATCCCCAAAGGAGTGATGGTGGATCATGTTTCCGTTGAAATATTTTTATCGTGGTTATCGGAAGAATTTGAAATCTCATCGGAGGATAAATTTATTCAATCCTCGTCGTTAGGTTTCGGAGGATCGATTCGACAAATTTTCTCTACCTTATTAGCTGGAGGAGAACTTCACCCAATTGATCGCTACGATTTAAAAGATCCAATAAATTTGTTGGAGTTTTTGGAAAACAGAGAGATCACAATTCTAAACACCGTACCTTCTGTAATACAAAATATTTGTGGATATATTGATGAAAGTAAATCGGAAAAAAGTCCAATTATACTTGAGCATTTAAGGTTATTATTAATTGGCGGTGAAGTGCTTTTCGGTAAAACGGTCAAACAATGGAGAGCCCATTTTGGAAATAACCAGCGCTTTGTTAATCTTTACGGTTCTACTGAAACAATAGTAAATGCTACTATTTATAACATACCTCAAAGTTCAACCTATGAAGCTGCCATACCAATAGGAGTTCCTAGAAAAGGTTCTCACGTACTGTTGTTAAATAATGAGGGAAAAGAATGTAAAACAAATGAAAAGGGAGAATTTTACATTGGAGGGCCTGGTATTGCCAAAGGTTATTACAAATCTGAAAGCTATTCAAACGAAAAGTTCATTGAGAGTCCTGTAAAAAAATCCCATGGAAAATACTATAAGACAGGGGACACTGCCAAAAGAGATAAAGATGGGATTTATCATTACATTGGTAGAACTGATAATCAAATTCAAATCTATGGAAACAGAATTGAGCCCACTGAAATTGAATTAGTTCTGACCTCATCAAACCTAATAAAAGGTGCGGCTGTTCTGGATTTTAAAGACGAAAAAAGACATTGGACTGTAGCTTTCGTTGAACCAACCGAAAAAGACATTGCTTTAAAAGAGATAGATGTTCGGAATATGGTTGCTAAAAAACTTCCTTCCTACATGGTTCCCTATAAGGTAGAATTTCTTGATAAATTACCGCTTAACCACGCAGGTAAAATTGATCGGAAAACGCTTAGAAAAAACTATAAAACTGAATTGAAAGAGGACGAAGACATGGCTCTTGACACTACAATTCAAGTGATAAAAAGAATTTGGAAAAGTGTATTTAAAACTGACCAAATAGATATAAACGATGATTTCTTTTCACTTGGAGGAGATTCAATTATGGCATTGGAAGTTTTACATCATATTCGAAAATCCTTCGATGCATCCCCAAAACCTGTAGAATTGTTCAGAAAAAGAACTATTTCAGAATTGGCAGAACATTTAGATAAAATTAATAGTAAAAATCTATTGGAAAAGGATAAAGGCAGCAATTCAATATCTTACGATGGAGATAAATTTCCTTTATCTGTAACACAAAAAGGATTTTTTCTAATCAATTCGAGCAAACCCAATAAATCACCGAATTTAATTGGAACCATTCCAATAAAAGGTCAATTAGTTCCAGATATATTTATAAAAGCTTTAGAGGTATTGATCGAGTGTCATGCAATACTTAGAACAGGTTTTTACAAGGAAGGTCTAAATACAGTTCAGCAAATTTTCCCTCATGAAAAAACTCAAACTAAAACATTAGATTTTAGTTCAAAATCCGAAAAAGAAAAAAAGGAGGTCATACAAAAGATTATAAACAAATTCCAAAAGGAAGGTTTTGATTTATCTAATCCCCCTTTATACAAAATGCTATTAGTAAAGGAATCAGATAACCATTCCACCTTAATATTATGCATACACCATATTATTGGTGACGCATGGAGTTTAAAAATCCTTATGGATGAGTTACTTTACTTATATCATCAAAACTCTATAAAAGGAGACTTTTCTTTACCAAAAATTAATTCCTCCTTCCGAGACGTAGTTAATTTTGAAATAGCGGCTCGATCTAACGCTAAAGATAAATTTATCCGAGAAGCGGAGTTTTGGAAAAATACCTTTTTACGATCAAAAAAAATCAACCTAGAAAATAAATGGCTAAAAACCACAACCAAAAATCCAAAGATAATTTTACATATTCCCAAGTCTAAAAAAGAAACACTTCAAAAACTTTGTACAGAAAACGGCTTAAGTCTATTTCAATTATTTTTTACCCTATACGCTAGAGCTTTAGGTAAGGTTGTTAATGAAAGTGATCTTTTGATTTGCTCATCTGTTAGTGGAAGAGATTTACCTTTATTAGATATCAATAAAATTATTGGTCCTTTTGCTAAAAGCCTTCCTGTTGGGATACAATTAATTCCTGGTAGTATTAAATCAAATTATAATCAACTTAATCAATCGTTTTTAGATTCGGTAGAAAATCAGGAAATACCTTCACAAGACTTAATGAGGATTTTTCTTAAAACTAGAGGAGGATCATTTAATTCCTTATACCAATTCTTTATTTCATACATGGATTTTTCTACATTAGACTCTGAAAACCCTTCAGGATTGAAGCTTGACTGGGATAATGCAAAGTTTTCATTTGACTCAGAAAGCGCTGACTCTAATTTAATGTTAGGCATCAGAGTATCGGAAGGAATTCAAATAAATTTTGGAGGAAAAACCAATTCAGCATTCAAATCGTTGATTAGTGATTATATCGAGAAGGACATAATCGAATTCATCAAGAAATTTGATAAAAAAGAAACAAATAGACCTTCAATAATTGATGCTGCGCTTATAGCCTATTTTCCTTCCTCTAAAACTTTTTCAGAACTATTCCCATTAGGAGATACTGGAAAAGAAATTACGAAACATTTCATCAATACAATTTTACCTGACGGATTACCAAAATTGCTTGAAATACAAAATACGAACTATGGGAAAACCGGAGTCATTTTTCTTCCCTATTATGCTGAAGAATTGTACACTGTGAAGAAGGAACAGTTACTTCATTCAATTGATTTGGCAATTGAAGAAGCTAAAAGAAATGGTGCCAAAAACATTTCTTTAGCAGGAAATTTACCTTCATGTACCAATTACTGTTTTTCTATAATAAAAAATTTAAAGCAGCCGCCCTCCCCTGCTGAATCCATCAAAATTACTACGGGTCATTCCTGTACTGTAGTGGCAGTAGTTATAAACATTCAAAAGGTACTAAAGGAAATAGGGTTGTGTATAGAAAACCTTAATATTGCTGTTGCGGGTTTTGGTTCGATAGGACAAGCCTCATTAAATCTTTTACTTAATAAATTAGGCGAGCCTGCTAGTATCAAAATAGCTGACCTTTCCTCACAAATTCCAGCTCTTAGTAAACCTTTGGAAAAAATAAAAAATAACTATAAAGGAAAGTTGAGTTTAATTGAAATAGAAAGCGAAATTCCTGATGAATTCTATTTAGCTGATTTAATAATTGGAGCTAGTTCTCAAGGCGAGATTTTGGATGTTGACAAAATATCCTCAGGAACAATTATAGTTGATGACTCCTTTCCTCATATTGTTAATTCCCCAAAGGCTATTAAACGTATGAAACAGGAAAAAGACATTCTAATTATTGGAGGAGGAAAAATTGACATTGGAGATACTGAAAGAACAACTCTTGAAACCAACCTGCCTAAAAAGCTTATAAATAATATCATTAAAAAAGCAGGAGACCAAGGGTTACCTGGTTGTCGGGTTGAATCATTAATGATGAGTTATAATAATTCATTACCTTCAACAATTGGATTGGTTACAGAGGAATCTGCAGATGAATATTGGAATATTTTGAGTGATTTAAAAGTATCTGCAGTAGGGTTTCACCTTCAAGGATTTCAAATCAAAGAAAATATAATAAATAATGTAAAAAGTTACCTAGAAAGAAATGGGAAGATTGGATAACAAAATTATTCTTATTACCGGCGCATTATCCGGGATAGGATTAGCCTGTGCGAAACGGGCTATAGGGGAAAATGCTAGAACGGTAATTTTAACCGATTTACAAGAAGACAAATCTGAGGAAACGATAAGACTTTTAGGAGAAAAATGTCAATTTTTAAAATTAGATGTACGAAATGAAAAAGATTGGAAAGATGTGCTAATAAATGTTAAAGAGAATTACGATCATCTGGATGTATTAATCAACAATGCAGGAATTACCGGGGTAAATGTTGATCAGAATACAAATGGACTTCAAGGTTCAAGTTTGGAAAAATGGAGAGAAGTACATCGTGTAAACTTGGATGGCGTATTTTTAGGATGTAAAATATTTATGTCGTTAATGGCTAAATCAAAAAATGCCTCAATTGTAAATATCGGTTCGAGAAGTGCTCTTTTTTCTAGGCATGACAGAATTGCTTATGGGTCAAGTAAAGCCGCTTTATCCAGTTTAACACGTTCAGTGGCAATGCATGCAACATCAAATAATTATAATCTTCGTTGCAATATTGTATTGCCAAGTACAATTGATACTTCCATTTATGAAAACATCGTTGAAAATTCAAAAGACACATTGAGTAAAATTCTTGAAAAAATACCAATGAAAAGATTTGGTTTAGTAAATGAGGTGGCTAATGCCGTGGTGTTTTTGGCTTCAGATGAAGCTTCATACATTACAGGGACTGAACTAATAATTGACGGTGGTGCATCAGCTCAAGACATTTTAAGAAGTTAGAAAAACTAATTATGCTTTCAATATTTATAGTAGTATATCTCAATTTTATAGGTTTGAGAAATATACTAAAAACTTTTACTAAAATGTATAAAAGACATTTATACTAAACTTTGCAAGTAATAGCAGAAAAAAATGAACTTTCCTGAAAAAGGTTGACTCTTTTTTGATTTGCTGTTTTCGCTGAAGATTTTAATAGAATTCATTGTTATCCTCAAAAGGATTATACCCGAGTTTTAAGAGCTTAATTAAGCTCTGGTATACCTACAAAAAACGTTACAATTTTTGTAGGTATACCATCATTACAGATCATAGCACATAGCTTCCATTAAATTTTGAGCATATATCCTTTTACACCTCTGTATCTTGCAGTCCTGCCATTAAACTATCCTTTTATACCTCCAAGGGTATGTTACACTTTGAGACGTATTTTGCCTATTAATATTTTTTTCAAATTAAAAATTGTTGTAAACAAACTGATAGTTGTAAACTTACATTCTCGACGCTATACATTACATTATCTAACTCTTTTATTATCTTCGTTGTCTAAGTTAAACTATGCTTACATAAATTTAAGTGCATGAAGGAACTTTTAGATTATTTTAAAAACACAGTTTCTATTTCACCTGAAATAGAGAATAAAATCAGTGAAATAATAGAGGAAAAAAACTTAGTTAAAGGAGAACAAGTACTTACTGATAATTCTGCAAAAAAAGAGCATATATTTGTTGTAAGTGGTTGTTTGCGTTCTTTTTTTAAAACAGAAGATGGAAAAGAACATACCGTACAGTTTGCCATTAAAAACTGGTGGATAAGTGACTATATAACACTTTATACAGATAATAAATCTGTAGTCTCCATCGAAAGCTTAACCCACTCTAAAGTTTTAATAATCAACAATGCTAAAGTTGAAAAATTTTATCAAGAATTTCCTCAATTTGAAATCATTCAGCGCAAGAATTTTGAAAAGCGAATTTCTGCTCTGCAAAAACGAATTTTAAGCTTATTAGCATTAACTGCCGCAGAGAAATATAATCAGTTTATTGAAGATTATACCGAATTTGAAAAAATAATACCAAACTATCAAATTGCCTCATATTTAGGCATTACTCCTCAGAGTTTAAGCAGAATTAGGAAAGAAAGGTTTAAAAATTAATTTATTACCATAGATTCATATTTAAATTTTAATTATCATTTAATTTTGTTTTATAATTAAAAATAAGACAATGAGTTTTTTAGACAAATTAAATGAGCGATACGCCACTAAAGCAATGAATGGCAAAATAGCTCCTCAAGAAAAAATAGATAATATTTTAGAGGCCATTAGGCTAGCACCAACATCCAGCGGGCTACAACCTTTTGAAGTTTTTGTAGTTACAAATGATAGCACTAAATCTAGTATCAAAGAAATTGCTTGGAATCAATCGCAAGTAACAGATTGCTCACATTTATTAGTCTTTGCTGCTTGGGATAATTATACCGAAGACAGAATTAACTATATGTTTGATTTAACAAACGAAATAAGAGGCTTTAAAAATGAAGGTTGGGAAAACTACAGACAGATGTTATTAGATGGCTATCCTAAACGAGATGCTGAAAAAAACTTTGAACATGCTGCTAGGCAAACCTATATCGCATTTATGGCTGCTATTACTCAAGCAACCTACGAAGGCCTTGATAGTACACCAATGGAAGGATTTGATTCTGAAGCTTTAGATAAAATTCTAGGATTGCGAGACAAAGGATTACGAAGTACACTTCTATTACCTATAGGATATAGAGATACAGAAAAAGATTGGTTGGCCAGCCTTGTAAAAGTTAGAAAACCAATGGATAAATTAGTAACATTTATATAAATAAAATTATGATAAAAAAAATAATATTAACAGTAGCAAGTATTATCTTACTAACTTTTATGGTCTTATACTTTACATCGAGACCAACAGAAACCGAAGACGGCTCTTATATTCCATCACCATTAGCATTAAAATTAGCAACATCTCCAACTACTGATTTTGATAATACTATTTATGAAAATAAGTATACCGGCAATAAAAAGGTATTAATGATTTGTACAGAGCAAAAAAATATGACCATGGCTAATGGTAAAAAATTCTCAACCGGAAATCATCCTGTAGAAATGATGCTGCCAATGTTGCATTTAAGAAATGCAGGTTTTGATATTGATATTTTTACTCCAACAGGAAAACCAGTACAAATAGAAATGTGGGCTATGCCAGAAGAAGATGAAGATGTAAAAGCGATTTACTTGGAATACAAACAACAGTTTGAAAACCCTAAAAATCTATTGGAATTCGTAAAAAATACAATGGACAATAATTCTGATTATATCGCTATATATATTCCCGGAGGACATGGTGCAATGCTTGGCCTACCTGAAAATAAGGATGTAAATAAGTTGATAAATTGGTCTCACAATAATAACATGTTTACGCTTGCCATTTGTCATGGCCCAGCAGCATTATTGGCGGCGAATTTAGAAAGTGATAAAAATTCATTCGTTTATAAAGGATACAAAATTGCTGCATTTCCAGATGGTGTAGACGAACAAACACCTATGATGGGATATATGCCAGGCCATATGCCATACAAGTATGGAGAAAGGCTAAACAACTTGGGGGTTACAATTATCAACAAAGAAGCTGATAACACAGTGTGTAAAGACCGAAAATTAATTACAGGAGCTAGTCCCTTAGCTGCAAATGCTTTTGGTAAATTGGCTGCAACAGAACTACTTAAAGGAGTGAGTAAATAAAAAAACCATTAACAATAATATTTTTAAATAATAGCGATTTGAAGCAAGGTTCAAATCGCTATTATTTTTTAATTTGTAAATTACTTTTCGAGCTAGAGCTTATAAAAATGAGTAATAGGTAGAAATTTGCTCTTTGCGCCTTATTAAAAAACAACATTATCAGAGATTGAATACATAGCATTATAATTATTCTTAACTGTCTCAATAATTAAAATCTTATTAGAACTAAGGTTTTCAATATCATCTATTTCATTAAATTCTCGCATATTAGCATTTCCCCAAAAAGTAAGTTCAATAATTACTGGAGCCAAATCAACACCCTTTTTTGTAAGTAAGTAAATATTTTCTTTTTTATTTTCGGGAAGTTTTCTCTTTGTTATTAATTTATACGACTCCAAGAGTTTAAGTCTAGCTGATAAAATACTTGGTGCAATTCTCTCATCTGAATTTGAGATTTCTTTAAATGTTTTTTTATGTTTAATTAACATATCTCTTACAATCAACAAAGACCATTTATCTCCCACCACATCAAGTGATGAAGAAATAGGACAACCCGAACGAAATTTATTCATCATATTTTTTGAATACTATTACTACTGAATCAATAGTAATATTTATATTTGGTATCAATTTGATAGTAAAAATATAAATTATTCTAATGAAAAAACAACATAAATTATCTAAAATCAATCTCTATGATAAGTTCAATGCTGCTTTTGTAAGTATGATTACCCCAGAAATGAAGGTTTTGAATAGCATACGTAAACAAAACTCTTATTCAGATACACCTACTTTAACCAAACCATTTGAGATGCCTCTTGAGTTTATTAACATAGATGGAGTAAAGATTAGAGTATCAAAATCTGTCATAAACGGGAAGAATAAGGAAACTATTATACTATTATCTGCCTTTCCGCATAGTATCATAGCCTACTCACCTATTTGGAACGAATTAAAAAAAGACTACAATTTGTTTGCTTATGATTTGCCTGGTTTTGGGGCAAGCGAAACAAAGTCTGAATATATGTCATTTAACTTTCAAGGCGATTTTTTAAATTCATTTATAAAATATTTTAAAATTGAAAAATCACATATAGTTGCTCCTGATGTTGGTATGGCAAGTGCTTTATCATATGTTATTAATTACAAGAACAGCATAAAGTCTTTAATGATTGGTGATGGACCTGGAGCTCTACCTGCTATTGAACCAAGTGTTATGAAAAAAATGGTGTATTCAAGTTTTTGGAGAGCAATGTTTGTTGTAGCCGGAAGTGGAGCCTTAATTGAATCTGCAAAGAACTTAGGCAATGTAAAATATGTTCCCAATAAATATGAGTTATCAGATTATAAAAAATCACACAAAGGAAAAGTAGCCAATAGTATGAAATGGTTCAAAACCTATCCTGAAGCAATAAAACATCTAGACCAGAACTTAAAAAATATTAAGATACCTACAAAAATTTTTTGGGGAGAGCATGAAGCTATTTTAGATAAAAAAAATGGTGAGAATCTAAATAAGAGAATGCCAAACAGTGAACTAGAAATATTTGAAAACTGTGGACATTTTGTATATCAGGATGATTATCCGAGATTTACAAGGCTGATTCAAACATGGGTAGAAAAATACAAATAAACAGAAATTTACTAATTTTTCAACACAATATGTTCGTAGCTAAATAATAGATTATTCTTAATCATAAAATAAGCTAGCTAGAAATATTTTAATTTTATGCTCTATATATTTTGGTCTTAGTCACTTTTAAATACTGTGATTTTAAACAATTGCCTATTTGATATCAATCATTGCTCTCTAATTATCTGGTTAAATATAACATAAATAGTATTACTCAGATTCGTTTTATGTTCGCAGTATTATCATTAAACTTTTTATAAAGTATAGAGTCTAAGAAGAAAGCCTAAAGGATAAAATTATGAATAATAATATTTTTATGAGTTTACTACTTATGCCATTTTTGTTAGCGTGTAATAAAGATGATGACAATAATTTTACTATTGGTAGTGCTGCACCAACAGTAAAGCAAGAAGTTACTTATGAAGTAATTATAACAGAAGATATAACCTACGGAGAGGGACTAACGCATGAAAGTCTCAACAGCTCAAATTCATCGGTTATGCCCTTATTCATGGATTCTTATGTTCCTGAAAATAATCTTCAAAATCGTCCTGTACTTATGCTAATTCATGGTGGAGGTTTTACTGGAGGCACAAAACAACAAGAGCCAATAGTGGATATGGCAAATTACTTTGCTGCAAGAGGTTTTGTAGTATTTTCTATCGATTACAGACTTAGAGGTGATAAAGGAACTGTTCCACAAGAATGGATAGCTGCTTCTTCTAATATTGCTCCTCAAAACCTTGGTCAATTTTTTGCGGTATATCCTGCACATAGAGATGCTAAGGCTGCTTTAAGATGGATTTTAGCAAATGCAGAAAATTATCACATAAATACAGATTATATAACAGTTGGTGGCGGTTCAGCAGGGGCAACCACATCAATAGGAATTGGGATATCCGATTTGGATGACTATAAAGATGAACTCAGTATAAATGAAGATCGCACATTATCATCAACCAATCTTTCACAAACATATGAAGTAAAAACAATTTTAGACTTTTGGGGTTCCGATAATTCCATTGAAATATTAGAATTAATTTATGGCTACCAAAGGTTTGACCAAAACATTCCTGCAATTTTTATAGCTCACGGTACAAACGATACAACAGTTCCTTTTAGCAATGCTGATGACTTAAAAGCTTTATATGAACTTAATAATGCTGAATTTATTTATTATCCATTACAAGGCAAAGGCCACGGTGCTTGGAGTGCAACTGTGGGCGAGAAAAGCTTATCAGATTTATCTTTTGATTTTATAGTTGATATCCAAAATTTAAATGTTGAATAAATTTCAAATCCAAATCTTTTAATCTGATATTCTTCTTTTCATTGTATTGTTTTCAATAAAAAAAAATTAATCATTGTATTTAACCTGTAAAAAACTAGCGTTTATATTCTGATTCTAAGCAGTTTTTCCAGAATTATTTCTTGCTTCAACTACTTACTCAAAATTATGATAATGATAATTTTCTTTAAGTTTAGGAAATATACAGCTCATTGCGGCTGAATTCCTAAACGGAATTCATTGCAATTTGCTATCTTTCGATCATAGTTGAATAACAGTACATGTGATTCTGCAATGAGCCACAGATAAATACTTTGTGCATTATTATAATAATATACTAACCAATGAGTAAAATTTTTAGACAAAACAGAAGAAATTCACTTACAGAAGGAAAAGCAGGAAATTATTTTAAATATGCCCTAGGAGAGATTATTCTTGTGGTTATTGGTATTTTAATAGCATTGTATATTAATAATTATAATAGTGAACTCATTGAAAAAAAAGCAGCAATTTCCTCTTACAAAAACATCAAACGTCAGATTAACGATGATAAGGATGCCATACATGAACGTAACGAGCAAAATAAACAATTATATGAAATGTACCTATATGCAAGTGATATTATAGAGCAAAATGATCGAAAAAAAACAGACATTCTCGGACAAATAGCATTAGGCCTCACCGAATATTCTGATTTTGACAGAAGTAGTACTATTTATCAAAATTTACTAAATAGTGGTGAATCAAAACTATTGAAAAATAGAGACATCCTAAATCAGGTCCAGAAATTAGAAGAAATATATATATTTATAAATAGGCTTGAAAAAATTCATTCAGAAGTAGTTATCCCTATTGGTTTTGAGTTAGTCAAGTATATGAAGTTTATTGACGGGTCAGTACGAGAACCAGAAAAACTTTTTGGAATCGATTTTCAAAATTATTTTATTTCCATGCATGGTATATGTGACAAAAAGAAATACGCATATGGACTTGCCATTGAAAAAATTGAACAAATTACAAAGTTAATAGAGGACGAAATTAAGTAAAGCACATGCAGGTTTTCCTATCATTGAATACCTAGAAAATTCTGAAAGTAAAAACAACTGATACTAGATAACTTTTAAAAGCGTTGCTACTACCCTGTTTAAAATAATCTTACTATTTAAATAAATTTTATTTTTGAAACAGGCATGGTAACAACTAATTTCTTAATCAAAACCTAAGTACAACTATCGTGGGTAACATCTATTTTAGAGTACCCTAAAAACTCTGATACTATTTCAATAGGAATAGGATTATTTTACTTTCCTTATAATAATAACCTTAGAATATTTCGAAAAAATATTGACACTTATTATAAAAAAACTATTTTTAATAAATATTTTTTTATCCCAAAACATCATGTTAGATAAATGACACTTTTATTAACATACCTATTTGAATTTCTTTATAACCAAACAATAATCAATGAATAAAATTTTTAGAAAAAATAGACAAAATTCACTTACAGAAGGAAAAACGGGAACCTATTTGAAATATGCTTTTGGAGAAATACTTCTTGTAGTTTTCGGTATTCTTATTGCACTTCAAATTAATAACTGGAATGAAGCGCGAAAGTCACATAAGGTAAGACAATACTATTACAATCAAATTTTAGATGATTTACAAACTGATAAGAGACAAATTGAACTTATAATAAAGAATATAGAGTCTTCATTAAAAAATTACAAGATTTACTTGAAAATTTTTAAAGAGCCTAATTTACCGGTAGAAGTTGTCGCAGAAAATCTTAGAAAAATTAGTGTTAGCCCTGCCGTTTTTTATTTCAAAACTACAACTACTAAATCGCTAATTGGTAGTGGAGAAATAAAAATACTCGATGCTGAAATTCGTAATAAACTAACAACGTATAATGCTATCAAAGAAATTTTAAGAAAAGAATATGAAACCTCTAAAAATTTCTATATAGATATTTGGAAGGAAGTATACAGCGATGGTTATGGTTTAGGACCAAGGTTAGTCAATCAAAAAGAATTATTTAAAAAAACTTTTGATGAGAAAAGAGAACTGCAAATGTATATCAAACTTGATGCCTATCATCACTTTAAAAATGACATTGAAAAGGAGATCATCACAGGGCTTAGAGGGCTATTGACTCAAATTGACAACGCTGCTATATTAATAAATAGCAAAATAGAGGACTAACAATAGTATAACACGGCGTATATAAATAGCTATGGAGGCGTATAAAATAAGTTCTAAAATTAAATCGATTTTAGTTCAAAAAAAATAAATAGCATGGTCACTATTTCCTAGTTTACAATCTTGGCATAGGCTTTTGGTTAACACTTATTTTTGGTGCTTACGAGTTCTAAAATAATTTCAATAGGTATTAAACAAACACACTTATTTTTTAATATAATTAGTTGCCAAACAAATACAATCTTCAATAATTAAATTACACATATGAAAGTACAACCTCAAAAAACAGAAAGAATTCACGCATTAGATTCCTTGAGAGCAATAATGATGTTACTAGGAGTGGTTCTCCACACTACCATGACTTATGCTGATACGGATTATGGCCTTGGTTGGGGATTAAAAGATATTGGTGCCACTCACATTTCTAATGATTATATCCATAGAGTCATTCATTCTTTTAGAATGCAAACCTTCTTTGTGGTAGCTGGTTTTTTTGCTTCTCTTTTATTTTATGAGCGAAGCCCGATAAAAATGATTAAAAATCGAGTAAATAGAATCGTACTGCCCTTTATTGTTTTTCTTTTTGTTCTGTTCCCGCTCGTTATGTTTAGTTTTAAGTATTCCTCTCTAGTTTTTGATGGAACAGAAAATGCCTTATCTCAGGCATTAAATTATACAAGGGGCCTTCCTTTTGTACCAAATTCTACATTTCATTTATGGTTTCTATATTACCTCTCTATGATTTCTGCAATGTCTGTTGGGATTGCTCTTCTATTAAAAAAATTACCTTCTTTAACCAGCCATATTTCACAAGCATTTAATTGGGTTATTGTAAAACCCATTTTACGAGTTCTAATTTTTACTGGTTTAACCTGCCTAGTATATCTTATTATGGGCGCTTCGTACGTGGAAGCATCCAATAGTTTTACACCAGATTTTAACATTTTTATGTATTATAGTTTTTTCTACTATGTAGGTTGGATTTTATTTAAATCTAAACATCTTTTAAATAAAATGATGACCTTTGATTGGGCCTGTACTATTATTGGATTATTACTTTATACAGCTTATCTTATTGTTGGTCTTATTTTCAATCCGTTCAACTTCCTTACTCATATCCTGATCAATTCTCTGGTGGTATGGTTATTTATTTTTGGAATTACTGGGCTATTTATCCGTTATGCTAGTAATCACTCTTCCCTAATGCGATATGTCTCCGATTCTTCCTATTGGGTTTATTTATTGCATTTGCCTTTAACTGCTATCATCCCAAGTTTTATTGTGGATTGGCCATTACCCGCTACCATAAAAATGTTATTTGTGGTACTAAGCACAAGCGTTATTTGTTTTACTACCTATCATTATTTGGTAAGAGGAACCTTTATTGGAAAATTTCTAAATGGTCGAAAATATTCTAGAAAGCTGTCCGATATAAAACAACCATAAGAAACGGTTCAATTAAAAAATGTAGTAGACAAATAGAACCAGTTGCCAACAGTGGTTATAAGAAATTGTTTTTTTCGTCAACTTTAGAAAGTTATCGCGGATTTTCTATTAGACTTTTATTTGCTAAATTTAAAGTTTAACCAAGCAACTAATCATTCATAGAAGCGTTGGCATTCATATGAAAAAATCACAAAAAAAGATTAAGAGAATTTGTATCATACTTCATTAATCTAAAATGATGTTGTAAGTAATTTTAAATTAAACAGACTTAATAATTAAATTTTATTAATTCTTGAAAACTCAAATTTTCATATGCTTAAATCAAATTTAATATCTATTACCATAATATTACTCTGCTCAATTCACTATTGTAATGCTCAGAATTCATATACAGAAATTGGCTTAGGAGTTGGAAATACTGCGGGAGAAAAACATCACAATTGTAAAGGTGAAGTTAATATTAATTTTTTAAAATCCTACAAATTTGTTGAAATTGGTCTTGACATTTCAACTGGTGGAAATTTAATACCAGAAAGTGATCGTAGCACTGAAAATAACATAGAGACTTTATCTTAAAATGATGCGAATTTTAATTGTATTACTGCTTTCTACAGATTACCAATAATCAAAAAAATATATCTTGAAACTAGATTGGGATACTCATCATTATTTTATTGGATTCACGCAGATAAAGAAAGGAAAATAAGTAAATCAAATATCTCTTACGGACTTGGTTTTGGGGCAACTCTTTTTAACAATCTTTCAGTTTCTTTAAGATATCAAAACTTAGGAAACACTCCTAATTATGAGGGAAATAAAAATATGACAACAATTATTTCGAAATCTGAACCCTTAAAATTAGTATTATTAAGAGTTGCCTACCGATTTAATTGGAATTCTATATTTTAAAATCTGAGACCAAAATATGTTTTAGAGTTGATTAAAATAAAACTTAAATTGGATAATTAGTCACTAATTTATCCTTCTTAAAACCAATTTTATAATTTATTTACCTCTTACTTCCCAAAAAAAGCCATGGTAGCTGGTATTTTCTTATTTACAATCTTGGCATAACTGTCTTGTGTTATACTCATTGTAGAGTGTCCTAATTGGGTTGAAACAATTTCCATGGGTACATCATTATACAGCAATACAGTGGTTGCAAAAGTCCTTCTAGCGAGGTGATGAGACCTCTTTTTATGGATACCTATAACTACTCCTATTTCCTTTAAATAGGCATTAAATTTCTGATTACTGATGCGAGCCAATTCATGGTCATACTTCTCTGTCCTTTAAATAATAATATTTTCATATTGAAAGTAGATATAAAAAAACTATTTTTAAAAATTAATTAGTTTAGATAAAAGCAATAGAAATATCTTATTACCTCTGAATATCATGGTGGTCAAAAATATACTCCTTTATACATTCATCTAGTTGATATTAATTTGAATAAAGCCCCAAAGTAAGTATGAAAAATACAATTTATTTTATAGTCACTCTATTAATTCTAAGTTGTAAACTTAAAAAAGAAAATAAAGAAATTACAAATAATGACAAATTAATAAATTCAATTGATAGCATAATAAATGCTAATTTTTCATCTACTGAACCTGGAGCTGCCGTAATAATTACAAAAAAAGGTAAAGAAATTTATAAGAATGGTGTTGGTCTTGCCAATCTTAATCTAAATGTGGCCATGAATTCTGAAATGATCTTTCGAATAGGTTCAATAACTAAGCAATTTACAGCGGTTTCTATATTAATGTTACAAGAAGAGGGAAGGCTTAGCATAAATGATAATATCCGTAAACATTTACCAACTTACCCGAAGCATGAGCAAATAATTACCATAGAAAACCTGCTCACACATACTTCAGGTATTCCTGATTTCTTAGGATTCCCTGAAGCCTTGAAAATTGAACAAATGAATCTTACAACAAATCAAATAGTAGGAATATTTAAAGACAAGCCTTTAGAGTTTAATCCTGGTGAACAAATTAAATACAGCAATTCAGGATATAATGTTTTAGGAGCTATCGTTGAGGAAGTTTCTGGTATGAGTTATGAGAACTTTATTGAAACAAAAATATTTCAAAAATTAAATATGAAATCTTCCTTTTATGACCATCCAGAGGAAATCGTTAAAAACAAGATTTCGGGCTATACAAAAGATTCTTTGGGATATAAATCTGCCTCTTATATGACAATGTGTGCCCCTTTTTCAGCAGGTGGTTTGCGTTCAAGTATTAGTGATTTGGCAATCTGGAACAAAGCTATCCATAATGGAGAACTCATACCTCTAAAAAGTTTATCAAAAGCGTTTAAACCATTTAAATTAAAAAACGGAACATATACTGATTACGGTTTTGGGTGGATGATTCATGATTTCCTAGGAGAAAAATTATATCATCACTCAGGGAGCATCCCAGGTTTTAGAAATAGTGCTTTTTATTTTCCAAAAGAAGAAATTTATATCGCTATATTGTCTAACAACTTTTCTTCTAAGCCAAGTTATTTAAATAATATTATCTCATCCGTTGTTTTTAATAAAAACATCAAAAAACCAGTTGAAATCTGGGATAAACAAGAATTAAAAAAATTATTCCCAAACTTATACAAAAAGATTACACTTAATTGAAATAAATCTCAAGTCGTAAATAATTCATTGCTGATACTCGCCTACTTAAAAAGCCTATCCCTATATTTACTCCTTAACTCCCTCATAAAATACAGCCATAGTAGCTGGTATTTTCTTATTTACAATCTTCACATAATTATCTTGTGTATTACTCATTGTAGAGTGCCCTAAGAGCGCTGAAACAATTTCCATAGGTACATCATTAAACAGCAATACAGTGGTTGCAAAAGTCCTTCTAGCGAGGTGATGAGACATCTTTTTTTGGATGCCTATAACTACTGCAATTTCCTTTAAATAGGCATTGTCTGGAAAATTATATGGAACTAAGATATTTTAGCAACATGAAAGATCATAAGTCTCAACATAACAGATCCCTAAAAACAAAAAGTGCTCATGTTAACAATAAAAGATTCAAATTCCTTTGGGAATATGACATAAAATAGTAGTTTTAAACAATGAAACATATATACGATATATCAACAATACGTATATACAGTTGTTAGCCAAAATAAACTTCATGAAAAAAATTAAAAGAATTTTAATTCTATTAACTAAAGGAATACTTATTGTGTTA
>ENA-OSET01001592-OSET01001592.1-sediment-metagenome-genome-assembly--contig:-NODE-1592-length-23385-cov-17.416938_pt1 | contig 23385 bp, 16 predicted proteins | sample MGYA00237882_ERZ534229 | MGnify/ENA primary metagenome ERZ534229 (study PRJEB26408, sample SAMN06266212) | sediment metagenome | isolation source: Hudson Canyon methane seep mesocosm | place... | reverse complement strand
CAGTTAAAGGCAGCTTAGATGTGATGTGTGCAGGGCCAATAAAATTATTTTCTCCCTTATTTTGGTTGCTCGGTGGGGTTCCCCCTCATAATGAACATAATGTACCGGTTACTGTTCATTTTCAAAGCGACAAAAACAGTAAAGCCTTTCACTTCAACCGTGAGTTCTATTTTTCGAAACGAAAACCCTATCATTTCCAGTCACGAATGCTGCAAACAAAAGGTAACGAGGTAATTGAATTAATGCGGTTTGGTCTTGGTTGGAAAATGACTTACCACTGGCAAGATCGACAAGTTAAACTTAGGCATAAAGGGTATATCCTTAAACTCTTTGGTCACTTCATACCACTCCCATTGACTCTTCTCCTCGGAGAAGGCAATGCCGAAGAAGAAGCAATTGATGACAATAATTTTTCAATGAATGTCACGATAACTCATCCATGGTGGGGAACTATTTATCAGTATAAAGGGCAATTTGAAGTGCAGGAATCACATTGAAAACACGAGTTCTTATCCTTGGAGGCTATGGAAATTTTGGCAGTTTTATTAGTAGAACACTGGCTAAAGAAAATAATATCCAAGTAATTATTGCCGGTCGCTCATTAGTGAAAGCCGACAAGCTCGCCTTTGAAATTAATCTCACCAGCAATATAGAAACCATTGCATTAGATATCGATGACGATATCAGCAGTAGCCTGAAAAAAATTAAGCCTAATATCGTTATTCATACTTCAGGTCCATTTCAGTCTCAGACTTATGAGGTAGCCGAATCTTGTATCAACCTTGGCATCCATTATATTGATCTAGCCGATGGACGAGAATTTGTAGCGGGCATTAGCCAATTACATGAACTGGCTATAAAAAATAATGTTCTGGTGATAAGTGGTGCAAGCTCAGTGCCTTGCCTAACCTCAGCACTCATTGACCATTACCAAGCAGAATTTGAAAATATCGAATCCATTGACTACGGCATTACAACCGCACAAAAAACAGCCCGAGGTTTGGCTACCACCGCCGCAATTCTAGGCTATACCGGCAAGCCATTTTCAACGTTAATTAATGGCATACATCAAAACGTTTATGGCTGGCAAGGGTTGCATATTCATAAATACGAACAACTCGGTTGGCGATTACTGGGCAATTGTAATGTCCCTGACTTGGCGTTATTTCCTAAACGTTACCCTGATATAAAAAACATTCGATTTTATGCCGGATTAGAAATTTCATTTATACACATTACACTCTGGTCATTGTCTTGGTTAGTGCGTATAGGCCTAATCAAAAACTTACAAGGTGCTGCACCACTACTTCTTCGCACCTCATTCCTTTTTGATTGGCTAGGATCCTCCAACAGTGGTTTTCATATAACAATGTCTGGCAAGGACCTTTTATCGCAAGATAAAACCGTTACATTTGAACTCGCCGCGCGCTCGGGAGATGGTCCCTACATTCCTTGTATTCCCGCAATATTATTGGCTAAAAAACTTGCCAATAACAAAATAACTAAGGTGGGCGCTTATCCTTGCATCGGTTTGATTAACCGAAATGATTATTTAAACGAATTAAAAGATTTAGATATCCATTGGATTGAATTTTAAAAGGGCAACTCGTAAGCAACTGTTTAAATAGTATTGCCATCGTAAATTATTGAGTCGTAGCAGCTTTATCCTGAAAAAGTCCTAAGCCTTGTAATGTTTGTTTTGTTGAGGCCCAGAGTTCTTTTTCATCACGTACAACTTTAGCAATCACGTTGATGCCTAATAACAGATTTTGTATCGCTAAGGCTTTGGCGTGTATATTTTCTCGAGCAAGTTCGCCATTGTCAGCCGCTAAGTTCAGTAGTTTCTCAAAACGATCAATCCTTGCATGTATCGCCTCTTCTATTACTGGGCCAATCGTTTTATCAGTACCCACTAAGCTAGGGATGCTATTCACCGCCAAGCAACCACGCGCATCAGGATCTTCGGCTCTAGTTTTGCATACCACTCTAAAAAACTGACTTAACTCATATAACACGCTACTGTCAGCCGTAATATCAGATAAACATTTATCTGGCGCATCTTGAAGATAAACGTCTAACACTTCAAAAAATAAATCTTCACGACTGCCAAACGTATTGTAAAAACTTGACCGTGTTATGCCTAATTTCTCTGAAATAGATTTAACAGAACAAGCTTCATAACCACGCTTCCACATCTCATCCATAACCGTTTTAACGGCTTCGTGTCTATCAAACGCTTTGGGTCTTCCCATATTTATCTCCAATAAACTCACAGAACAATGTAATACGTTCGTCGCTATGAATCATTTATTGTACATAGGTGGACAAAATAATTCTAGCTGCTATATTGTACACTTGTGTACAAAGCGTATTTCGATCCATTTTAGGAGAAAACACAGATGTTAAATGAACAAATTCGCGAAACAATACAGATGTTTAGGGACAACTTGCCGCCTGAAATGACAAGCTTAATTGAACAAGGTGCCGGTGAAATCAGTGCGCTTGATATCATCGAAAGAGCATTACAAAGAGGTGATGTCGCACCGACATTTGAATTAACCAACCAAAATGGCGAAACCAAAGACTTACAGTCATACCTTGAACAAGGTCCACTGGTTATCACCTTCTATAGGGGGGCATGGTGTCCATACTGCAAATTACAACTTAAAGCATATAGTGATCGATTAACTGACATCACAAATACTGGCGCCACACTTATTGCTGTTACGCCAGAAAAATCGAATGCCTTAGATACTCTAGTAGAAACTGGCGTCGCAAAAGAACTTACCGATATGGTGACAACGGATATCCCATTCGATGTATTGCATGATGCCGACAGTCACTTAGCAACTCAGTTTGGTTTGCAATTCACGCTACCAGAAAGCCATCAGCAATTATTAAATGCATTTAATGTCAATGTAGAAAAACTAAACGGTACTAATACTTATACATTTCCAGATCCAGCCACGTATGTAATAGACAGCAATGGAAAAGTCGCTTGGGCCTTTATCCCTAATAATTACCGTAAACGAGCAGAAGTTGATGCTATTTTGTCAGCATTAGACGAGCTTAAATCTTAAACTAATAACTGGAAAAATAATGAACGCATTTCTAATCGCATACGTCACTGTCAAAGATGGCGAAAAGTTTAAAACCTACGCTCAAGCCGCTGGTGAATCCATGCATGCTTTTGGCGGAAAAGTAGTATCAAAAGGCCAAGCTATAAAACAACTTTCTGGTGAACATGAACAACAAAACGTCGCCATAATCAGTTTTCCCGATATTGAAAACCTTGAGTCTTGGTACCGTTCACCAGCTTATCAAGCCATCATTCCGTTACGTGATAAAGCAGCGGACATCACACTTACTAGCTACGTAGCTCCTGAATAACCGTTAAACAAAAAAAACCACCTTCGGGTGGTTTTTTTGTTCAAGTATCAAAGAGAATAAAGGGGTAAAAACTTAGTGCAAAGACACCTCAAATAACATACTAGATTTTCTTCAAATTAGTTAATGAGCTTACTCACACATCCCTAACGCATTATTCATCTTGTCAAAGGCCGTTTGAAACTCAGCCAAGTCATTTCGTGCAGCATCAATGTCACCATTCTGATATTGGAGAAGCAGTGAATGAGCAATCAGATGTAATACTTCATGAGTTTGCTCAAGCTGTTTTAGGCTGTTTTCTTCAAATAACCCTTCTTGTTTGGCTCTATTTATCCACTCGCCACAAGGACAATTCTGACTATTAATAATAGGCCAGAGCTCAACTTCTTCAGGTGAAGATTGAATGTTGTTGGTAAATAAGTCCTTCCATCGCTGCGTCACTAATCTGAATAACTTCACTTTCTTTTCTTTTGTTGTTCGGTGTTTATTTCCACTCACCTGCCATTCTTGATTAGGAATATAGTTGCTTTGCCAATCAGGGAATTCATCTGCAGGCATAGGCTTGGCTATGCCATAACCTTGTGCCTCTTTACACCCCATTACCAGTAGCATTAATCCTTGATTAGTTGTCTCAACACCTTCAGCAATGACTGTTCTGTTAAATGAATCTGAAAGCCCAATGATGCCATCGATAATGGCAAGGTCACTTGGATCATCTATCATATCCCTAACAAAGCTTTGGTCTAATTTGATGGTATTCACAGGTAAGCTTCTCAAATGGGTCAATGATGAATATCCTGTGCCAAAATCATCTAAAGCAACGGTGACACCTAGAGCCTCTTGGCAGGTTTCAATAACCGTCGTAATACCACTAAGATCGCCCAATGCAGAGCTTTCCAATATTTCAAGTTGTAAACATTGAGGACCCACAGTTATGTGCTTGGCTAGGGCTGTATCAAGTTCATCAAAAAATGTATCCGATAATAAATGGTGTGAAGAAATATTGACGCTGACTTGAAGTATTATTTCTTGCTTATGCCAAATTTCAAGTTGTGAGAGTGCTTCACGGATGACCCAGTTACCCACCTTTAGTTCTAACTCGGTTCCATCAATAATAGGTAGGAAGTCTAACGGTGGAATAAGCCCTTTTTCAGGGTGAATCCAACGAATGAGCGCTTCTGCTCCAAATACCTCTCCCGTGACCATATTAACTTTAGGTTGGTAGTACAATTGGAATTCATTATTTACTAATGCTTGTTCAATTTCTTCTAATTGATTATGTTTTTGAATAGTGCGTTGGTCGTGTTCTGGATTAAACAGATGGTAACGATGCTTACCCGCTAATTTAGCTTGATACATTGCTTGGTCTGCATGACGAAGTAAGGTATCAATATCAGCGTCATCATTTGGATATAACGTAATGCCACATGATGCGGTTACCTTATGAGAGTGGTCATCAATAACATAGGGCTGTGCAAGTGAAAAATGTATCCGCTCTAATGTTTGTTCACATTGGGAAAAAGACTCTAGATCATTAAGGAGTAAAGCAAATTCATCGCCACCTTGACGAGAAACCGTATCCTCTTCTCTGATACAGGCTGTTATTCGTTCAGCGACTTCAACTAGTAATTGGTCACCAACTTCATGACCATAATTATCATTGACTGGTTTGAAGTCATCTAAATCAAGGAAGCAAACCGCTAGGTCGCATCCCATACGTTTGCTATGAGCAATAGCTTGGGTGAACCGGTCAGTAAATAATGCTCGGTTAGGTAAGCCTGTTAGCACATCATAGTGGGCCATTAAGCTTAGTTGTTCTTGTTGTCGTTTACTTCGGGTGATATCCGTGAAGACACCGACATAATTGGCTACATTACCAAGCTCATCTTTGAGAACAGAAATGGTGAGCAGTTCAGCATAAATATCACCCTCCTTCTTACGATTCCACATTTCACCTTGCCACTGACCTTGCTCATTGATTATTTGCCACATACCTTGATAAAACTCAGGGCTTTGTTTGCCAGAGCTTAGTATGCTTGGGTTTTTACCAATAACTTCCTCTCGACTGTAGCCGGTGATCTCACAAAAGGCGGGATTGACATCAATAAGCACCTTGTCAGCATCTGTAATCATGACTCCCATGAGAGCATCAGTGAATACACGAGAAGATAGCTTGAGTTGTTCTTCTGCCTGCTTACGTTTGGTAGTCTCGAGAGATATAACCATCAGGTATTCAATTTCATCAAATTCATCTTTAACGGGAATTATGGTTGAATGAAACCATAAATCATTTCCATCCACATCAACCACCGGAGCTTCCTGTTCTGTAACTTCGTTTGTCTCTATTGCTATTTTCAAGCTTTTAGCCATTGCGGCTTTAAAGTCATCAGGATAAAAATCTAATGGATAGGGTTTTCCATAATACAAAGTAATATCTTCAATATTGAGTGCCTCAACACCAGAAGAGCTCATGTATTGCAGATTAAAATCAAGATCCAGAATCTTAGTGCAAACCGGTGAGTTTTCAATCCATGCTCGATTTTTTTCCTCAGACTGGATCAGTTCCTGCTCTGCCTGCTTGCGTTCGGTTATATCTGTGATGGCACCAGACATAACGAGCGGTTTTCCATTTTTTTCAGTGCGGATTTCACCTCGGTCAATCCAGTATTGTATTTCGCCATTCTTGGTGATGGCTCTATATTCTTCATACCAGGGAGATTTTTCTTCAATACTTTTGTTAAGACTCTTCTCAACATGTTCAATGTCTTCGGGATGAATAATTTTTTTCCATGCATCTAAGGTTCTGGGTAATTCATTTTCTTCGTAACCCAGTTGTTCGTCTATATCACCAAACCAGTTAACTGTGCCCTCATCAAGGTGCCATTCCCATAAAAAATCATTGGATAACTTAGACACAGTGCGAAAACGGTCTTCGCTATTTGTAAGTGCATCCACCGTCTGTTTGAGTGCGGTAATATCAACATGAGTTCCGACCAGACGGTTTCTTATTCCCTTTTGATCTTTGACTGCAAAGGCACGTGAAAGAATATCTAGATATTGCCCATCCTTGTGTTGCATCTTGAACTCAACTTCAAATTTCTCCTTTTCACCCTTGATATAGTTTTTAACTTCGGATAACACCCTGTCCTTATCATCGGGATGCACAAGTCGTTCCCATTCAGACAGCTGTGGTTTAACTTCATCTTCTGTATATCCCAACATGCTTTTCCAACGCGGAGAATAGTAGACTTCATCGGTCTTCATATCCCAGTCCCACAATCCGTCATTGGCGCCTTGCATGGCAAGTGAAAAGCGTTCTTCACTCTCCTTTATTGAATCTAGAGTCTCGGTAATAGACTTACTCATATTGGCAAAACTATCGGCAAGGACTCCAACTTCATAGGAATATGCTTTGGGAATATCGGTGGATAAATTACCATTGGCTAGATTTGTTGCGGCTTTGCTGAGTTCTGAAATCGGCTGCGTTACGAAGCGTCTGAGCAAGATACTAATCAGAATGGAAGAAAGTAAAAGGAAAATAAAATATAAGACACTGGCGTATGTAATCGTATTGATGATCTTGAGAACCACTGCCTGTCGCGAGAATCCTATATAAATTACGGCTACCGGAGAGGGATGACCCGCGTTGTATACAGGAATTAGAGTTTCATAGGTATTTGAAGCGATAAAGGTCAAGGGTGCTGAATCATCATAAATATTAGTTATCTCATCCTCAAATTCAATTTCCCCTAAGCGTGATAAGTCAGTACTGGCAATGGTTGTCCCGTCCAGGCCGATGACTCCAACATGTACCACTCCTTCCTTGATGTTGTCATTAAGTAGAGACTGGGAGTCAATATTTAATCCTAACGTACGTTGCATTTCAGGAGAATATCCGCTCAAGTCTGCGACACGTTTTTGCAACTGTTGTGAGAGTGTCAGAGATTGCCAGCCAACCGTATCTAAATAATCAGTCCTTACTTCCTGGATATATAGGAGCGTGGCTAAAATAAACAAAGGAATTTGAACGAGTGCAACACTAAGAACAACCTTTGTCCACAGTTTTGGCATCCATCTGAATATTTTCACTTTCTTAATCAACAGAAGACCTCTTAGATTTCGGCTGTGAGTTATCAGGATATGCGGGAATAAGGACCTCTTCATTGGCTTTGTGAGCAGCTGCGCGCATTACCTCCGCGACAGGCGCACCATATTTCAGAGCCGAATGAAAAGCGGTATAAAATATTTTACTGACTGCGGGATATTCAGGAATATTTGGACGGTATCGCCCCGTCATCATTCCAACCCTTATTGACTCAAGGTAAGGAAACTTGGCAATCGCACCCTTGGAAAAATGTGAGTTACGGAAAGGGCGCCCCCCCCTGTCGATGTAGTCATGTCCAATATTTTTCCCTGTCAGGAACTGAAGGACTAGATACGCCTCACGTGGATGTTTGCTGTGGCGGTTAATTGCCAGACTGTGAGCCCCCAGTCCTGCTCGGGGCGGAATTATAGTGCCATCTTTTTTTATTAGTTTCGGCAGGGTCGCGTAGCCAACCTTGCCAATCACCTTCGAAACGGCAGGATCTTCCATCGGCAGACCTATTCCTTCAGCCGGCATGATGCCCATTGCAACTTTACCGCTCTGAAACGCCTTAATGTAGCGTTCATGGTCGAATTCAAGTGTGTCAGGAGGGGTAAGTCCCTCCGTATAGAGCGAAGCGTAAAACTCAAGTGCAGCGATGCCTTCGGAAGTATCCCAAGCGGCACGAAACATGGGCTTGTTCGAAAGGTTAACATCAGAGCCATTGATCAGGCCTGCACCCCAGGACCATAAGAATGGAGCAACATCGGCGGTGATATATTCTCCTTCATGAGCGAAAAGAGCAACACCGTATAGTTCGGGTGGGGAATTAACCTTTCGAGCACTTGCCTTAAAGTCAGCAAATGACATTGGAGGCTCTAATCCTGCTGCACTCAGGACATCGGTTCGGTAAGCCAGTAAGGAACCGTAGCTGCCCATCGGAATAGCATAAAGTTTCCCATCCCACTCACCGCATGCTTTACGCAATACAGGGACTAAGTCATCAATCTCGAGCGAAGGTAGTGAAGAATTCTCCATAAATTCATCCAGAGGTTGTACCCATCCTTGGGTGACATAGTGACCAAGAGAAGGTTGATCTATTGAAACCAGGTCATAGCGTCCTTCATCTGTCGCGAGATCGAGTTCGTGGGCACGAACCATAGGCTCGTATTCGAGAAGGACTGCCTCGACGTTAATATCATTCTGCTCTTCAAAGTCAGAATCACTAAGTAATTTTAAAGCAACATTCAAACTGTGGTCATTTAAAGCAGCTATGCGGATTGTCGTCTGCGAAGGCTCCTGTACCGGAGCTGAGATGACCTGCTTGGAGGGTGAGAGTGTCTTATTCTCAGTATAGAAAAAGTAGACCATGACAGTAAAGAACAGGAGCCCAACGACCGAAAATATCGCCAAAAATAATCGTGCACTCTTTGATTTAGTCGTTATCATTTAGCCCAGCCCTAATGATAAATAATCAGGTAGTTTAAATAAATACTAGCTTAATCTATCATTTTTTTTTAAAAATTGTCATTGACGGTCTTAAATTCACCTCTCGTTCCAAGTGGAATTAACCATAGCATGCTTTCAAGTAAAAATTAACGTACCTTTTATAAGTGCACTTTCAATGTTCTAAATGAGCTAAAAACAAAAACGCCCCAACGCAGAAACAGTGCTGAGGCTTTGCTTTATATGGTTGATCTACTAGAGCTTGAACCTAGAACAAAGGTACTTTGAGTTACTTAGTTCTGCATTCTTACTCAAGAAATAGGCTATCAATTTTCATATCCAGATAATCACTGCCAACTGGAAATTAAATCTTGTGTCGCCTGTATATAATCATCGGCTTGGGTAATAGCTGAAATCATCGCTACTGAACCAACACCGGTCTGTTTTAATGTTTCTGCTCGTTGCTGATCGATACCACCAATGGCAACAAGTGGATATTTATCACCCAGTAGTTTGGTCCAAAGCTTCACTCGTTCAATTCCCTGTGGTGCAAATGGCATTTGTTTACTGGTAGTTTCAAATACGGGGCCTAAAGCAATATAACTAGGGTTCACGGCTAACGCTCTAGCTAGTTCCCAATAAGAATGGGTTGAGATGCCTAGGCGTAAACCTGCTTGTTCGATTTCAATTAAGTTTGCATCGTGCAAGTCTTCTTGGCCTAAATGAATACCATAGGCGTTTTCTTCGATGGCGGCTTGCCAGTAATCATTAACAAAAAAGGCAATGGAATCATTACAATAACTCACTGCTCTTTTGATCTCTTGATGTCTGACTTTATCCGTCACATCTTTGATTCGCAGTTGTATGGTTTTGATATTTTCTTGGATCAGTTTATCTATCCAATCACTACTATCAACAACAGGGTAAATACCTAAACGCTTTGGACATGCTGGAAAATCAAATTGAGTACCAATCAAGTTAGGGTCATAACAAAGTTTAGGTAAATCTTGTAACTGCATTTCTGTCATGCTGTGTTTAAACACGGTATAACAACCCAGCTCATCGGCTTGTCTTATTCCTTGGTTTACATACGCTTTAGCTAATACCATCGCATCACGGATATCCTGACCAAACGCAAGGTGACTAGCAATGCTCGAGGCTAATACACAGCCTGTTCCACGAACATCTTTATTTATTTTTTCTTGATAGACATAGAATGTATTTTCAGCATCATTAAAATAATCTGATGCCCATACTGAATCTGCGTGGCCACCTTTGACCAAACACGCTTTTAGTCCTGAAGACAGTAGTTTGTTTGTAGCAGGCTCTAATGCATCTATTTGAGTTAATGTTGCCAGCTCAGGTAGGTTTGGCGTTAATAAAGTGATTTTCTTGAGCAATTCTTGAACGATGAATTGCTGTACATCATCCGTAACCGCAATGCCACCCGAGGTACTGGCAAGTACGGGATCGTAGATGATAGGAACATCATGTTGCTCTAGGATTCGACCAATACACCGTGCGATAACAAGGTTTGGAATAAGACCTATCTTAATGGCTGCAATATCAAAGTCTGCAACACAGGTCTTATATTGCCCCATAAATTCATCTTCAGTTAAAGCACCCGTGTGCATTAAACCTTGGCTAGTTTGTTCAGTTAGACACGTTACTAAGGGCACAGGATGGCATTGATGTGTGCTGACAGTTTGAATGTCAGCTGTAATGCCTGCACAACCTTGAGGATCTAAACCTCCAATCAATAAAACGGCAGGTTTCAACTCATCCACCATGTTGTTGCCAAATTGGCTGTTCCAATGTGGGCGTGCTGGGTTTTGCATGTTGGCGTTCGGGCATTACACCCGCTTCATAGGCTAAACGACCAGCATTGATTGCCTGAGAAAATGCCGTTGCCATTTGAGCAGGTTCTAAAGCTTCAGCCACGGCAGTATTTAATAATATACCGTCGTAACCTAATTCCATTGCTTGTACTGCGTCAGATGGCTTACCAATGCCCGCATCAACTAATAAAGTAATTTCTGGCAAACGTTCACGCAATGTTTTTAAAGCATATGGATTGATTAAACCTTTTCCGGTGCCAATTGGTGCTCCCCAAGGCATTAAGACTTCACAGCCTAAATCAGCTAGTTTTTGACAAAGTACTAGATCATCGGTGCAATAAGGGAATACTTTAAAACCCTCTGCAATCAACGTTTTGGTCGCCTCTAGCAATGCAAAAGGATCAGGTTGTAAGTTATAACTATCACCCAAAACTTCTAGTTTTACCCAGTCTGTTTGAAATAATTCACGAGCCAAACGTGCTGTTTTAACCGCTTCTTTAGCACTATAACAACCTGCTGTATTTGGCAATAAATGACAATCCAAAGATTGAACCAATTGCCAGAACTGATCACCACTATTTGATTTGGTGGGTGTTTGACGACGCAGCGATAAGGTAATCACTTGCGAACCAGATGCTTTAATAGCATCCATCATTACTTGTGGTGATGAATATAAAGCCGTGCCAATAAATAAACGGCTTTGTAAGGTTTGGCCATACACCTGCCATGTTGAAGCGTGTTGCATCTTAGCCTCCTGTAATCGGTGACATGATTTCTAACACATCACCATTAGAAACGGTTGCTTCTTTATATTCTGATTTCGGCACAATTTCATCGTTAAGCACAACAACAAACCGTCCATCGATGATCTCTTGTTGTTGTAGAAATTGCGAAACATTGGTGTCTGATTCAACAGCAACCTTATCGCCATTAAAGTTAATGGTATTTACATTAGACGTCATAATATTCTCCAAACATTACGTGTTCAGTTTGGTTAGTTAATATATTCAAAAAATCAGTGATTATCGCCGGGCCAAATAAATAACCATGGCGATAAAAACCGTTTAGGTGAAAGCCCCAAGAGCTACGTTTTATCGTTGGCATATTATTGCTTAAGCCCGGTCGACAATGAGAAGCCATTTCTAATACTCGCGCTTCTGCAAAGCCTTTGTGCAAGCTATATAAAGCTGACATTAATTCCAAACCAGAACGTACACTCACCGGCGACCTGTCATCACTTTCTACCACCGTCGCACCCAAAACATATTCATTATTGGGTCTTGGTGCTAAATAAAACGGATAGCGCGGGTGCATTAAACGTATGCAATGCTGAAATGAAACTTCAGGAGCATGTACGCGAATTACCTCACCACGAACACTTCGCAAGTCAGCTAAATCTTGTCTTGCACCATTGCCACGGCAATCAATCACCGAATCATAAGACTCAAGTGGTTTACTGAAATGCTGCTGACTTAGCTGTTCAATTACTTCATCTGACAAGCTTTTAATTGGTTCACACTGTTGCCAGTCACATTGCTGGTTTAATACCTTACCCAAGCTTTGAAACAGTTGACGATTATCCAAACAAGCTTCGTTTTCAAACCACATAGCGTGATCAAAGTTATCTGCTAAATCGGCTTCTTTTTCGGCTAATTGTTGTTGATCCAGTTGCTCAAAAGCGCCTTTATTCAACACATGATCAGCACGACGTTGATAACGCTCTAACTCTGCTTTATCACCTGCATGTGCCACCACTAAGGTGCCATGGTTTTGATAAAATATTTGCTCTGGCAATTCTTTTAACCACTGAGGCCACAACTTCAATGATTGCAGGCCAATCTCATTCACTTTGGGCTCTGCAGTCACCGCTTCAGTCGCAGGTGCAATCATCGCCGCCGCAATATAGGCCGCGCTGTCTGATCCTTGTTTGTCATCACTCGACAAGATATCAACACCGTGACCTGCTTGAATTAAACGCCAAGATAGCAATCTGCCAATCAGACCACTACCGATAATTAAATAATGTTTCATAGTAAAAACAATCCTAATCCGCAGTATTTGCAAGACACAGGATTAAACGTTGTTATAAATTTTGCTACCACCCGCTTTAAATTCTTCTGATTTTTCAGCAAAGGCTTCTTTAACATCATGAGAAATTTTCATCGAACAGAACTTTGGTCCACACATAGAACAGAAATGCGCCACTTTCGCAGCAGGTTTCGGCAAAGTTTCATCGTGATATTTTCGTGCAGTATCTGGGTCTAAACCTAGATTAAACTGATCTTCCCAACGAAATTCGAATCGTGCTTTCGAAATCGCATTATCACGAATATCAGCACCTGGATGCTCTTTCGCTAAATCAGCAGCATGAGCGGCTAATTTGTATGTGATGATGCCAACTTTCACATCGTCTTTGTTTGGCAGACCTAAATGCTCTTTTGGTGTGACATAACACAGCATTGCTGTGCCAAACCAACCAATCATCGCTGCACCAATACCCGAAGTAATGTGATCGTAACCTGGCGCAATATCCGTGACCAATGGGCCTAATGTATAGAATGGTGCTTCATGGCAATGCTTGAGCTGCATGTCCATGTTTTCTTTGATTTTGTGCATGCCCACATGACCCGGACCTTCGATCATCACTTGCACATCATGTTTCCACGCAACTTGTGTTAATTCACCTAAGGTAATTAACTCTGCAAATTGAGCAGCATCGTTCGCATCTGCTTGTGAACCCGGACGCAAGCCATCACCTAAGGAGAATGACACGTCATAAACTTTCATGATTTCACAGATTTCTTCAAAGTGCGTGTAGATAAAGCTTTCTTGATGATGCGCTAAACACCACGCTGCCATGATAGAACCACCGCGCGAAACAATACCCGTAGTACGTTCAACGGTTAACGGAATATGCGCTAAACGAACACCGGCATGAATCGTGAAATAATCCACACCCTGCTCTGCTTGTTCAATTAAGGTATCGCGGAAAACTTCCCAAGTTAAATTTTCGGCAATGCCATCTACTTTTTCTAATGCTTGGTATAACGGCACCGTACCAATTGGCACTGGTGAGTTGCGAATGATCCACTCACGTGTTTGATGAATATTTTTACCGGTGGATAAATCCATAACATTATCGGCACCCCAGCGAATACCCCAAACCATTTTCTCAACTTCTTCTTCAATTGAAGATGTGGTTGCAGAGTTGCCAATGTTAGCGTTAATTTTTACCAAGAAATTACGACCAATAATCATTGGCTCTGCTTCAGGGTGATTAATGTTTGCAGGAATGATCGCACGACCTTCGGCCACTTCTTTACGTACAAATTCAGGCGTAATGTGAGTGGTGAAATCATCAGGCATACTGCCAGCTTTATCAGCTTCACTACGACCAATATTTTCACGGATCGCAATATATTCCATCTCTGGCGTGATAATACCTTGGCGAGCATAATGCATCTGACTGACGTTTTTGCCCGCTTGGGCGCGACGTGGACGACGATTATGTTTGAACAAGGGAATGTCCATCATGGTCGCTTCTTGTTCACGTGTGAACTCTGAGCTGTATTCAGCTAATTCTTCAGTATCGTTCCGTGCTTCCATCCAGGGCTTACGAATGGCTGGCAAGCCTTTTTCCACATCAATAGATGCTTTTGGGTCGGTGTAAATACCAGAAGTATCATAAACATAAACAGGTGCGTTTGGCTGACCTGCTAGTTTTGGATCTTTGTTTGGTGTATCCGTTAATGTAATTTTACGAAATGGAACACGGATATCGTCTTGGCTTCCGACGACATAACATTTTTCTGAGCCAGCTAAAGGCTCAGTAGTAATGCCCGTACGATCGGTAATATCGATTATATTGTTAGTTTGCTCAGACACAGAATTCCCCTAAATTGATGTACAACAACGGGGAGAGATGAAAAGTTGCGCAAAAGCGAACAAGGATTGAATAAAAAACGTCTTAGATTTAAGACTGGAGTTTAATACTCTCTTGTTTCCTACGGAGGTTCTAGCCTCTTCAGGTTCAACGGGTTTCATCTCAGCCAAACTAATGGCACCCCGACAAGTGGGTGAAATAATAATGTAAAACAACATTTTTGTATATCAGCTGTATTAATTTCTGGCAGAATATCTCAACTAAACTTTCTTAAACATTGATATACGCCGCATCTTACTCACTGAGCTTAAAATGAAACACCGACCATCAAAATCAGACCAAATGGATATTGCGCTTTTTCGTGAAGATGTCGGTGATATTGAACAAATTCCTCAAGAGAAAATTGTTCCCGTTACAAAACGACCACAACCTATTCCTCGCTTTCGCAAGCAGCGACTAGAACAAGAATTCAATAATGTTTTCTCAGAAGACTATGAACCCCAGACTGTAGGCAGCGAAGAAAATTTATCGTTTAAACGCAGTGGCATCCAAGAACGTTTATTTTCGCGATTACGCACTGGCCGACTACATATTGAAGCTGAACTGGACCTCCATGGCATGACGATTCCCGTAGCTCATGAGGCATTGGCAAGGTTTATTCATGACTGCAAACATTATCAAATTCGCTGTGCACGAATTATTCATGGAAAAGGCTGGGGATCAAAACACCATAAACCCGTTTTAAAAACTAAACTTAATAGCTGGTTACAACAAACGGACGATGTGCTCGCATTTTGTTCTGCGCCTATCGAAGATGGTGGTACCGGTGCGGTATATGTTCTGTTACGAAAACCATCACCATAATTTTTATCGATGTAATTACTGTTCTACAACCTCGTGGAATAATGGCTGATTCAAAGGTTTAAAAAAAAAGCCGCGTTCAATTGAGCGCGGCTTTTTAGCTTTAAAGTTATCAATTATTAATTTTTCCGCATTGACAAACCAAAACCATGTTGTGTCAATTTACTGATTTGATCTTCTGTAATTCGGCCTCCAGCAGTAAACATCAAAACTGGTTCACAAATATCATTCTTCAACAAATACGTACCACAGCCACCCTCTTGCGCGATGATAATATTTCGGTAGCTATTAACTAAACTTAATGCCGCTCGAGTCAGAATCGTTGTTTCTCCCACTTGAGCACCAACTATACAATCAATACCTAACTGTTCAGCATGCTTTGCCACCTCTATTGAACGTAACACCCCCCCCATTTTGGATATCCTTATATTAATGATCCAATTGTTAGGTTGATCTTGTATGCATTCAAATTGTTGTAATTGTACAAAGGACTCATCCAAAATTATTTTTAGGTCAAGTGCACTCGATATAGCCAATAAACCTTCATAGTCTCTTACTTGTATAGGCTCCTCTACTGCAAATATGGGCTGCTGTAATGCTTGAATATACTCGATCGCTTCATCAGGTTGATGCCATAAGTTATTAGCATCTAATCGTATTCGAGCAGTTTTATCTTGTTCAACAATTAAATCGCATTTAGCCTTGTCGTGTTCAATATCTCCAGAGAGTTTAACTTTGTAATCAGTAAACCCCATTTTTTGATAGCGACTAAGCAGTTCAGAAAAACCTTCAAGGCTACTATCACCCAAAACAGCGGTATAGCTATAACAGCCTGATAACTCAGGTATCTGTAACAAGTTTTCAACCGAACAAGTTTCTTCCTTAGCCAATACATCAAGAATTGCTAACTCAATAGCGCACCATGCAGCAGGATTAAGATCGATATCGTACTGATAACTGTTCATCCACGCTTTTAAGGTTGCTATATCTGAAATAGATGCAATCAGTGAGGCTTTATGCGTTTGAAAAAATGTGATCGTCGATGGATATGTTTCATTAGTTACATAGCTTCTAGGACATGATTCACCATAGCCAATGTTATGTTTTGTTTGTGCCTTTATTAACACGGAATCCGTCATATTTCGTGTCGCGGAGGTATGGCTGAAGGAAATATTGAAAGGAATTTTCAGGTGACCAATGGTGAGATCAGTTATTTTCATACCAGATATTCTTTAAATGAAAAGTCACAATCACTACCGTTTTGTAATAACAAATATTTAAATTGACTCTCACGGAGTCCTTTTGAAAGTCCATGTTCTTTATAGGCGTCACCAGTACCTCTTTGTACTTGTTTAATTTTTATTTGATTGAGTCGGCCGCTTGCTCGTTTACTTGCATACTCGCTATTTAATTTTTGCAGTTTTTCATCGAGTAACTTAGCGTAATTACCAACATCACGTTCTAACTCTATATAAAGTTCATAACAACTATTGTTAACTGATGTCAGTGAAAGATAAAAAGGCACGTTAAGGTTAAATTCTGCATTTAACTCTTCTACTGCAGTCATCAATTGCTGCTCAGCCAATTTTTCACCTGTAATATTAGTGACGCCTTTACCTTTTTGTACAAAACAAATTAATGGTGTTTTTTTCTTAAACCCCGTCACCTCAATGATGTCATTCATGAAATAACGATATAATCCAGCTGGTGTTGTGATCACGACATAATATTGCTTATTGATCTTCAGCTGGTCTAATAAGACGGTTTGTCTTTGGCCACCTTCATAATCTTCAATGTCAATAAACTCATAGAAGGTATCGTGAAAAGTCGGTATGCCAGCATTACCGGTATTTTCCAATGTGATAGTTCCTCGAAATTCACTAGCCAAATATCCGAGATCGATAATGTGAGTCTCCGGAGGTAATGTTTTTTTTAAACGTTCAATAGCCACACCGCAACTACCACTCTTCCATGTCACCACCAGCCTTAAATTAGGCCAAAGATCTAAAAAAGTAATATTTCGGCCAAGCTTAACCAGCTTTGTTAATTCTTGTGCTCGCTTTTCATTTTTAATCAGATAATTGTTTATGGATTCAGCAACATCAGACGGTAGTTTTTCCATACCGGTGAAAGTGCCTGTCTGTACATCATTTGCAAGTACTGCAATTTCATCATTTATTATTTCAATCAGTTTCAAAAATGTGGATGGATTAGCTGTAACCATATAACTAATGGACGAGTGTTGAATTGCTAACCTCAGGATCAAACGATATTTAAGATTATGATCTGCTATGCCGAATACCGCATTGGGTACCACATATTTATTTTGTAAATATTGAGGCATTAAATAATACATAAGGCCCGAGATAGAACCATAAGCACTGCCACCAGCTAATACACCTTCATGATACGCACCTGGTATAGCCAGAAGTTTGCCCGCAAACGCATGGCGTTTCACGTTGTTTTGTACACAGGCAAAAATAGCTAAAGCGCGTTGATATTGTTTAATAGTTTTAGCTAATACTGGAATGTGTTTAGGTTTGCCTGTGGTACCACTGGTTACCGCATAATACTCTGGTTGTTCTTTTGTTAAGCAGGGCTCTTTTGTTATTTCTTGTTTTTCTATATATTTTCGAAGATCTTCATAGTCTTGAATAGGAACATTCTTCATGAACTCTGACCATGATTTGACCTTGTTAAATTTATGTTGCTTACCGTATTCAGTCTGTTCATTATCTCGAATGATATTCATTAGTAATTTATGCTGATATTTCATCGGGTTTGATAAAGAGCACTCAAAAGGTAATCGATATATTAGTCGAGCTATTAATATCCCCACTTGGGTTTGAAAGTTTCTATATATATCCTTCATACCAAGAAGTGGGGTTTGATATTTGTCGACACCTGGCGTTGCCGGTGTTTTCATTTGTTCAAGGAAAGACATAGGATATGACTGATTAATTAAACCAAGTTTTCCCACCTGTCGATCATTTGGCAAATAGTGACTGCCAAACAAGAGATCCCAGATAATCAAATTATTGCCATAATTTCGTCCTGATGTTTCGACTTCTTTTGAATGATGCCAACGATGTAATTGTGCACTACTGATCACATAATTCAATACGCCCATTCGAAGATTAATATTGGAATGCTGGAAGAATCCATTTAACGCGTAGAAGACAAAATACATAGCTAATACTTCGGCACTGACACCTAATAAAATAAAAGGCAAAGCATCAAATAAAAATTGAATGGCTTTTTCTAGTGGATGAAAACGTGCCGTATTGATCCAATAAAGTTTATCTGGCGAATGATGCACGGCGTGTAAACGCCAAAGCGGTGACCAGTTATGGGCTAGTCGATGCAGCCAATAACGTAGAAATTCGGCGCTAACCATCATAATTATCACCTGCAGAATCAATGGCGCTTCATGTGGCCAACTCGCAGCTATAACTAAACCATGAGTTTGCACAAAGTTCAGTAGAGTTATTGCAACTAAGAACCCCAGTATTTTAGGTAATAGTATTTGAATAAGGACCATAAATAAGACATCTGTTTTCACTTCTGATAATGCTGGACGCCATTCCTTACGATACGGAATCTGCAGTTCAAGCAGGGTAATACATAACACGCCAAACAAAATGGCTATATAAGTGCTGATCTGTAATCCAATTCCAATATTCAGTAGCATTGTTTGCAAAAACAAACCGAGAAACATGACCGAAGGATAGGCAATTAAGGGTAAGACTTGCTGATTTAGAGTGCGGCTCATCTTAACTTCCCTGTAATCCTGATTTTATTGAATGGTAGCGTCCAGCAAAGAATAAGTATGAAGCTAAAACAAGATGAAAAAAAGACGGAATGGGGCGATTAAACCAAATGTGATCACTCAGGCCAAATAGGCTTATAACTAGTCGTACGAACATAATACCGAAATATATGATGCCAATTGTTTGCAACACAGTACCCAAGCTGCGTCGAGGTTTCACTAAACCTTTAGAGAACCTAAATGTAAACCAAACCATCAAAATTATGATTGTAAGCTGCCATATCACAAGGAAGTGATAACTAATCGCGCCGCTATACCACGCATCAAATGGAGGAAGAAAAGAGAATTCCCGCCAATAAGTTAAAGCTTGACCAACAACTCTTAACATAAAAGCTACTAAACATGCCCATAACCAAACTGTTATGCTATTTCCTTGCATTCGTTCCTCCTACTTTACTGATCTATCTCACCAACGAGAAATTAACGTAAAAAAAAGCCGTGTTCACATGATCACGGCTTTATTATTTAAATTAGTAGAAGGTAAAACCTTCGTTTAACTCACCCATTTTCTCGCGTTATGGAACAATCGCAACCAAGGGCCATCTTTACCCCAATCATCTGGGTGCCATGAATGCTGCACTGAGCGTGTTACTCGCTCTGGATGCGGCATCATGATAGTGACTCGACCATCGGTAGTTGTTAATGCGGTAATACCCTCTGCTGAGCCATTTGGGTTTTGTGGATATTGTTCCGTTTTTTTACCGTAGTGATCAACATATTGCATTGCAACTAAAGCATCAGCTTGTGAACCTGTTTCTGAAAAGTCTGTTCGACCCTCACCATGAGCGACAGCAATTGGCATCACTGAGCCCGCCATATCTTTTAATAATACTGACGGAGAATCTACAATTTTCACTAATGAAAAACGAGCTTCAAATTGTTCTGAAACATTACGTTCAAAACGTGGCCAATGATCACTGCCCGGAATAAGCTCTTTAAGTTGCGATAACATTTGGCAACCATTACAAACACCTAATGAAAAAGTATCGTCACGTTTAAAGAAATCTGAGAATTGTGCTCTAGCTCGGTCATTATGCAAAATCGTGCTTGCCCAACCACGACCAGCACCTAATACATCACCATAAGAGAAACCACCACAGGCAACTAAACCTTTAAAGTCAGCCAAATCAATTCGGCCTTCTAAAACATCACTCATATGAACATCAATGGCGGTAAAACCAGCATGATCAAATGAGGCGGCCATTTCAATCTGACCATTAACACCCTGCTCACGCAGGATAGCCACTTTAGGACGAACACCACTGACGATTAACGATGCAGCGATATGCTCAGAGGCATCAAAACTTAGGTTTGCATGTAAACCCGGATCGTTTTCATCTAATAATGCATCAAACTCTTGTTTTGCACACTCTGGGTTGTCACGTAAGTTTTGCATTTGGTAGCTGGTTTCAGCCCAAAAGCGTTGCAAGTTAATACGTGAATTTTTAATCACTTGCGTATTATTCACATTAACAATGATTTGTTGATCATCACGTAAGCTACCAATAACATGGCTGCTGTGTGATAAGTCTTGTTCACGCAAAATCGCTAATACATCTTCCACATCACAATGACGCACTTGAATCACGGCACCTAGTTCTTCATTAAACAAGACAGGCAAGGTATCGCCCAGACCGCTTAGATTAATATCTAAACCGGTATGACCGGCAAATGCCATTTCACATAAGGTAGTGATCAAACCACCATCACTACGATCATGATAAGCCAGTAATAATTCATCCTGATTCATTTGCTGAATCGCTGCGAAAAATTGTTTTAACGCTTGAGGATTATCAAGGTCCGGACCGTGATGACCCACTTGCTTATAAACTTGTGATAATGCCGATGCCGCTAATCGATTAAGGCCTTTACCTAAGTCCACATAAATTAGATCAGTGTCACCTTGGTCAGTACGTAATTCTGGCGTACAGGTTTTTGCAGCATCACTGACAGGAGCAAACGCCGTAATAATTAATGATAACGGTGATGTTACTGATTTTTGTTCTTGGCGATCTTGCCATACGGTTTTCATCGATAAAGAATCTTTACCTACCGGAATAGCAATGCCCAAGGCTGGACACAATTCCATGCCTACTGCATGCACAGTATCGTATAACAGAGCATCTTCGCCGGCATGACCACAGGCAGCCATCCAGTTAGCAGACAATTTAATATCGCCTAATTTTGCGATTTTTGCTGCTGCAATATTAGTAATGGCTTCACCAATGGCCATACGACCTGAAGCAGGTGCGTCAATCAACGCTAAAGGTGCCCGTTCGCCCATCGACATCGCTTCACCTAGGAAACCATGATGATCAGCTAAAGTCACCGCACAATCCGCCACAGGCACTTGCCAAGGGCCAACCATTTGGTCTCGAGCAACCAAACCGGTCACACTACGATCACCAATAGTGATTAAGAAGTTTTTACTTGCTACGGCTGGCAACTTCAACACACGCTCTAAGGCATCTTCGGCTGTAATACCGCTTAAATCTAATTCTGGTTTAGCAAATGTTTGATGTTTTACATCACGTAGCATTTTAGGCGGTTTGCCTAATAACAATGACAACGGCATATCAACAGGATTATTGTCATTATCGGCATCGCCAACTAATAAATGTTGCTCAGTAGTCGTTTCGCCCACGATCGCCCACGGACAACGTTCACGTTCACATATCGCCTGAAACTCTTCAACACGATCAGGATTGATACCTAATACATAACGTTCTTGAGACTCGTTACACCAGATTTCCATTGGTGACATGCTAGATTCATCATTCGGGATTACACGCAGTTCAAAACGACCACCGCGGCCACTGTCATTGACTAATTCAGGAAACGCATTTGATAATCCACCCGCACCAACATCATGAATGGCAACAATAGGATTTACATCATTCAATGCTACACAACGATCGATAACTTCCTGACAACGACGTTCCATCTCTGGGTTACCACGTTGCACTGAAGCAAAATCTAACCCTTCTTCACTGGTGCCCGATGTGACTGATGAGGCAGCACTACCGCCCAAACCAATCAACATAGCTGGACCACCTAATACAATTAACTGCACACCTGGTTCAAAGATATCTTTTTTGACATGTTGAGGACGAATGGTACCCATACCACCGGCAACCATAATAGGTTTGTGATAACCACGTACTTCAAAACCATCGACAGACGGTACTAAAGCTTCATAGGTACGGAAATAACCACATAAGTTTGGTCGACCAAATTCATTATTAAATGCAGCACCACCCAGTGGGCCATCAAGCATAATGTCTTGTGCTGAGGCCATACGGCTAGGTTTGCCATAAGAGCTTTCCCATGGTTGCTCAAAACCAGGAATATTTAAATTTGAAACCGAAAAACCCGTTAAGCCTGCTTTTGGTTTAGAACCTCTACCTGTGGCACCTTCATCACGGATCTCACCACCAGCACCGGTAGCGGCTCCAGGGAAAGGTGAAATCGCAGTTGGGTGATTATGCGTTTCAACCTTCATCAAAATATGTTGGGCTTCACCTTCATAGCTATATTGATTATTGGCCATATCAACGTGAAAACGATGACTTGTTGGCCCTTCAATGACCGATGAATTATCACTATAAGCAGTGATAACACCTTCAGGGTTCAAAGCATGAGTATTACGGATCATATTAAACAATGTGATCGGTTGTTCTTTACCGTCAATGATCCAGTCGGCACTAAAGATTTTGTGACGGCAATGCTCTGAGTTTGCTTGAGCAAACATCATTAATTCAATGTCGTTAGGATTACGACCCAAGGCAGTGAAATTATCAACTAGATAATCTATCTCATCCTCGGCTAAGGCCAAACCCATCGTTTTGTTAGCTTCAACTAATGCTAGACGACCGCCATTAATAACATCAACAGAACTTATCGGGCGAGATTTACCATGTATAAATAAACGATCGGCTTCATCTTCAGAATCAAACGCCACTTCAATCATACGATCGTGTAGTAATGCAACGATAACATCACCTTGTTCGCGGCTTAAACTACCATTCGTTTTAACAAAAAAAGCGATGCCACGCTC
>ENA-OSET01001589-OSET01001589.1-sediment-metagenome-genome-assembly--contig:-NODE-1589-length-23396-cov-3.662164_pt1 | contig 23396 bp, 19 predicted proteins | sample MGYA00237882_ERZ534229 | MGnify/ENA primary metagenome ERZ534229 (study PRJEB26408, sample SAMN06266212) | sediment metagenome | isolation source: Hudson Canyon methane seep mesocosm | place... | reverse complement strand
CCTGAAACTGAACCAATGATTATTGGCCGTAACTTTAGAACCAAGGTAAATGCGAATATAGGTAACTCAGCGGTAACTTCATCAATTCAGGAAGAAGTTGAGAAAACTGTATGGTCAACTCGTTGGGGTGGCGATACCGTAATGGATCTTTCAACGGGTCAGAATATTCATGAAACGCGCGAGTGGATTATTCGGAACTCATCAGTACCCATTGGTACGGTGCCGATATATCAAGCGCTTGAAAAGTGTAATGGTGTTGCCGAAGACTTAACTTGGGAGCTTTTCAGAGATACTTTGATAGAGCAGGCTGAACAAGGTGTTGATTATTTTACTATTCACGCTGGTGTTTTATTACGTTACGTGCCAATGACTGCTAAGCGTGTAACTGGTATTGTTAGTCGTGGTGGATCAATCATGGCAAAATGGTGTTTAGCTCACCATGAAGAAAGCTTCCTCTATACACATTTTGAAGAAATATGTGAAATCATGAAAGCGTATGATGTTTGTTTCTCTTTAGGCGATGGCTTGCGCCCGGGTTCTATTGCCGATGCAAATGATGAGGCACAGTTTGCAGAACTTAAGACTTTGGGTGAATTATGCAAAGTAGCCTGGAAGCACGATGTTCAAGTCTTTATTGAAGGCCCTGGGCATGTTCCAATGCATATGATTAAGGCAAATATGGATGAACAACTTAAACATTGTGATGAAGCTCCTTTTTACACATTAGGCCCATTGACAACCGATATTGCGCCAGGTTATGACCACATTACTTCAGGTATTGGTGCTGCACTGATTGGTTGGTATGGTTGTGCCATGTTGTGCTACGTCACACCTAAAGAGCATTTGGGCCTGCCAAATCGTGACGATGTTAAGCTAGGCTTAATTACTTACAAAATTGCAGCGCATGCGGCGGATCTAGCGAAAGGCCATCCTGGTGCTCAAATTCACGATGATGCCATGTCGAAGGCACGATTTGAATTTAGATGGGAAGATCAATTTAACTTAGCGATCGATCCGTACACTGCGCGTAAATATCATGATGAAACACTCCCTAAAGATTCAGCTAAAGTAGCGCATTTTTGCTCAATGTGTGGGCCTAAATTTTGTTCAATGAAAATTTCTCAAGAAGTTCGTGACTATGCAGCTGACCAAGAAGCTAAAAAGGGAATGACAGAGATGTCTGAGAAGTTTAAAGAAGAAGGAAGTGAGTTGTACCACGAAGTTTAATCGAGAATGAATAAGGGCGGCGCGATGGGTCTAGGTGGTATAGATCTAAACTTACTTGTACATTTGGATGTTCTACTAAGAGAGCAGAATGTGACGAGAGCGGCGACGCACCTGGGCATTACTCAGCCTGCTATGAGTAATGGTCTAAAGCGTTTACGGCTCTTGTTTGAAGACCCTCTGTTAGTTCGTACTAGCGATGGTATGGCACCAACACAGTTGGCTTTGAGCTTGAAGCCAGCCGTTCGAGAAATTCTTGTTAAAATTGAGAAAGTTGTTCACCCAGAAAAAGATTTTGATCTTAATAGTAGTCGCGTATTTAGAGTAATGGCGAGTGACTATGCAGAATCAACTCTTATTCCTCGAGTTCTTAGTGAAATTAGAAAGCAGGCCCCAAATATTACGTTAGACGTACTCACGCCTAGTGATGTTAGCTTTGAAGACGTCGAGCAAGGCCGGGTTGATATGGCGATTAATCGATTTGATACCTTGCCTCAATCCTTTCATCAGAAAACACTTTGGTCCGATACGTTTTCTTGTCTTATGAGCCCAGACAACCCGTTACTTAAGGTTTTTGATTTAGAGAGCTATCTTAAAGCGAACCATATTTGGGTTAGTAAAACGGGCTTTGGTATAGGGGTAGGCGTAAACCCAAATGATGTGCAGCGTTTAGGCTGGGTCGATGAGGCTTTGGGTCGAATAGGGGTTAAGCGAAAAATTAGTGTATTTACGCGTCACTATCAAGTCGCGATGTTGCTTGCAAAACAGCATGACTTAATTGCCACACTCCCGAGTAAGGCTGCAAAGCTTATGGGTGAAAGTCCGCAACTTGTGATGAAAGAACCACCTTTTGTAATCCCTCCTTTCGAGCTAAAAATGGCTTGGAGCCCCTTGCTTCACCATAATGCTGACCATCAATGGCTGCGTCGTCTCATTGCGAACTTAGCCGCTAGTGAGTAATCAGCGTATTGGTATTAAAATCCGTAATTTAGGCCCACGCTAATTGTTGTTAACTCTTTATCTTCAATGATAGGGCTTGTCTCAACTTCGCCAGAGAATTTTTCTATGGCTACATATAACTTGCCTTGTATGTGCTCGTTGAAATTATAGGCGATGCTTACGTCAACGCCAAAGTGGCCTGCCGTACCCGGAGTGTATGTGTTCCTTTGCTCGAGATACTCAGCTGCTGTCCACAATCGCTCTTCGTTTGCCATCAATATACCTGTTTTTGTTTCAGATTCTGTTATAGCGTAATAATAGTTGTTGAACTTCTCGCTATAGTGCTTAACAAATACTCTTGGTGTGATTTCCCATTGCCCGGTTTGAGCGAATGGTCTAGACATGCTGATACTAGAACGAACACCGTCATAAACGTCGGTAACATCATGAACTGACCACATTTCAAATAAACCAACTCTGGAATAAAATCTAAATAATACGCCCGCTTCAATTGCTTGATCTTTGTCTTCTAGTCCGTAGTAGAGGAAATCCTTACCGTCTGCCGTGTCGTCTACATCTAGAAAAGTTCTTCCTCTGGTGGCTATAAATGAAAACGATATCCGCTTGTGGTAGAACAAATCCCATCCGATGACAGGTTCGTCATGCTCGCTCCACATGAAGAAATTACCGAAGCGAATATCGAATGATGGCATCGGCGTTACGTAACCATCTAAACCCTCATACGGGGCAGAGTTAGTGACGCCCGCAGCACCAATTCTTATATGGTTTTCTGGAACAGGCACTGCCTCAGCCAAAACTAAAGAGGGCAGCATCAAGCTGAATACAAATAACACAATTGATTGAATCAGAGTTAGATTCAGTAAGTCCTTCATAGATACGCCTGTTTGCTCGGTAGATTGAAAGTCGTTAATTTTTGATACGCGCTAAAACCCAGAATCGTATTTTATTATTTTTTGTACTGAAACATTGAGATCTATATAGCAACAATCGATTTTTATACTGTTATATAACGTTACTATTTTAGAGTAAGGGTTAATATTAATGTTTTCTATGAATTATATTTTTGAATATTGCTCCAATTTGTTTTGTCTCATCATCTTGAATACCTTATCGGTATAGGTTTTGCCTTGTTCCGAATATCGTTCTAATCCACCAACAAGCGATGCGCCTGACACTTTAGTTCGTTTTGTACGCTCCGCCGCGCGTAGATCACGTAATTTTTGGTACGCAGGAAACGAATTGAGGTTTGACATATATGCCTTAATGGATTCATTAATACTAGAAAATGAGGCCACCTCATGGGTTTGATCGTTAGCTCTGTGCTGGGGTACGATGCCACACCCTTTTTTGAAGCACCATTGACCGAATAAGTTGTTGCCCTGTTTAGCAAAGCGACTTGTTCCCCATCCAGATTCGATGGCAGCTTGCGCCAAGACTAGTGACGTTGGGAGGGTATCAACCTTGAGCGTCAATTCTGCTAGCTGCTCAGCCACTTCTGTGGTCTTGACTCTATAATTAGTTGCCAACTGGTTTAACCAAGCATGCTCAGTACTATTAAGCCGCTTAGTACTCTTATTTTTTAGTGTTTCCAATGAGTCACGAATTGACTGGATATGCTGGTTTTCAGCTTCAACCAAAGGATACAAAAAAGAGAAAAAGTCGATTTTCTTTTGTTTTACATCTGAGTAGCCAGAAAAGTCGGGCAGAGAAACTGGACTCTGGTACGCGTTATCAGAGAGGTCAGCTAAATCACTTTGTGGGTAAACTAGAGTAAATATAATCCAGATACACGAAAGCAGAAATAGTGGGAAAAAGAAATTTAGTTCAATTAAGGATATCTTATTATTTGATGTCAAAAGGTAGGGTTCCATGATTTGTAATAGCTCAAACTTCGGATTGAAACAGTTTCGCGCGCTCCGGTCAGCATAGTATGATGAATCAAAACCAAGCAGGCAACAGTTCGTTTTATCTTATCTGAACCTACATTACTTGAAGGTCGTTTGGCTAACAAATATTGAAAAGGAGGGGCATTCCACAAGCCCCTCCACATACTTATTTAAGCGCGAGAGACTCCAAAGAAAAGCCTTCTGACTCCAAGTCTTCTAAAGGAATAAATCTCAGTGCAGCAGAATTAATACAATACCTTAAACCTGTTGGAGCTGGGCCATCGGTAAATACGTGACCCAAATGTGAATCACCAAACTTGCTGCGTACTTCAGTACGTGTAGAAAAAAGACTGCGGTCGACGCGTTCAACTATGTGTTCGCTGAACAGGGGCTGTGTAAAACTTGGCCAGCCTGTTCCTGATTTGTACTTGTCTTTGGACGAAAACAAGGGTTCTCCGCTTGCAACGTCAACATAAATACCAACTCGCTTCTCGTCCCAAAATGCATTATCGAAGGGGCGTTCTGTGCCTTCTTCTTGTGTAACCTTGTACTGTAAGGGTGTTAGGCGTGTCAGCAATTCTTCTTTTGAAGGCTTGCTGTAGACTGTTCTCTCCTCACTCATCGCATTCATCTTAGTTTGCTCCATAATTGTCGCGATCTCTTTCTGCCAAATTTTTACCAGATATTGATCCCTACCAGAATTATACCGGTAGAAGTTGTATCTCAGCGGGTTCTTTTTGTAATAATCTTGATGATAATCTTCTGCTGGCCAAAATTTACTGCCTGCTTTTATTTCGACCGTGACCGGTTTGTTGTAACGGCCAGAATCGTTTAACTGCTTTTTCGAAACTTCGGCTTGTAGGCGTTGCTCTTCACTTAAAAAGAAAATATAGGGCTTATACTGATCGCCACGATCAACGAATTGCCCACCTTTGTCTGTAGGGTCAACATGCCTCCAGAACGCGTCGAGTAGTTCGTTATAAGTGATCACACCAGGGTCGAAATAGACTTCAATCGCTTCAACATGCCCTGAGTTTCCGCCAGACACTTGTTCATAAGTAGGGTTTTCTGACTCACCATCAAGATAGCCTGATACAGCTTCAGATACACCATCAAGTTTTTCAAAATCCGCTTCTGTACACCAAAAGCAGCCACCTGCGAATATGGCGGTGGCCTGCTTTGTGCTGCCCATTTGTGTATTTGTCCTACCTTCAGGGAGGGCGTTAGACGTAGCGCTTTGGATATAAAAAGCACTTGCCATGATTAATGATAATAAGATTGCGCTAAATTTGTACACCAGTGTTACCTCGCTAATTTACTTACTTTGTCGATTGCAGATAGATATATGCATTGAATTGACTTAAGTATTGCGCCAAATTTTGGTATTTGGAAGAGCGGTCAATACGGTTTTATTAAAACATGACAGTTCGTGATAAATTCGTGACATTTGCGTGAGCGCTTCGGGATGAACGGTATTTATAGTAGCTTTATCGGTCACATCAGGAAGGCATGATATTAATTTTGTATATAAAACGGTTCCTTCCTGAGATCCCTCTTAGGTGCGATATTTTACTTAGGAGGTTTTTTATTACTTATATATGTTTATTATCTATGCTTATTAACACGTTCACGCTTAAGATTAGAAAGGCTATTAGATGACTTGTAAAATACTCGTTGTAGAAGACGACCCTGATATAAACAAACTTGTGTCGATGAACTTACGGGATATGAATCATGATGTCGACAGTTGTGACAATGGTGGTAAAGGGTATGCACTCGCATCATCAGGCGCATACGACTTAATTCTACTCGATGTTATGTTGCCTGAAATGGACGGCTTAGATATTTGCCGTCGTTTACGTTCTGCAGATATCTTAACCCCCATACTCATGTTAACAGCCAAAGACTCAGAAGCCGACCGTGTTGTAGGCTTAGAGATGGGCGCTGATGACTATATTACTAAACCATTTAGTATACGAGAGCTCCAAGCGCGCGTAAAAGCGATGTTGCGTCGAGTTGAAATGTTGACGAAGTCTGCGCCGATAGAGAATAAGGATGTGATGTCTTTTGGTGATCTGGAGATTCAAGTCAATAAACGGCAAGTTAGCTTATCTGGCGAAACCGTCGAACTAACGAGTACAGAGTTTGATCTATTATATTATATGGCAACGCAGCCTGGCATGGTGTTTAGTCGCACACAATTATTGGACAAAGTATGGGGATATCAACATGCCGGCTACGAGCACACGGTCAATTCTCACATAAATAGGCTTCGCACTAAGCTTGAGCGCGATGCCTCTAAACCCGAGTTCGTATTAACGGTTTGGGGTGTCGGTTATAAATTTTCTGATATTTTCTAACGTTTAAACTTTTCAAGAGAGAATAATTGAGTGTGGTTAATGAACAGTTTTAAATCTTTCTACAGTAAATTAGTGATCGGCTTGTTGATTAGTTTTTCTTTAATCGCACTGGTATTGATGTTCCTCGTTCAACAGTTAACGAGTAATTATCAAAGTGAGGTTGAACAAAAATTGCATCTTGAATTAGCAGAACATATTGTCCATGACGATAGTTTGCTTAATGGTGGACAGATCGACCAAAAGGCCTTGGAGCATACCTTCCACTCTATGATGATTTTGGGGCCAAGTTTTGAGTTTTACGTTGTTACGCCAGAAGGTGTAGTGACAACATACTCGGCCGACGATGATAAGATTAAACGTATGGATGTTGACCTTAAACCGATCAAACTTTTTTTATCGGGTGATGTAAGTTTGCCGATATTAGGCGACGACCCACGCTCTTTGTACAAGAAAAAAATATTCTCAGTAGCAGAAATAAAATCAAATGATGAATTACAAGGCTACCTGTACATCATAATTGGTGGTGAAGTTTATGACAGCGTGGTCGACCTGCTAAAAGAAAGTCATATTATTAAACTAAGCTTTTGGGGCTTCGCCGCGACTTTATTTTTCAGTTTGATTGTTGTTCTTCTTTTATTTGCCATGCTCACTCGTCCACTACGAAAGTTGGCTGTGGACATGCGCTTGTTTCGTTCAGAAGGTTTTGAAAAGGGAGTGTTGCCAGATTCAACCTGGGACGTAACTTCGGCAGATGAAATACAGCGATTGGGTGTGACGTTTAACGAAATGGCGCAAACGTTAAAAACCCAATATGAAAAGGTAAAAACAACCGATGAATTGCGTCGCGAACTCGTGTCGTATGTTTCTCACGATCTACGTACACCATTGGCTTCGTTGCTTGGTTATTTAGAAACGTGGCAGCTTAAGCAAGAGGCACTTACTTCCGAAGAGGGCGCAGCGCTAATACAAACAGCGGTCGACAATGCGCAACATATAAGCCGTTTGGTAGAACAATTATTCGAATTAGCACACTTAGACGCTGAAAACGCCCAATTGACACTGGAGCCGGTGTCGCTGGCTGAGCTAGCACAAGACGTATTGCAAAAATTGGGTATAGAAGCTGATAAAAAATCACTTAGTTTTGATTTGCAACCTAAAGACCCTTCGATCATCGTATTAGCAAATATCGAGAAAATAGAGAATGTGTTTACCAATTTGATCGAGAATGGAATTCGTCATAGTGAGCGTGGTGGAGAGGTATCAGTTAACATGATACGAGAAGGTGATCGCATTGAAGTACAAATCACAGATCAAGGCAGTGGTATATCTGAAACAGATTTACCAAGGATTTTTGATGCGCATTTTCGTGGTTCAAACAGTGCGCAAGGGGATCGTCGTCATAGCGGCCTAGGTTTGGCAATCACCAAACGAATTATTGACCTGCATGGATCTGACATAACGGTAGAAAGTGAGTTAGGTTCGGGGAGCACATTTACGTTCAGCCTAAAGGGAGCTTGATGCTAAAGAAATATCTTGTTGGCCCAAATAGTTAAGCCCGAAGCGACACTTCCAAAGTGGTCGCCGTCGACTGTTTCGATTTCTCCAAAAGTTGAGCGTATTGCTTCTTTCAATATTACAGATTTTGCAGATCCACCTGTAACGTAAACTAATTCAGGTTTGGTACCAGACTGTGCGACAGCTTCTTTCATAAGCTCTATCATTTTCGATAGGGGACGCTCAATAGCCTCGGTTAATTTTTCCCTCGAAACGATGTGCTCAACTTGACTAAGGCTCGGCGAAAGATCATCGAACTTCACCGTGTATTGCACAGTATCTGATAACGCGATTTTTGTAGACTCGGCTATTCGTACTATCTGGTAGTTTTGTTTTTTGTGCCTTAGTTCAATAAACCGTTGGAGGAGTTTTGGCTCTGTCGTGTCTAGCATGAGCTGACGTAGGGCACGTTCAGTTTCTGGGTGGTTATAGTTACTTTGCGCACCTGCGTCGTTAGTAGAGACCGCATCCCAAAATAGCTGGGTCGGCATTGGTAAGCCATTTTTCAGCTGTGACATCATGCCAAATACCGGCATTAACTCGCGCCCTGCTAATTGGATATCAAGGTCGTTTCCTCCTACTCGCTCACCAGTGTGTCCTAGAAAATCGTCCTTACGTTCGTTTTTATTCCGGTAATCTGGTCCCATCATTACCATTGCACAGTCTGTTGTGCCGCCACCTATATCAACCACCAAAACCTTGGTATTCCGCTGGAGGTCCGATTCAAAGTCGAGACCCGCTGCAATGGGTTCATACAGAAACTCGATATTCTTAAATCCAGCCCTTTTTGCCGAGGTTTCAAGTATTTGAATGGCTTGTTGATTACTTTTTTCAGCATTCAGGCCTTGAAAGTTAACCGGTCTTCCAATAACTGTTTGTGTGATTTCTTGCTTAAGGTGCTGCTCGGCGCGATGCTTTATGTTCTGCATCATCGCCGTCACGATGTCTTCAAAAAATTGCACGAATTCATTTCGAAGGCCACTAGCGCCTAAAAAGGATTTGGGCGATTTAATGAAATAACCTTCACTAGGAAGGTCAATATATTGTTCAAATGCTTCGTGCCCAAAAAACAGGCTCTGTTCATCTTCACGGATATCGTGGTCTTTTCTAACCCGGAGTGCTTGACGTACTTGCGACTTTCTTAGATCTAGGTAATTTTGCTTAGGGTTAGCTTCTGTAATGCGTTTTGCGACGAATTCACAAATCAGCTCCCTTTCATACGAGTACAAAGTGGAGGGGATGAAACTGTTTTTCTGTTCTAGAGGAACTAGTTGGACTTGTGACAGGTTGTCAAAGACGCCTAACGCACAATTTGATGTGCCAAAATCAAAGCCTGAATACATGAATACGGTCATCAGTTAAAACTTGGGCCGCGGACCTTAACATAAGTAGCGCCTTAACGAAAAGTCAGATCTACTGGAATCACGCCCATCTTACGGGCTTGGCATATTCTTGTGGCGACTGACTTTCGCTCCGGCGCTTAACCACATATTACCACCGACAAAACAACGAGACGCTGTGGCATAACTTTTTTGCTCTTATGTTTCATTTATACCCTGTGTAGCGCGTAGCGTCTCGACGTATCTCGGTGGTGAATCGATTTTTTTACTATATGTCGTGATTTTCGTTCAGTCACTACATTAGAGAAATATATCGAAAGGGGTTGTATATTATTCGCCTAAAGAAAGCCCTTCTCGTCTTTTATCAGCTGCTCCAACCATTCCTTCGGCTGTAAACAATACGCCTTGTAAACCAGAATTTAAATTACGTACAGAAGTGTTGTAGCCCATAGATTCGAACTCGTCGATATAAGAGGTGGCAGCGCTTCCTTCTTCAAGATCCATCGTGCCAAATCGATTAATGATATGTGGCTGATCGAAAGATTGTTGTAAAGTTAAACCCCAATCAACGACGCCAATAATTGCATTGCTGACATAATTAATAATTCGAGAACCTCCCGGTGAACCCAACGCAAGAAATGGTTTTCCGTCTTTTAGCAATATAGTCGGCGCCATTGACGATCTTGGTCGTTTTTGGGGAGCGACACGATTCGCGATCAGCTTTCCGTTTGACTCCTTAGCGCGAAATGAGAAGTCGGTGAGTTGGTTGTTTAAAAGAAAACCATTAGACATTAGTCGAGAACCAAAGCCATTCTCGATCGAACTAGTCATTGATACGATATTACCCTCGAGATCAACGATAACGAAATGCGTGGTTGAGTTTTGCTCTGGCGATATTCCGACTTGGTACTTCGACAAAACTGTTTGATCAGGTTGCCCTGCGGTGATCTTATCCGTTGCTTTATTAGGTATTATCAGTTGTGCTCGTCTAGACAAATATTGTTCGGCAAGCAAACCCTTTGGCAGCGATGAAAAGTCCGGGTCTGCGATATACATACCTCTATCTGCGAACGCCAAACGGGATGCTTCTGAAATTAGATTCCACGATAAGGCGGATTTTGGCCCTGAGCTACTCAGGTCAAATGACTGAAGAATACCTAAGATTTGTGCAACTGTGATTGCTCCCGAACTTGGAGGGCCCATTCCGCAGACCTCGTATTGTCGATAGTCGCCACAGACTGCTTTACGCTCTAATACTTTGTATCGTGTAAAGTCTTCGTGGGTTAATAAGCCTTTACTGCTTGAGTTTTGTACTGTGTTAACGATAGATTGGCTGATGAATGAATCATAGAAAAAATCACCGCCGTGCTTAGCCAATGCTTGTAGCGTTTCTCGATATTTTGGGTTTTTAAGCGTTGATCCTTGCTTTAAGGCCTCGCCAGATGGGTAAAAGTACTGTTTGGTTTCTGGGTGTGTTTGCAGAAATCGATCATTTGAAATTGCATTTGCCATTCTTGGCGACACCAAAAATCCTTTATCCGCTAGTTTGATCGCGGGCGATAATAAGTCTGACCAAGATGTATTTCCGAAGCGTTGATGTGTATCCCAAAGTAATTTTACGGTGCCGGGTGTACCGACAGATCGCCCACCGACGACTGCATCGAAAAATTTCATCGGCTCATCACCGACGATAAATAACTGTTCATTTGCTTGAATTGGCGCCGTTTCTCGACCATCGAATGTGGTCAGTGACTTGTCTTTTGCATTGTAGTAAACCAGAAACGAGCCTCCACCTAAGCCTGAAGACTGTGGTTCAACAAGACCCAATACAGTTTGCACAGTGACCATCGCATCAATGGCATTGCCTCCATTTTTTAGGACAGTATAAGCTGCCTTACTTGCAATAGGGTTGGCAGCTGATACAACAAAGCGTTTGAATAGGGTTTGATTTGATGGTTGAGGCGTCGTTGCGTCATTGTCGGTATAACCAAACTCAGGTGCGACAAGGTCACTAGATTGTTCGGCGTGACAAACAAGCACTTGCATAGCCAATAAGAGTGAAACGACAGAGCGAAAAAGCCGAGTTTTAATCATAAACAATCAGTCCGTTTGAAGTTCAGGAATCTCTTTATATAACTCTAGTGCAGCAGGGTTTGCAAGTGCGTCAGTATTGTTCACTGGGTCGCCATGAACAATCTTTTTAACTGCGAGCTCGACGATCTTTCCACTAAGTGTTCTGGGGATGTCGGTGACCTGAACGATTTTACTAGGTACATGCCTTGGTGTTGTATTCTGACGAATGCTTTGTTTGATTGTCTTGATCAACTCATTATCTAATTCGGCTGAATCGCGTAAGCGCACGAACAACACGACTCTGACATCATCTTTCCAGTGTTGGCCAATTGCAATCGACTCGAGTACTTCAGTTACTTTTTCTACCTGACGATAAATCTCAGCAGTGCCAATTCTCACGCCACCTGGGTTAAGAACCGCGTCTGAGCGACCATGTATTATGACGCCTCGCTGATGTGTACCTTGATCAATTTCGTGACTAGTTAGTTCGCCATAGTCGCCGTGCGCCCAAACATTGTCGAATCTATCAAAGTAGGCGTTGTGATATTTGTTACCCCCACTGTCATTCCAAAAACCCAGTGGCATAGAAGGAAAGCTTGATTTACAAACTAGTTCGCCCTTTCCCTGGTCAAGGATATTACAGCTTTCGTCAGTAAAATGTACGTCCATTGCCAAGCCAAGACATTGAAGCTCTCCTTTAAATACAGGGAGGATAGGGCAGCCTAAGGCAAAGCAGGAGATAATATCTGTGCCGCCAGAAATACTAGAAACACAAACATCTGCTTTTACTGAATTGTACAAGTAATCGAAACTTTCATGACTGAGCGGAGAGCCGGTAGAAAGCAATGTATTCACCGATGACAGTGTATGTGAATCTTTCGGTAATAGACCAAACTTCTCACAAGCTGAATAGTACTTGGCACTCGCGCCGAATACGTCGATTTTTTCTTCATCGATCAGGTCAAATAGTACCGTTTGTGTTGGGTGAAATGGGGAGCCATCAAATACGATGACGGTCGCTCCTAGGGCTAAACCTGATACCATCCAGTTCCACATCATCCAGCCGCATGTCGTGAAATAAAATAACTTCGATTGACTGGTCACATTGGTGTGGAGCGATAACTCCTTCAAGTGTTGCAGTAATGTACCGCCAACGGTATGAACGATGCACTTTGGCATACCAGTCGTACCTGACGAGTACATGATATATAACGGATCGTTAAAGGCTGTTGGGATAAATTCAAGCGAGGGACATTCACCTAAGAAGATCGATTTCCAGGGTGTAAAGCCATTGTTAAACTTATCTAGGTCAGCGTCACCTTCGTTTAGGTAAGGGGCGATGATGGTTGTTTGGAGACTAGTAAGCGTCGAACTGATTTCTGATATGCGGTCGTATGAATCTATGCATTTTCCCGCGTAATAATAGCCATCACATGCAATCAGTATTTTGGGTTCGATCTGAGCAAAACGGTCACGAACTCCATTTACACCAAAGTCAGGCGAACATGAACTCCAAATAGCGCCTAGGCTAGCTGTCGCTAACATGCCAATAATACTGTATTGGCAGTTTGGTAAGAATCCGGCGACTCTATCGCCTTTAACCACGCCGGCTTTTTTCAAATAATCTGCAAGATAAGAAACTTGATCATAAAGTTGCTGATAGCTCAGAGCTTCTTGCCTGCCGTGCTCACCGCGTTCGACTATTGCGATATCGTTTGGTGAATTCGTTGCATGCTGAAGCAAGTTTTCTGCGAAATTCAACGACGCCTCTGGAAACCAAGTCGCACCGGGCATTTGAGTTTGACCATGTACAATCACATCTCCCTGTTGACCCACAATTTCGAAGTATTGCCAGATTGACTGCCAAAATAGCGCCGTATTTGAAACAGACCAACGATGAAGAGCAGGGTAGTTATCTCCTTCGAATCCATGGGTACCTGATAAGAAGCCCATAAAACCATTGAGCTCGCTTGATTCAATCTGTTCTTTTGATGGTTGCCATAAACATGGGTTCATAACTTAATCGCTCTTATTACGCTTTATTGAGGGCGTTTGCTACTTTGGATTGGTTTTGTCGGCCTAATACTTTGCAAATCTGATTTCCGGCAAATATGAGCTTGTTTAAATCAATGCCTGTTGTCATTCCAGCGCCGTGAAGCATATAGACAAGGTCTTCGGTAGCGACATTTCCAGAAGCACCGGTGGCATAAGGACAACCACCCAAACCGGCTACTGAAGAATCAAAATTGCGAAAACCGAGTTCCAGTGCCAAGAACTGATTCGCGAGAGCTTGGCCGTAAGTATCATGAAAATGTAAGGCAAGTTGATCGGCTGAAAACTCATCTAGCATGCTTCGAAGCAATGATCTTGTTTGCTTGGTCGTGCCCACTCCAATCGTATCGCCTAATGAAACTTCGTAACACCCAAGATCGACTAGTGTTCGAGCAACCTCAACAACCTTTTCGTTAGTGACTAGCCCTTCATATGGGCAGCCCATTACACATGATACGTAGGCGCGGACCTGTAAACCTTCTATCTTTGCTCTGTCTATTAGGGGCTTGAAACGTTCAATGCTTTCTTCGATAGAGCAGTTAATGTTCTTTTGGCAGAACGTTTCGGAGGCTGCGGTAAATATCGCTACTTCATCGGCGTTGGCGTCAACTGCCAGCTCATACCCTTTGATATTAGGTGTTAAAGCGGAATATATAACCTCATCTTGTCGGTTTATCTGTTTTAAGACTTCGCCGCTTGACGCCATTTGTGGAACCCACTTAGGCGACACAAAACTTGCTGCTTCGATTTGTTTGAGTCCAGCCTGAGCCAGGTTTTCTATAAGGTGAACTTTGTCATCAACGTTTAATGATTGATTTTCGTTTTGAAGGCCGTCTCTTGGTCCAACCTCAATAATGCGTACGGTGTCAGTCATTATCCGTCACCCACGGCGCAGGTTGCTTTGCGAAGAAAGACTTAAGCCCACTTTGGCCTTCCTCTGATACTCTTAATCGAGCAATCAATTCGCTGGTTTTGTATTCAATATTGTCTTTATGTTGCTCGATTTCAAAGATTAAACTCTTAGCCGCCTTACTCGCGTTAGGACCCGTTTTTAGGAGCATTTCACATGTTTCTGATACTTTGTTGTCGAGAGTGTCTAACGTGACGATATGATGAAGCAGGTTCATTTCTTTGGCTGCTTGAGCTGAGAAGAGTTCAGCTGTGAGGAACAGACGCCGGCATTGTCTTGCGCCGATTGCGCTAACCACGTAAGGGCCAATAGTAGCGGGTGCTAGGCCTAACTTAACTTCGCTCAGACAGAAGCGTGCATCTTCACTTGCAATGGCAATGTCACAGCAGGCAATCAAACCGATCGCGCCACCATATGCGGCGCCTTGTACGCGTGCAATAGTAGGAATAGGAAGGCTATTAAGTTCCGATAATAAACTCGCTAACTTTTGTGCATCTTCCAAATTCTCATCATAGTTCAGCTCAGCCATGCGTTTCATCCACGACAGGTCAGCGCCTGCGCAGAAGTTTTTCCCTTGTGCTTGTAAAACCAAAGCTCTAACGTCGTGACTATTTCTTACTGTATGAAGGTGTGATCTGAGCTCAGCAATAATTGCATCATCAAACGCGTTGTGCTTATTGGGCTGGTTAAGTGTAAGGGTTGCTATTTGGTCTTCAATGCAGAGCTTGGTCGAAAGATTCATAAAGAAAGTCTCACATTCTAAACACGCCAAAGCGTGTATCGTCTATTGTTGCGTTTAGTGATGCCGATATTGCCAAGCCTAGTATATTTCGAGTGTCACTCGGTGCAATGATTCCGTCATCCCATAACCTTGCCGTTGCGTAGTAGGGGTTAGCCTGCCGTTCGAATTGGTCGATGATGGGCTGCTTTAGCGCCGAATCGTCTTCGTCACTCCAAGGTAATCCTCGCTTTAACATACTGTCTTTCTTTACCTGCGCGAGTACGCCTGCTGCTTGTTCGCCTCCCATTACAGAGATGCGCGCATTAGGCCACATCCACAGAAACCTGGGGTGATAGGCTCTGCCGCACATGCCGTAATTTCCCGCGCCAAAACTACCACCAATGATCACAGTAAATTTTGGCACTTTGGCGCATGCAACCGCATTTACCATTTTCGCGCCATGTTTTGCGATACCGCCTTCTTCAAATGCTTTACCGACCATAAAGCCGGTAACGTTTTGCAAAAAAACGAGCGGGATTTTTCGTTGGCAGCAAAGCGATATAAAATGCGCTCCTTTTTGAGCGGACTCTGAAAACAAGATGCCATTATTAGCAATAATCCCCACAGGATAGCCGAATATGTGCGAAAAGCCGCAGACTAAGGTCTCACCAAAATACTGCTTAAACTCGGCGAACTCGGAGTTGTCGACTATTCTCGCTATAATTTCGCGTACGTCATAAGGCGTTTTTAGCTCAACAGGAACAATCCCTGCGATTTCGTCAATGGGATAAGCAGGCTCGCGATTTTCGATCTTTGCTAATTGTGGAGCTTTGGTCCAGTTTATGTTGGCAATACATTGTCTGGCAATTGAAATAGCATGCGCTTCATCGTCAGCATAATGGTCGGCTACACCTGACAGTTTGCAATGAACGTCCGCTCCACCCAGAGCTTCAGCACTCACTTCTTCACCCGTCGCGGCTTTTACTAATGGGGGCCCAGCCAAGAATATTGTGCTGTGATCACGTACCATGATACTTTCGTCGGCCATCGCAGGAACATAAGCGCCACCAGCAGTACACAAGCCCAACACGACCGCGATTTGAGGAATGCCTTTAGCGGACATATTGGCTTGCCGATAAAATATATTACCGAAGTCATCTTCATCAGGAAATACTTCATCTTGCTGGCTTAAATTTGCACCACCGGAGTCAACCAAGTAGACGCAAGGCAGGTTGTTTTCTTCAGCAATGGTGAGTGCTCTAAGGTGTTTTTTAACTGACAGGGGGAAATAAGTTCCCCCTTTAACCGTTGAGTCATTCGCAACGATCATGCACTCAGTGCCGTTGATTCTTCCAATACCGGTTATTGCTCCGGCAGCTGGAACGTCTTCGTCGTACACTTTATAAGCGGCTAACTGAGACAATTCTAAAAAGGGTGAGCCTGGGTCGATTAATCGTGTGACCCGCTCACGGGGTAATAATTTATCTTTCGCTAAATAGCGTTTAATGCGCTCTTCGTCGGCATGAGGGATATTTGCCTTAAGTTTTGAATGAAGGTCAGACACCAAAGCATTCATTGCACTAGTACGAGAAATAAACTCTTTAGAATTTGTATCTACATTGGATTTAATTTGCGTCATGAGCTCTACCTTCTTATGAGATGAAAATTATTTATCTAGTTTCCATAAATAATTCGCGCCCAATTAACATGCGCCTTATTTCTGAGGTGCCTGCTCCGATCTCATAAAGTTTTGCGTCTCGTAATAGTCGTCCCGCCGGAAAATCGTTGATATAACCGTTGCCGCCTAATATCTGAATCGCATCCAGTGCCATTTTTGTAGCGGCTTCGGCACAGTAGAGAATAACGCCTGCGGCGTCCTTTCGTGTTGACTCTCCTCGGTCACATGATTGAGCAACTGCGTAAAGATAGGCGCGACTAGCGTTTAGGGTAGTGTACATGTCAGCTACCTTGCCTTGAATCAGCTGGAACTCACCAATCGACTGACCAAATTGTTTACGTTCGTGAATGTACGGAACCACGATATCCATGCACGCTTGCATAATACCGACGGGCCCCGCTGACAATATCACCCGTTCATAGTCTAAACCGCTCATGAGGACTTTTACGCCTGCGTTTTCTTGGCCAAGTATATTTTCAGCAGGCACTCTCACATTATCAAATACCAATTCGCAGGTATTAGACCCTCGCATACCTAACTTGTCTAACTTGGGTGACTGACTAAACCCATCAAACTCTCGCTCAACTATAAATGCGGTTAAGCCATGCGGACCTTTACTTGCATCTGTTCTTGCATAAATTACGTAGGTGTTTGCATCGGGCCCGTTAGTGATCCACATTTTCGTGCCGTTCAATATGAAGTCGTTTCCATCTCGCGTGGCTTTCAATTTCATGCTGACGACGTCGCTTCCTGCGTTTGCTTCACTCATTGCTAGTGCGCCAATGTGTTCACCGCTAATTAGCTTGGGTAGATATTTCTCATGCTGCTCTGAATTTCCGTTGCGGTAGATCTGATTAACACATAGGTTTGAATGCGCTCCGTAACTTAATGCAATTGAAGCGCTACCGCGACTGATTTCTTCTAGCGCGATGGTATGCGCGAGATATCCCATACCGGTGCCACCCAGCGCTTCGGGAACCGTCATTCCTAACAGGCCCATGTCGCCGAACTTTGACCACAGCGCGTTTGGGAATTCGTTATCTGAATCTGTTTTTGATGCGATAGGACTGATTTCTTTCGCGACAAATAGTGAGACTTGCTGCCGTAGCATGTCAATGGTTTCACCATGATTGAAGTTAAGAGATGTATACATAGGTTAGTCCCCCAAAATTAAGTAAGTTGTGAATTATTGTTCAAGGCGTTCTGACACCGAATTTCAGCTTCATCGAGCTCATGTTGCATCTCTTTAATATCTAACAACTGCTGTTTTAAATTGATGCGCCGTTCTTTGATTTTCTCGAGAAAACGAGTTAACTGTTTACTATTTGTAGTTGCAGGCTCATATAGTGAAATTAGCTCTTTTGATTCTGCTAAAGAGAATCCGATACGTTTGCCCCGCAGTATAAGCTTAAGGTGTACGCGATCTTGCTCAGAGTAAATGCGAGTTTGGCCATTTCGCGTCGGGTGCAACAAGGATTCCGCTTCGTAGAATCGAATGGTCCGCGTGGTGATGTCGAACTCTTTAGACAACTCACCGATCGAAAAACTCTTGCTCATCTAATGCTCGCTCCCGTAGTAGTGAGCCAAGTATTTCATACAGTTTACGTAAACGTCAACTATTAGGTTCTAGCTTGATGCTGACTAACGATGTGAGAAGTTAACGTTTCATCAGTTCTGTGTGTCTGGTTAACAGGTCTTTCCAACTCTTTAGTTTGTCTGCGTTTCCAATACGTTTGCCTTCTTGGCCGCGTAATTTTGCAAGCCACAAACCTTCACCGTTGAAACTGTAAACGGGTTGCAAGTCAGTTCGTTCTGAAGCCGGTTTAATTTCATTTATGAGATTATCGAGAACTAGGGGATCGGAACTGGGGGTTGGGTAGTAGGCCAATATCATATGTGCCTGATTAAGTTTAAGCGCTTTAACGTATGTGATTTTCATCTTTTCGTCGGGTACTCCCATTTCCCGAAGGGTGAAGTATTTGGCGATGGAATAATCTTCACAATCTCCCCCGTTGGTAGCCAGCAGTTCTAAGGGGGTTGCCCAATAGTCCTCTTTGCCCCAATGAGCCTGATCGGAGATGAACTTGGCTTGGTTAAAAAAGCGATTAACCAAGGTCAATTTATCATCCGCTGAAGAAATTGTTTGTGCGTTAGCGATCTTCTCCCATTGAAGTAGGCGTTCAACGGCAGGGCTGCCAAACTTGTTTTCGATGAATTTGATTATGTCGTCGGTAATTTCAAGCGAAATTGCACTGAAGCTCAATAGGCACAGCATCGCAAGCTGAGCCCGAGGGTTTCGTCTCCATACGCGGCAGGGGGGCAATTTTATGGCCTATTTTTGTTTACAATGCGTTTTCTTAGTTTGCTCATTCTTTCTTTAATGCTCATGGTTCGCTGAGAAGTGTCGGTACCTGGTTTACGCTGAGGAAAGCCGTTTTTCTTAGGTGTGGCAGCAATGTCTGCTGTGTCTTCATCATCGTCAGCGTGGTGATAGCGTTCTATGCCAATGCCTTTCACTTCTACGAACAAGAGATTCTCAAGCCTGCCTGACCTCTCTAGCACAACTCTGTCGGCAAATACTTCTCTCAGGATTGCGCCGCCCGGGAGCTCGTCATTTACTTTATAGTTTAGTGTTTCCTTGTTTGGGCCCTGAATCAACGCGCTCGCGTGTTCAGTCACTGGGCTTGCAGAGACTCCGGTGAGGGTAAGCTTTAAATTCGTCTTTGGCAGGTTTTTGGTTACTGCAGGCGCCTTCTTTCCGGGTTTGTTCGTGTCGCCAAATAACTTAAAGCTTGAAATGTTTCGTGTTGGCTTGATTGGTTCTAGGGTGTTAGTTATGACTGATTTTGGTGTTTTCGTCATAGGGCTGTTATCGCCAAATATATCCTCGTATAACGGGTCTAACTGCCATGCTGTCGAGGCGGTAAGTGAAAGTATCAGTATGACTGACAGTAATAGTGGAAGACGTGCTAACAACATACAAAAAAAAGCCTGAAGAATTTGTTTCTTACCAAGTCTAGCATATTGATCGATACATATTGCGCAAACTATTTTGTTCGTCACGGCAAGGCGCTTTCAAAATTATGCTGAGCATGGGCGTTAAAAGTGTCTATTTATTCTATTTTTATGATTCAGGTATTAAACCCTTTATTTTCATATTTATCTTCTGGTTACGATGATTTAATGTATTCGCCTATTGTTTCATTTTTTTTGGCCATACAATGTCTGACTCATTGCCGAACCTTATAATTAGGAGTACACGTGAACGAAGTACCTATTTCAGAAGAGCCTGAATCTATAGGCGATGACCAAATAGTTCTCAGTGGAGATACTAGCGTTCCCGTAGAGGCCGAAGCTCCAATGTTGCCATTCGAACGCCTACCGTTCATTTTTGCGAAAAAACACGGCATCGTTTTACTTCAAGAGACTGATGGATATGCCGTTAAATATCGTCCTGGATTAAGCCCGCAAGCCTTTGCAGAAGTAAATAGATTGACGCTTGGTAGCGTACCCTTTCTGCAAGTGGATGAAGAAGAATTCGATGAAACGCTAAGCTTGGCGTATCAAAATGACTCAGCTGAAGCGATGCAGATGGTTGAAGGTTTGGGCGATGACATGGATTTGGCAAGCCTTGCTAATTCAGTCCCCGAAACAGAAGACCTGCTTGAGCAAGAAGACGACGCTCCGATAATTCGATTGATTAATGCCATCCTTACAGAAGCGGTCAAAACAGATACCTCAGATGTGCATATCGAAACGTTTGAAAAACAACTTGTCGTCAGATTTAGGGTTGACGGTGTTTTACGGGAAATTGTAAAGCCAAAGCGTGCACTGGCGCCGTTGTTGGTTTCACGTATAAAGGTTATGGCAAAGCTTGATATTGCCGAAAAACGTATTCCGCAAGATGGCAGAATCGCGCTTAGAGTAGGGGGTAGAGAAGTTGATATTCGGGTATCCACTATGCCTTCAGCAAATGGCGAACGTATCGTATTACGTTTACTAGACAAAAACGCAGGCCGTTTGTCGCTCGATATTATTGGCACAGCAGAACGTGATTTGGGCGTTTTGAAAAAAATACTCGCCCGACCTCACGGTATCATGCTCGTAACTGGACCTACCGGATCAGGTAAAACCACAACATTGTATGCTGGCATTTCTCACATCAACGATAGAAGCCGAAACATCCTCACAGTTGAGGACCCGATCGAGTACAACCTTCCAGGTATTGGGCAAACACAAGTGAATACGAAGGTCGACATGACCTTTGCTCGTGGTCTTCGTGCAATATTGCGACAAGATCCCGATGTCGTCATGATTGGTGAGATCCGAGACTTAGAAACCGCTGAAATTGCAGTTCAGGCTAGTTTAACGGGGCACTTGGTTCTATCAACATTGCATACAAACAGCGCAGTAGGTTCCATCACTCGAATGATGGATATGGGCGTTGAACCTTTCTTGATCAGCTCTAGTGTGGTCGGTATTATCGCGCAGCGCCTTGTTAGGGTTCTATGTAGGTCTTGTAGGTCACCTTTTGAGCCTAGTGAGTCAGAGTGTGATTACCTTGAAATAGAGAGAAAAGAACCGCCGACTATATATCGAGCCGCAGGCTGCGCTGAGTGTAACCATTCAGGCTATAAAGGTCGTTTGGGTATTTATGAGGTCATTGAAATTGACGAGCCAATGCGTGAACTAATTCATAATAAAGCCGGCGAGATGGAGCTTGAGCAATACGCACGCACACTCGGCCCAAGTATTAACAAAGATGGCATCCAGAAGGTTCTTGCGGGTGTGACAACAATTGAAGAAGTTGTCAGGGTCACACATAAGGGTTAATCATGTCAGCATTTGAATACAAAGCACTTGACGAAAAAGGTAAACAAAAGAAAGGGGTTATAGAGGCCGATAGTGCAAGACAGGTGCGTCAACTCTTGCGAGAAAAAGGTCTGGCGCCGGTATCTGTCGAAGCAAGTGTTGAAAAACAAACCAGCAATAGTAGCTTGTTTAGCAGTAGGCATCGACTTAATGTTAAGGAGTTAGCGCTATTAACGCGGCAGATTGCGACCTTGATTCAAGCCGGCATTCCGATCGAAGAAACCTTAAGCGCAGTTGCTAGTCAGAGTGAGAAAACCCAAGTAAGAAGTATGATGTTGGCAGTTCGGGCAAAGGTATTAGAGGGTTATTCGTTTGCAGATAGCCTGGGTGAGTTTCCGGCAGCTTTTCCACATTTATATCGATCTACAGTTGCGGCAGGCGAGCATGCAGGGCATCTAGATTTGGTGCTAAACCGTTTGGCTGATTACACTGAAGCGAGACAACAGGCTCGTCAAAAAATTCAGCTGGCTGCCATTTATCCGATTATTTTGTGTGTGGTGGCAATTGCAATTGTGGTGTTCCTCTTAACCTCCGTTGTACCCGAAATTATTGACGTTTTTGTCACAAATGGTCAAGCACTACCACCCCTTACTCAAGGTTTACTCGTGGTGAGTGACTTCTTGGGTGATTGGGGCCTATTGATGTTTGTATTGATTGTTCTAGGTATTGTTGCATTCAACTTCGCGCTAAAAAAGGACGGCTTTCGCTACGCATACCACAAACGTCTGCTTTTTATGCCTTTTGTTAAAAAGATAGCACGGGGCGCTAATACCTCTCAGTTTGCAAGCACTCTAAGTATTCTTAATGGCAGTGGCGTTCCATTGGTCGAAGCGATGAAAATATCCGCCGAGGTGCTGTCGAATGATTGCCTAAAGGCAGCCTTGGGTGAAGCCTCTGTTCGAGTTAGTGAGGGGGGAAATTTACACCACTCTTTGGAGCAAACGGGTTATTTTCCGCCAATGATGATTCATATGATTGCCAGTGGAGAGTCTAGTGGAGAATTAGATCAAATGTTGGAGCGTACTGCGACTCAGCAAGAAAGTGACTTACAAGGTTTGATCGAAACGTTGGTCGGTTTGTTCGAGCCGTTTATGCTGCTGTTTATGGGCGCGGTGGTGTTGATTATTGTGTTGGCTATCATGTTACCGATGTTGAATATGAGTAATTTGGTTGGTTAAATTTATCAGTTTGTTATTAAAATAAAGGAAATAAAATGAATACCTCTCGTACTAATCAGTCGGGTTTTACCTTGATTGAAATCATGGTTGTAATGGTGATTTTGGGTTTACTTATTGCGGTAGTTGGCCCCAATATCATTGGCAAAGGAGATGAAGCTAAAATTGGCGTTACCAGAACACAAATCAAAAACCTTAGCAGCGCCCTGGATTTATACAAACTCGATAACTTCAATTACCCAAGTACCGAACAAGGGCTTGAAGCACTAGTATCGGAACCCTCAGGCTCACCAGAAGCCAAAAATTGGTCGAAGGGAGGCTACTTGCCAAATGTGCCTAAAGACCCATGGAAAAATGAGTATCAATATATTAGCCCCGGCTCTGAAGGCCCTTATGATTTATATTCGTTCGGGTCAGACGGCAGAGAAGGTGGTGATGACGAGGGTAAAGATATCGGTAGTCGTGATACGCCATAATTAATGTGCAACATGTAGTGGAATCACCGTCTTGAATATTTCAGCCGATCAAACCTCATGCACGCCTAAGCCTGCAATGTCTCGGACGCCCTCCCGGTATTCTGGTCTGTCCCAG
>ENA-OSET01001588-OSET01001588.1-sediment-metagenome-genome-assembly--contig:-NODE-1588-length-23403-cov-2.972992_pt1 | contig 23403 bp, 21 predicted proteins | sample MGYA00237882_ERZ534229 | MGnify/ENA primary metagenome ERZ534229 (study PRJEB26408, sample SAMN06266212) | sediment metagenome | isolation source: Hudson Canyon methane seep mesocosm | place... | reverse complement strand
GCCCATACGACTGTTAATTAAGGCAAGCTTTGCATCTGCGGTGAACTGCCCCATCAATGCCTCGGTGACCAACACGGGTGCCACGGCATTAATTTCAAATTGCTGGCGAATAGAATCCGCATCGATACTGCCAAGCGATTCATTGCGAAGAATGCCCGCATTGTTAATCAGTAAATCAATCTCTACCCCGTTCAAGGCTGAGACCAGGTGTTCGCGCCCCGCCTCGTCGGCAACATCCACGCCCTCAATAACATTGACACCCAGCTCATTGAGTTCAGGGGACGCAGACCGGCAGACCGCAAACACGTTATAACCCCGATCGTGGTACAGACGACTAAAAGACAAGCCGATGCCACGATTAGCACCGGTGATTACAACAGACTTAGACATGACATTACTCTTTGTTCAAAAAAATTGACGTTGCACCTTCTCAAGTGCAACTGGAATTAAACTGTGTGGGTGAATACTACGCTTCTTGTTCAAAGTTTGCTTCGACAATGTTTTCAGCAAACCCTTGATAGGCCGCTTCAAACTGCTTGGCCATGGTATCGGGGAAGAGGTGGAAATCTCCCGCGGCCAGCGCTTTCACAATGCCTTCAGACACAACTGAAGTTGGTTCGGCCATCTCAACAAAACCAGCCTTGTCAGCCATGCCCGTATTAATGGGACCCGGGTGCACACTCAATACCTGGATGTTTTTTGATAACCACTGTGTTTTCAAACCCTGGGTGATCGAATAGGTTGCCGCTTTGGAGGCAGAGTAGCTGGTAAAACCTGCAAAATTGGCGATCGAGGCAATTGAGTTTAATTGCACAAATGCGCCGCCTCCGTTCTTTTCCAACACTGGCGCAAACGCATTAGCCACGCGGATGAGCCCAAAGGTATTGATGGTAAGCTCTTTATTTAAGGCCTCCTCAATGTTGTCACTCAATGGATCGGCCACCTCCAGCACACCGGCATTGTTTACCACAATGTCCACGTCCTGAGCTTGTGTGGCCAGGGCTTTAATAGAAGCCGCATCATTCATATCAACTTTTAGCGTGACTACCTTGTCACCATACTCCTGAGCTTGCTCAAGTGTAGATTCCGGGTCTCTCACGGCGAGATAAACTTTGCTTGCGCCATTTTCAATGAACGTCTTTACAATCGCTTTACCGATGCCGCGATTGGCGCCTGTGACTAATGCCGTTTTATTCTGAAGTGTAAAACTCATGGTGTGCTCCTTTGATATTGTGGGTGATAAGCAACAAGTCACTCATCTGTACCGATCAGTACATTTGCGATCATTGTACCGATCGGTATAATAAACACAACTTATTTTTTATCATTTTTTACGAGGGTGTTATGGCAGGCGGCAGACAGCGGCAATTTGACGAGCAGCAGGCGCTGAAATCCGCAATGCGGGTTTTCTGGAAAAAAGGCTATGCAGGCGCCTCCCTGAGCGACCTGACCACGGGAATGGGCATTAACAAACCTAGTCTGTACGCCACATTTGGCAATAAAGAGCAGCTCTTTGTTCAGGCCACTGAGTACTACATAGAACACTATGCCACTCCACATATCACATACCTGCAGCAGGAAAACGTATCGCTGGGCGAGCGTTTAAAAGGCTACCTGTTTTCTGCCTTGCGCTCCCAGTGTGATGAGGAAGAACCCAAGGGTTGTTATATTTCGCTGTGTGTTTCCGAATCCGCGGGCGAATGCCTGCCTGAAGAGGCATTTGACACCATTGAAAAAGCCCGGGATTTTACCGAGGCCTTTCTTACCAGCTTCCTGGAGGAAGAAAAAAACAAAGGCAACCTTCCCGCTCGGCACAACAGTGGCGAACTGGCCCTGTATCTGGTCACGCTGTTACACGGCACGGCGGCCCTGGCGCGGGGCGGAAAAAAAATCACCGCCTTGAAACCTGTCATAGAGCGTGCTTTATTAGCCCTGGAGCTATAAAAAAGACAGCAGGGAAACAACACGAATTATGAATATTCTGGTCATTAATTGTGGTTCATCGAGCGTGAAATACCAGCTAATTAATCCCGCAGAGCAAACGCCTTTATTGAAAGGTTTGATAGAGCTCGGCGGCACATCTCACGATGCGGCAATTAGCCAACTGCTTACAACAATCGATGGCCAGACCATTGACGCCGTTGGGCATCGGGTGGTGCACGGCGGGGACAGCTTCCGAGATGCAACACTGATCGATGAAAAGGTCATCACTGAAATCGAAGCCTGGATACCCTTGGCGCCCCTGCACAACCCCGCCAGCATTGCCGGTATTCGTGCCGCCAGGCTCGCCCTGCCCGATATTCCTCACACGGCCATTTTTGATACCGCGTTCCACACAACATTACCTCGCCGCGCCAGCCACTATGCCATCGACGGCGATCTGGCCAACAAACATCGCATTCGCCGCTACGGATTTCACGGCAGCTCCCACCACTATGTCGCCCAATTGGCAGCCTCCTATCTTGGCCGCCCCCTGGCGGAACTGCGTCTGGTGACCTTGCATTTGGGCAATGGCGCCAGTGCCTGTGCAGTGGAAATGGGCCACTCTACCGATACCAGCATGGGAATGACACCACTCGAAGGGCTGGTGATGGGCTCGCGCTCTGGCGATCTTGACCCAGGTGTTATCGTGCAACTGTTGCGTGAAGAAGTCTCAGGTGCCGACGAACTGGAAGCACTCTTAAACCGACAGAGCGGGCTTAAAGGGCTGTCTGGCCTCAGCAATGATCTGAGAGAAATTGAAAAAGAAGCGGCCGCAGGCAACGACAGTGCCCGCCTTGCGATTGCGGTTTGCGCCCACCGGATAAAAAAGTATATCGGTGCCTACGCGGCCACAATGGGCGGTCTGGACGGTATCGTTTTAACCGGTGGTATCGGCGAAAACAGCGTAACCTTGCGCCAACGGCTTTTACAGCGGCTTGATTTTCTGGGTGTGCAATTCGATGAAGACAGCAACCAGGACGCAAAGGTTGATGCGCTCAACCCTGTGGCTTGTATTAGCACTCCGCTTTCGCGTGTCGCCACACTTGTGGTGAAAACCAACGAAGAGCTCATGATTGCCAAACAGACAGCAAGTTTATTGCGTCAACAGGCACGCCTTCACGCGCCAAAGACTATTCCCATTGCCGTCAGCGCCAGGCACATTCACCTGGACAAAGACACCTTTGCCACTCTGTTTGGTCGAGATGCAGAACCCACCCATCACGCCGATCTCTCCCAGCCAGGTCAATTTGCCTGCAAGGAAAAAGTGTCTTTAATCGGGCCTAGAGATCGTATTGACGGTGTCAGGTTGCTGGGCCCACTGCGCAGCAAGAACCAGGTTGAAGTCAGCCGTACCGACGAATACCTCCTCGGTGTTGATGCACCTGTAAGAGATTCCGGCCGAGTCAAAGGGTCGGCCCCCATCACCCTTGAGGGGCCCAAAGGTAAAGTACTGCTGGCCGAGGGTTTGATCTGTGCCAGACGACATATTCATATGCACCCCGATGATGCCGAGCGTTTCGGGGTAAAAAACAAAGACGAAGTGGAAGTGTCTATCAGCGGAGGCCCCAGAGATCTGATTTTTTGCGATGTGCTGGTGCGCGTAAGCCACGGCTATCAACTGGAAATGCATATCGATACCGATGAAGCCAACGCCGCGGAGCTCAGCCGCTCAAGTAATGGAGAGCTTGTGTACTCAGACATCCCTGGATGTTCAGCCACTGTCAGGGCGCTGAAAACACAGATTGACCAAGACTGACTGCTGCCACTAAGGCAGAGGTCTATACCTCAAAATGTAAAACCTGAGTGATTTCCTCTGGTTTGCTTACTAAGTCCGCCAGAGTGTATTGCCCCAGAGACTCAATAAAGGCACGGGATGCACCCGCCAATATACCCTGCAGGCGACAGACCGGCGCCAGGTGGCAATAGGGTTTTTGGCAATCGATTAAGGCCATGCCGGGCTCCAGCGCCCGAACAACCTCGGCAATATTGATCAAGTCTGCACGCTGCCCCAGAGTCACCCCGCCCCCTTTGCCCCGACTGGTAGCCGCCCACCCCAGCTTGCCCAGTTGGTGAACAATCTTATTCACATGATTTCGCGATAGATCAAAGGTCTTACACATCTCATCAATGCTGGTTTTGCGGCCGGGTGGCAGTACGGCAAGCAGGGTCAGAACCCGCAGGCCGTAATCCGTATAGCGCGTTAATTGCACAATATTCTTTCCTTTACTGTTGACAGGCCTAAAGATACACCTATAATGCATCTTATAAAACATGCATTTATATTGCATCTTTAAGAAGCAAGACGGAGCACTGAAAATGAACCATCAAAAATTACTAAAAAACGCCCATATAGCCCTGATTGTCGCCGTAATAATGCTGGCAGTCACCGTTCTGTTTGCCTACCCAATGGAAGCGCTGTTACCTCTACCGGTGCTGATTGGTGCCCATATAGGTACTTTGTTGGCGGCAACAGGGATCAAGCTGGCGTATGTCACCCGCCTTTATGCCCTGAAACGTCTGGGTTTGCCCGTTAACTAATAGAGAAGAGAAGAAATGGCCTGGCGGATAAACGTCAGGCATGTGGTAACGATTGAGCTCAGGTATCGCGAATAATCAACTCGGCCCCAATCGAGGTTGACCGGGTTTTAACACCGTCGATTAACTTGACCAGTTTTTTCACCAGCATGTCCCCTGCCTGGTGAACGTCCTGACGAATGGTGGTGATCGCGGGGCTAAAAAATGCGGATGTGGGAATATCGTTGTATCCCACGACCGAAACATCCTCTGGCACCTTTAAACCCATTTTCAAGAGCACGTGAATAATCGCCATGGCTGCCGTGTCGCTATAGGCAAAAACGGCGTCACAGGGCTCCGCCGTGGAAGAAAAGAACTCCATGGCCGACTGATAGGCCGATTCATATGAAAATTTACTGAGTGTCATGGTCGATACACGGGTATCGGGCTCTGCCTCAACCACATTTTTCAAACCTTCGAGGCGCCAGTATATTTCGTGAAATTCAGCATCTCCCACAAACAAAATATTCTTGCGACCTTTCTCCAGCAGGTATCGCCCCGCGGTTTGCCCACCTAAAAAGTTGTCACTGCCCACAATGCAATAGGGTTCTTTAAATCTTTTTGCCCCCCAGGTGACCATGGGTGCGCCGAGGGCAGAAAATTGCTCCAGCAAATCTTCCCGGTGACCCTGACCGAGAAAAATAAAACCATCCACCGCTTTAGAGGCCTGCATCTCCTGCCAAGACTCCAGCGTGTTGCGATTGGGCGCAATCAAATGAAGATCTAGGTTTTCTTCACCCAGCGCCTCGGACACACCCGCCAGCAATTCAAAAATAAAGGGGTCTGAAATATGGTTTTTGCGGTGGGAGTGGAAATCCATCGACACCGCAATGGTGTTGGATCGGGCGTTGCGCAATTTTTGCGCGTTGCGATTCACCGCATAGCCGTGCTCACGGGCAACGGCCAGCACATGTTCGCGTGTTTTGTCGTTAACAAGAGGACTGCCACTGAGTGCTCTGGAGACGGTGGTTTTGGATATGTTTGCCCGCAGGGCAATTTCATCCATCGTAGTGATACGTTTAGCCATGTTTGGAACTACGTTCTCTCCACCAGAGGTGATTAAGCCGGTTAGGCCAACAGTCTAGCACCTCGCTATTGGCATAACTAGCACCCCTAATCGATTGGCTTGCGCACGATGGGAGAGACTTGCCTCAGTCAATACGATTGCTTAAGGCCAGGTAAATTGCGTTAGTCCACCCAAACCCCAGCTGCACATCGTATTCCCCGCCTCCCGGCAGGGTGCCGAGTTGCTCGACATTATATTTCTCAAGCAATTGACCACTCTCTCCAAAAACGGACAGCACGTTGTCCTGCCAGCGCCTTGCACCTTCAGTCGCAAGTTCAGGGTGACCATAGTTGTTCAAACCCTGAAACACCATCCACTGAAGTGGCGCCCAACCATTGGGGGCATCCCACTGATGAGTGCAATGGTGTTGAGTCGTCACCCAACCACCAGGTTTCAGGAAATGATTTTTCAAAGCGGTGGCAACTTGCGCAGCTTGCTCCGCAGTGGCCAAGTTGAAACAAAGAGGATAAATCATTGCAAGAGAGCTGACGCCGGTCGACTGAAGTGAAGACATCAAGACATCGGAAAATACGCCCTTGTCTTGATCAAAAAATACATTTTGAATAGCCTGTTTGCGCTGTTCGGCCAGTAACAGGAAACGCTGATTCTCCTCCTGGTTTCCCGCCACCCGATTAGCCTTTGCCAGAACGGTTTCCAGTTTGTAACACAGGCTGTTCAGATCAACGGGCAAAATCTGTGTTGTGCGAATGCTGTCGGCGTTATCGGGCTGCTCGTACCAGCGTGAACTGAAATCCCATCCCGTTTCACACGCGGCGCGAATATCGCGGTAGAGTGATTGTGCAGAACGAGAGGATTGTTCTGCTGAATCGATATCTTCGAGGTAACTCTCCTGGCGGGGAATGGGGCTGTCGTCCCAGTGACGATTGAGGAAATGGTCCCCCACCTTCACGACCCGGCGGTGGCTTTGCCCAGACTCTGTCAAGGTCTCTGCCCCTTCCATCCAGAAAGCATACTCTGCTTTCAATTGCGGCAGATACTGTACATAAACACTGTCATCATTTTTTGTTTTGGCGAGCAGTTCCACCATCATTGCGAAAAAAGGCGGCTGCGAACGCGAGCAATAATACGTTCTGTTACCGTTGGGAATAAGACCCAGCTCATCCAGTAAATAAGCAAAGTTATTGAGCATATGCTCCACCAGATCCACATGGCCCGACTCAGCCAGGCCCATCATGGTGAAATAACTATCCCAATAATAAATCTCCCGGAAACGACCACCCGGCACAATATAGGGCTCTGGTAAAGCGATCAGGGAAGAACCTTCTTCCTGATCTTTCTCGCGCCGAAGCACCGACCATAAACGCTCAATCTGCTGTTTAATTTCTGTCTCCAGGTGATCTTTCGAGACACTCTGTATGTCTTTTGGCAGAGAAAAATTCTGGTCGACAAAATCGGCCAGGTCAAAGTCTGCCTGATCCCGCTGATGCAAATATTCCGTGACGATATCCTTTGAACATCGCCTGGGAATCGCGTCTGCAAAGGTCTTGGAATCGGGAAAACGATTCGAGCGCTGCACTGCGTAAAACAGCTCATCAAACAAAATGTTGGGCGGGGTAAATCTAGACATGCTGGACCTGCAACTGAGTAAGGGTTTTTCTCTTAAATAGAAAAAGGGTGAAGAGTATTAACGACAAGGGCAGCAGCGAACTGTAAAAAGCCGTACGTCCATCAAATACCTCAAAGAGTGTGCCCGTGATCAATGAGCCTGTGGTGCCACCAAGAGCGGAGAAAACAACAATCAAACCCGCCATAGGGGCGTGTTGATAATGAGGCAGTGCTGACAAAATCACCGAATTAATAGCGGGATAAATAGGTGCCAGGCACAAACCAATCAGCGGAAACATAAAGGCGGCTAAGGGTGCATTCGACCACCCGGTGATGGCCTCTGTTCTGGCTATGCCCGCCATCGGCAATACGGTTAATACCAATGCGCCGGCCAGTAACAGGCAGATAAACAACAGAGTAAACCAATCGATATGTTTCAAAGCAATGCCCGCACCAAAGCGACCAAGCGCGGTTGCCCCGGCTAAAATACTCGCCATTTGTATGCTCAGCGACGCCGGCATATTCATTACCTGGCTGTTGAATGTGGGCAGCCACGTCATAATGCTCTGCTCAATCAATACGTAGAGAAAAGCACAAATGATAAATAGATAGACAAGAGGCTCTCGGCACAACTTGAACATTTCCCAGTAGCCACCAGTCGATTCACCTGCATTCGCGGAGCGTTTAAGTGATTCTTCCATCGGGGTCAGTGCCATCAACAACATGGCAACAATACAAAGCCCTGAGAGTAAATAATATACATTCAGCCACTCGGTTGAACCGGGATCACTGTCGTTAACAAAGGCACTAAAGAAAAAATAACCGCTGAGAATACCGACCATAAAGAAGGATTCGATAAAATTCATCAGACTCGCGTGTTCTTTTTTGTCTGCGGTGACTAAACCAATACAGGCAAATACAGAGACCTTGATACGGCAAACCCCATGCCGACCGTGGCGAACAACAGTTTTGTCATCCAGAATTGCGGCACTTGCGGCATTGCCAGACACATCAGGCTGACCGCGCCAAGGGCCACCATCATTGCCCGCTTAAAACCAAATTGTGTGATGAAAGACGCAATTAAAAAAGACGTGATGGCGATGCTGAGATCCTTGAATGCTTCAAGGGTGCTCGCCGAAGACTCGCTGATTCCATAACTATTTTGAACCTGGAAAATTACGGTTCCAACGCTGTTGAGCAATATGGCAAAGACAAAGTAATTGATAAACAGCGAAGATTTTATGGCCCAAAATTTCATAGTTTGTTCTCAGCGCGTCGAGTAGGGAAACTTAACTATACGATGCTTTCCGCCCACTCGGTACCTCGGAAGAACCGGGGTGCCGAGTAGGCGAAAGCCAGATTTATCCAGTTAGAATGCGTAACCGACACTCAACTTGATATTTCGGGGCATAATATACCGCCCGTTAGGTGCATCGGGGTTGCGAGGATCGCCTTCTGTAACACCCTTTTCGTCGGTAACATTATCCATCACCAGCTGGATATTCAGGTTTTCACTCGCATTAAGAATCACACCCAGGTCCACTTTTTCATAACCCGCCAGTTCAACGGAGTTAGCACTGTCGGACCAGCGATCATCAACCACACTCAATGAGCCATAAACCGTTGCACTCATAGAATCAGACAGCTGAATGTCGTAGCTTGGAGACAAACGCACCTGGTAACCCGGTTGGCGCTGAGATTCGTTGCCAATATTCGCGTCGCCTTCAACGATTTCAGTTTCCTGAATGGTTGCATTCACCAGCAGAGAAATGCCACTGTCATGAACCCACTTTGCATCGATTTCCAAACCATAGGCTTCGGTCGTGGCATCTACAGCAGGGGTGCCCGGCAAAGTAACTGAACTGTCACTCACCTCATTGCCAAAGAATGTCAGGTAGGCAGACAGGTTCTCGTGCACCACTTTGTATCCGAGTTCAAACTGATTAACTTCTTTAATCAAGTCATCGCCGCTGGTGTAGTCGCCATAGTTATCTCTGAAATCATCGAAATAAGGAAACTTGTACCCGCGGCTAACCCGAGCAAACAAACCTGAATATTCATCCAGCGCATAGTTGGCACCGAGCGTATAGGAGGTTTTTGATTCGTCATATTTAACAAACTTGCTGATTGAACCGGTGAGGCCTTCGTCAACACTGTATTCAACATCGTGTGTTTCGGTTCTGACACCCACATCTAAAGACAGGTCTGAAGAAACATCGTAACTCAGTGTGGAATAGAACGCGTTGTCGGTCGAATCACCCGACGCATCGATATCGTAGTTCCAACCACAGCTGTCCACACACTCTGCACCCGTTATGAGTTCGCCACCATCTTCAACCACGTAGTACTGATGGTTTCCGAGAGCCCAAAATTCTTCTACTGATGTTGCGGCAGTGTAGTAACCCAATACCACCGTAAAATTCTCATAGCGGCCACTGAAAGCCATGTTGTTGGTTAGGGATTCAATCTGCTTTCTAACTTCCCAGGTACCAAATTGCTGTACAAATTCAGATTCACCAATGGTTCTGCCCGTCACTGCGCCGGTGGTCGGTGCGCCCAGTAGGTCAGACACAGTTAAGGCCCCGCCATTTGGCACAAAACCCACTGTGTCTGCATCACCGGAGGTGAAGTTTAAACTGTTGCTCAGGCTCCAGTTCTCAGTCAAATCGATATTCAGGTTAAAACCAGATACCGAACCATCCCAACCACGGCCGTCAGCCAGATCCACGCGACGTTCTGTATTGTCCGGGCCCACCAGTATGGTTTGCTGTCGATTAAGTGTGCCGTTCTGAACATAACTTGCGTCAATGCCCGGCACATTCAGCGCGGCAGGCAAATACCAGGTGCCGTGATCGTCAGTTGTGCGGTGATAAACATTCATTTCACCATTGTCTAATTCTTTGGTGATATTGATTGTGAACTGACTGCCCTCTTCAGCATTAAAACCTGCGTCACGAATGCCAGGTGAAGAACTGACATACCCGCCCATCATGTAATACAAACCGTCACTGAGTTCTCCACTCAGTACCGCGTCAAAACGCTGCAGGTCATAATCGGAGGTTGAGTATTTAATTTGACCTTCAGTCTCTTCGTCGCCACGTTTCAACAGAAAGTTTGTGGTTAATCCGGGCTGGCCATTGTCTTGTACCGATTGAGGACCACCGCGGAGGCCTTCAACACGCTCAATGGTTTCATCGATGCGAAAGAGTGTTGTATTTTCAAGAAATGATAGGGTTGCTGGGGGGAAAACAGGCGCACCTTCAAGCTGTAAGGTATAAAACGGCGCGTCACCGCCACCGGGAAAACCTCGCACAAAAACATTTGCACCGGCAACACCACCAGAACTCTCAGCCCAGACACCCGGAATCGTTTTCAACAGGTCTGCGGTACTCTTAGGGGAGAACTTAATGATGTCTTCTTCAGAAACATTGGTGATTGCGAAGCTGGCATCCAACTTGCGCATTTCTCCGCCACCGGCCGTGCCCGTTACAACAACCTCTTCCAGAAAAAACTCTTCAATGGCTGGTTCGTCAGCGGCCAAGGTGCTTGCTGATAGTGATAACAGCACGCCTTGAACGGCCAATGATAAAAGTGTCTTTTGCATAATCATCCCCTTACGATGAACGGCTTAAGCCGGGTTATTTAATTAGTGTAGTTGCTCTAGCAACGAGGTCTTCTCCGTTTCTTCACTCAATCTTGAGACCTTCCGTAGTGTTGCTGATGAATACTGTATGCCATTTTTAATGATCATTGCAACGCATTTCATAAACTTTATGCAACGGATTTCATTCTTCGCTGAAATCCGTTGCATAAAATGATCGAAATTGCAGAGGCGGTCATCTTAAGAAGGAATCTTTATTGAGGAACTAAGTAGGTGATATGCAAGGGAAATACTATTTATGGGTCCAACTCAAATAAGGTCGGGTGAGGTAATGATTCGCTTCTATCCAATCGCTTAAAAATTTTTCCGTCTAAAGGGGAAAAAATACACTGGATTGCAGGCAAAGCGCTTCAATGTCAACAATCCATGTCAATTTGTCAGGTATAGTTGACACCCCCTCTTTTGTCAGGCAAGCTTTACACCCTGTCGTGACAACACGACATTTAAACCATTGAGGAAAAGTAATGACTGACAAACTCGAAGACACTGAAAAGAGATTTCTTAAGAACTTCGGCCTGCATATCGGGATGTTTCTCGGATTATTGGTCGTGCAAACCTTTGCGCTGGAACTCTTCGATCTAGCGACCTGGGCGAAAGTGGCCGTCACGGTAGCGCCCGTTGTGCCCATCTTGTTTTTAGTACTTTCGGTCGTCAGAAACTACCGACAGATGGACGAGTTTATGCAGCGCGTTCACGGCGAGTCCCTACTTTGGACAATCGGCATTCTGGGCGCAGCGTCATTTACCTACGGCATGCTTGAAAGGGTATTGGGCATTGTGCCACCCATCAGCGTCATCTGGCTGCTACCCACCGTCGCGTTCATGTCAGGCCTTGTGAATTTCATTTTGATGAGACATTACGATGGAGAATAAATTGCGTGTCCTCAGAGCAGAAAACAAGTGGTCTCAGGCTGAACTAGCGCAGAGACTGGGTGTATCGCGCCAGGCTGTTAACGCGATAGAAACAGGAAAACACGACCCTTCCCTCACCCTGGCATTCTCAATTGCAGAGGTTTTTTCTCTGTCCATTGAAGAGGTCTTCGACCCCAAGAGCTGATCGAACACAACAACTGACTATGCTGCGTAGTAGCCCAAAAACATACCGGTTGCATCGCTCGCAATTTGCTCACACCGCTGCTGATCAGGGACTGGCGCCCCCTGAAGCAGTTGCGGCCAGAAAGCACAGCCCTTGATCAAACCCAGAAACTGACTCGAGGCATAAGCAGGGTCCACATCTTTCAACGCGCCGTCATTGACGGCCGCTGCGATCCAGACTTCCAGCCCCTGTTCGTTCCCCCCTAGCAGCTCAAATGTGGAGGCCACTAGTTCCGGAGTGTGAATACACTCCGGAAACAATATCATCGACAAGTCCCGGAATCGCTCAGATTTCAGCATGTCAATTTCCCTCATGGCAAAGTCGAGCAGTTGGTCTTTTACAGGAATATGCGACTGATAACTCATGCTTGTCATCTCCGCGCTCACCTCGAACAGCTGCCTCCCAATTTCCTGAAACAAGGCCTCTTTACTGTCAAAGTGGTTATAAACGGTGCGTTTGGATACCCCCGCCCTTGCAGACAGTGAATCCATGCTGACGGCCTGATAACCCTTGTCTCTGAACTCCTCAATGGCCGCCTCTACGATGGCCGCTCGCTTGCGCTCGCTCAGTGTCAGTTTTTTCTCCATTTGGCTCTCCAAAGCACAGCGGGTAATTGCCCTTTACCTTTATTAACGCGAAAGTTTACACCAGGTAGTTTACTTTTTCACAACCTTCAGTAAACTACACCGTATAGTTTACTTATTCAGTCTATTTAAACAAGCCCAACGTTGCGAGTAGAGCAGATGAAGTCATATATCTTGTTGATTTTTGGAGGAATTATGGTGTTTACAGTGGCCGGTTGTGCCCTTCAGTCCCGAGATTCGGAATTTAGCGAATCGGCCCAGTATCAATCGGGGAAATTTCGGAATCAGATCCAACAAGCCCCCAAAGGCGCCAGTTCATTTTTTAAAGCGGCCACTCGCTATTTACTGGCAAAACGCGTGAATACCGAACCCAGCGCCCCTATTCCCCTGATCCGGCAAAGTCGCCAGAGTTTGGAGCAAGCCAACTCAAGTGACGCGGCCATTTATCGTTTGGGCCACTCAACCCTGCTGCTTTTCCTGGAGCAAAAATACTGGTTAATTGACCCCGTGTTTTCTGAGCGGGCGTCTCCCCTGAGCTGGGTGGGGCCCAAACGTTTCCACCCTGTGCCCATTGAACTGAATGACTTGCCCGATATCGCTGGTGTGATTATTTCCCACGATCACTATGACCACCTGGACAAGCAGACCATCAAACAATTGAAAGATAAGGTACCGCAATTCATTGTGCCACTGGGTGTTGGTAATCACTTGCAGGAATGGGGAGTCGAATCCAATCAGATTAAAGAGCTGGACTGGTGGCAGCATCACACACAAGGTGACGTAAAGTTCACAGCAACACCCGCCCAACACTTCTCCGGGCGCTCGCTGTCAGACAATAACCAAACACTCTGGGCGTCCTGGGTGATTCAGTCAAAAGATCAATCCATTTTCTTCAGTGGCGACTCAGGTTACTTCGAGGGATTTAAAGAAATCGGGCGGCGTTTCGGCCCCTTTGATTTAACCATTATGGAAAATGGCGCCTACGACGCCAGCTGGTCTGACGTGCACATGACACCAGAGGAAACACTACAGGCTCACATCGATCTTAAAGGCGAAGCACTCATGCCCGTGCACAACGGCACGTTTGATTTAGCCCTACACCCTTGGTATGAACCTTTCGAACGACTAAGTGCGCTCGCGGATCAACAATCCTTGTCTCTGCTCACACCCATAATGGGTGAAAGGTTATCTATTGATAAAGCTCGTTCAACGAAGACACAAGCTTGGTGGAAAACCACTTTGGCAATGCACAATCTTGAACCGCTGCAAAATAGATAGGGGCGTTTTTCACGCCCCTATCTAATCGACATGAGGTCTTAAACTTACCCTCAATGAACAGCCGCTTCCTGCTTGCTCAGAATGTCTTTAATGACATTGCTGAGCGTAGACACATCGTGGGCACCACTCATTGAATATTGCCCATTAAAAATGAACGTTGGCACCGCACTTATTCCCATATTGGAATAGCTGCGCTGTTCTTCCCTCACTTGCTGCGTCACAGTTTCATCGGCCAGCACGGCCTCGGCTGACTCTTTGGAAAAGCCATGGCGGGAAGCGATTTCAACTAATACCTCTGGCGAAGAGACATCCATACGTTCACTAAAATAGGCTTGCATCAAAGCGACTTTTAAAGCCTCTTGTGTGCCGAGCGCTTCCGCTTCGTGCAATAGTTTATGTGCGAGGAACGTGTTGTAAATACGCCCTTCACCGTCCATTTTGAAATGCACACCCTCCTCTTCTCCCACCGCTCGTAAACGTGCACGATTTTGCTCAATACTGGATGGGTCAGCACCGTATTTTTCTGCAATGTGCTCGTTAACGTTTTGCCCCTCCCGGGGCATAGACGGGTTTAATTCGAACGGCCGAAAATTGAGTTCAACCGCAAGATCGGGAAATTCTGCCAGCGCTTTTTTCAAGCGCTGGTAGCCGATTGAACACCAGGGGCAGACCACATCAGATACCATGTCGATCTGCAGTGTTGCGTTAGTGGGAGCGGTAGCGTTCATTACAGCTCTACCATCAACTTACCGTTGTTGCCGCCGGTAAACAGCAGATTGATTCCTTCGATTGCACTCTCCAGGCCTTGCAATTTGTGCGCGCGGAATTTCACCTGCCCGTTCATCCAGTAGTGAGCCATCTTCTGCGACATATCCGGCACTTGATCCCAATGATCTGGCATCGCGAAGCCCTGAATGGTGAGACGTTTTTTGATGATACTGATCCAGTTGGGCCCTGGCGCTGGCGTGTCGGTGTTGTAATCGGCGATCATGCCACACACAATGATTCGCCCATGTGCATTCATGAGGTCAAAAACGGCCAACTGTACGGGACCGCCCGTATTTTCAAAATACACATCAACGCCCTCGGGCGCAGCTTCAGCCAAAGCCTCTTCGAGATTAGCGGTTTTATAGTTGATGGCCTTGTCGAAGCCGAGCTCGTCTTCCAGCCAACGACACTTCTCGTCACTGCCCGCAGTGCCAATCACACGCAAACCTTCGGCTTTGGCAATCTGCCCAACCATGGAGCCCACAGAGCCTGCGGCACCCGACACAACCAGTGTTTCACCGGCTTTAGGGTTCGCCATGTTCATCAAACCCTGATAGGCCGTCAGCCCTGGCAATGCCAATACCGACAAAACTGCATCTGCCGGCAAACCGGGTGGCAAAACCTGAACGCCTTCACCGGTGCTAACGGCATATTCCGTCCAGCCGATCATGCCCATCACCTGCGCGCCCACCGGAAAAGCCTCATTTTTAGATTCAATCACTTCGGCAACGCCACTGGAACGCATAATTTCACCGAGCCCAACCGGGGGTATATAGCTGTTGGTATCCGGTGACATCCAGCCTTTCATGGCAGGGTCCAGGGACATATGGGTTTGTTTTAACAGAACCTCTCCCTCCTGCAACTCGGCCGTTTCAAGGGTAACCACCTCAAACAGATCCGGAGTGATGTTGAGGGTTGGACGTTTAACCAGCTTTACCGCTTTATATTCCATGAGTGTATTTTCCACTGTGTTTGATGAAGGGTTAGGCAACAACTGCTTGGCAGGCACCCGTTTGCATTTTCTGCAGTCAGAATAAACCTTTGCAGATAGTTTGATAAGTAGGCAATATCAGTAAAAACTTTTGCTGGAATTGCAATAATGGATAAACTTAGAGCCATGCGGTTTTTCTGCCATATCGCAGAAACCAGTAGCTTCAGTGCCTCCGCACGACATTTAAAAGTACCCGTTTCCTCACTTTCCAGGAGCCTGCAGGCCTTGGAGTCAGATCTGGGCGCAGCGTTGCTACAGCGCAGCACACGCCATGTTGCACTCACGGAGATCGGCAATATCTATTTGCAGCACTGCGAATCTATATTAATGGCGATTGATCGGGCTGAGAGTCAGGTAGGTGGATACCAGGCGCACCCCTCTGGTGTGTTGCGCATTAGCGCCCTGCCTATGTATGCGGAAGTGCGCCTGATGCCAATACTTGAAGCGTTCCAGCAGGCCTACCCTGACATTGTGATTGACCTGGACCTCTCAAATCAGGTGATGGACCTGAACCGGGACGGCATTGATATTGCGTTTCGCGGTGGCGGCATTCCCGAGGAGCGGGTCATTGCCCACTTTGTTGACGAAAATAATTCTTTGCTCTGTGCCTCACCCCGTTATCTGGAGCGCTGGGGCACCCCCAAATGTGTGGCGGACCTGAACAATCACAAGGCCATTTTATACCGTGCGCCCGGTAAAATATTACGCTGGCAAAGCCAGGAAAACGGAAAGTGGTTCCCGGTGGATATTGATACGGCACTCATCAGTAATGGTGGTCAGATAATCAAACAAGCCTTGATTTCAGGCAAAGGCTTGGGATTGTTGCCCAAATGGAGCATGCAGGAGGAACTGGATCGGGGTGAGGTTGTATTGGTGCCGATGTCTGACACTCTAAATACAGCAACAACGCCAACAATGGGGGTCTATTTATTGTATCAACACGCGCAATATGTGATTCCAAAAATCAAAGTCGCGGTGGATTTTTTTCGACAGCACCTACAACCCAGCACAGACCCAATGCACAACCTTTAGGCTGCGTACTGCGTGACCGGCGAGTCTCCTAAACCCCTGCGCAGGCCGCCCCAAAGTATTGTCATGAGCAATGACAATATGCGATACTGACTGCACCTTATTTCTATGTAATCGACAGAGTCGATTGATCAATCAAGCCCTGTTGTGAAACTGGATCTCCCTGCTGCGAGCCATATTATGATCACTCTTATCATTGTTTCAGGCGCCCTCTTCAGCTACGCAGTGTTCTGGATCTGGTATGTTGGATTGGGTCGCAGAATATCTACGCAGCAAATTGAACAAACGATGCAACTGCTGGGCAGCGCTGAATTCTCTTCAACTAAACAAGCCCAGTTGCGGCACTTTCTGGAGAATGATGACGGCAAAGACTTCGTCATGGTCAACCTCCTAAACCTGAAACAACCACGTAAAGAATCCGCCTTATTATTAAACCGTTACAGCAAGATATTTCTCGGGCGACTACTCAAACGCGCCGGTCATCCCATTGCCATGGCTCGGGCGGCATCCGGTTATTTGGAGGCTTTAAACGTTGACGAGGCAAATCCTTGGCAGCTAGCCGTTATGGTTCGGTACCGCAGCCGCAGAGACTTCGCCGAAGTTGCCATTGAAACATTGGGCAGTGATCATCACGCTGACAAGCTGGCAGCATTGGAAATGACCTTCGCTTTTCCCGCCGCCCCCTGGTTTGTCACCGGTGGCCTACGTTGGTTGGTGGCGCTGGTGCTGGCCCTGCTCGCCGCCTTGTTACACATCATTTTAGTTTAATCACCCGAGCCTCAGATAGACACAATAATGAAATGTGGGGCAAACAGTCAGGAGAAAGACATGGCGGAAAGTAAACGTTTGAGTTTAATCGGAGCGGTGGGCTCGCCCTACACACGTAAAATGTTAGCCCTTCTACGCTACCGCAAGATCCCTTATGACATGCTCTGGGGAGACCCTAACGCCATTCTCGATGCAAAGGGTTTAAACAAACCCAAAATTCCTTTTCTACCCACATTCCTTTTTGAGGATGAGGCGGGAGACATCGTGCCGACCTGCGACTCAACACCCATTATTAGACGACTGGAAAGGGATTACCCCGGACGTTCGGTGATTCCCTCTGATCCAGCACTCGCTTTTATCGATTACCTGATTGAAGACTTTGGCGATGAATGGTGCACGAAATATATGTTCCACTACCGTTGGTATTTTGAAGCGGATGAGAGCAACGCGGGCACCCTGCTGCCCCTTATGCAGGCGGGCACCACTTTATCCGATGAACACCTTCAACAATTCAAAACGTTTTTTGCAGAACGCCAGGTCAGCCGTCTGGGGTTTGTTGGTTCTAATGACGAAACAGCACCTATCATCGATGCCAGTTATCGACGTTTATTAACGCTGCTCGAAACACATTTTCAGAATCAGCCCTTTCTATTGGGCCGCCGACCGGGCGCCGGTGACTTTGGCGTAATGGGGCAGTTTACTCAATTGATTGGATTCGATCCCACGCCCCGCGCCATTGCCCATGAGCTGTCTCCACGCACTGTGGCCTGGCTTGGCCTCATGGAGGACCAAAGTGGTCTGGCTCCCTCAGATGACGACTGGAGCACCGTAGAGGATCTGCCACCTAGCCTCAAAGGAATATTGGAGGAAATTGGACGGGTGTACGCCCCAGCACTGATTGCCAACGCCCGAGCTCTCGCCGCTGGCGAAAAACACTGGGAGGCAAACATTGATGGCTGCAACTGGCATCAACAGAGTTTTCCGTACCAGGGAAAATGTCTACAGTGGATTAACGAGCAATACCAAGCCCTCTGCACAGAGGACAAAAAGCGAGTTGATACCTTGCTAGCAGGCACAGGCTGCGATAGTTTGATTGGGCCAAACCCGTAACACACAACAATAATGGCACCCATCAACCTAAACGCGACGAGAAATCAACAATGGCCAGTTTAATTTCCTCCTACGTTCTGCAACTACTGACCAGCCCCAAGCTACAGCAGGTGAAACGCTCCTTGGCGGAGAAACGGAGGGTGCGCAAGAACCTGCCGCACCAAGTGACTGTTTACCTGCGAATTAACGATCCCTATAGCTATGTATTATTGCAGGTGCTGGCTCCACTGGCCGAGCGCTACCCACTTCACTATGACTTTCGCACCGTCCTGAACTTGCAGCCAGATATGTACCCCGCACCAGAACTCTGGAAGAAAAATGCCTTCATCGACGGTCGCTACCTGGCCGATTTATATGGTCTGAACTTTCCAACAAAAGCACCACACAGTACTCAGGAGCGGGACGCCCAACTGACGGCCCAACTACTACATTGGGAATTACAGCCCGGCTACTTAGACAATGCCTTGAAATTATTCGAAGCTTATTGGCAAGACAAACCCCACACCCAGAGCAATGCCGATTCTCTGGTTCTTCCCAGCATCGCCAATCATGTTGAATGTTATCAACACCACCTTCAGGCCAACGAAAATCTGCTCAAAAATAATGGCCACTACCTCAGTGCCATGTTGCATTACGCGGGGGAATGGTACTGGGGTCTCGACCGCCTCGAACATCTTGAAGGCCGCCTTAACGCGCTGGGATTAGCCAAACAGGATTCGAGTCAGAAGCCGGTACAGTTCAATAAAAGCCACACCGATTTTTGTCGCACACAACTCGCCGCCCCAAATGAAAATACAGAGCAAAAAACCCTGGAGATATTTTGGTCTATTAGAAGCCCCTACTCCTATTTAGGTTTGGTGAGAGCAAGACAATTAGCAGAACACTACCAGGTTCCACTGATTGTAAAACCTGTGTTACCTATGGTGATGAGACGCATGCAAGTTCCCAGAACCAAGGGGTTTTACATTGTAAGAGATGTGAAACGTGAAGCCGATAAATACGGCATTGAGTTTGGCAATATCGCGGACCCATTGGGCAGAGGTGTTGAGCGATGTTACGCCCTTTATCAATACGCCGACTCCGAAGGCAAGGGCATTGAGTTCCTGGAAAGCTATGCACGGGGCGTCTGGGCGGAAGGCATTCGCTCTAACACTGACGCTGGCCTTCAACAATTAGTGGAGCGAGTGGGGCTCAACTGGCAGCATGCACAAACTCTGTTGTCAAAAGATGACTGGAGAGTAACAGTTCAGCAAAACCTTGCAGACATGTACGCCAATGATCTTTGGGGTGTTCCGAGTTTCAAATACGGCGAGCTCTGCCTTTTTGGTCAGGATCGACTCAATGCCATCGAGAACGCAATTGTGAATGAACGACCCACCCACTGACAAATTGTCAGTCTGGATCTAACCGAGTGAAAACAATGAAAAAAATAATAATTGGTTTGATTGTACTTGCTACCGCCGCTTATGCCGGTTGGCAAAAACGAGTCGAACTTCTCGTTTGGGGTGCACCTAAACTCACGGCTTGGCTTAAACCGGTGGGTCCGAACATGCCAACCCCGTGGACTAAGGGGCGGGAGGTTGCCACACAAACCCCCGACCAGCGTCCACCCAATATTATTCTGATCCTGGCGGATGACATGGGTTTCAATGACATCAGCCTATACAACGGCGGAGCTGGAGACGGCAGCCTCATGACTCCCGGGATTGATGCGCTCGCCCACCAGGGTGTGCAATTTAACAATGGTTACGCGGCTAATGCGATCTGTGCGCCCTCCCGCGCCAGTCTGTTGACCGGACGTTATTCCACTCGATTTGGTTTTGAATTTACGCCTATTTTTAAACTCGGCCCCAAAATTTTTAACTGGATGTCAGAAGTGGACCCCTTCCCTCTGCCCCTCATGGTAGACGAAGTGACGGCAGCCTCATTACCCCCAGTAGAAGAACTGGGCATGCCCGGCGAAGAAGTGACAATTGCAGAGGTTCTGCAAGACCGGGGTTATTACACCGCCCACATTGGCAAGTGGCACGTGGGCACACTTGAAGGTATGCGCCCCGAACATCAAGGTTTTGACGACAGTCTCTACATGAAAGGCACACTGTATCTTCCGGAGGATAGCCCCGAAGTGGTTAATGCCAAAGTTGAAGAAGACGGCATTGATCGCATGGTGTGGGCCACGGGTGCCTACGCCGCACAATTCAATGGTGGCAAGCCATTCCAGCCCCAGGGGTATCTCACCGACTATTACACCGACGAAGCGCTTAAAGTCATTGAGAACAACCGCAACAATCCGTTTTTCCTCTATCTGGCACACTGGGGAGTGCACAATCCATTGCAGGCCTCAAGGGACGACTATGAGGCCCTGTCGCACATCAAGGACCATCGACTGCGTGTCTATTCGGCCATGATCAGAGCGCTGGATCGCAGTGTCGCCAGAATTCAGGAAAAGCTCGAAGCAGAAGGTCTCAGCGACAATACTCTGATTATTTTCACCAGTGACAATGGTGGTGCAGGATATATTGATCTGGCCGACATCAACAAACCCTATCGGGGTTGGAAGCTCAATCACTTTGAAGGCGGCACCCACGTGCCCTACATGGCCAAGTGGCCGGCACAGATTGAAGCGGGACGTGCTATGGAAGCACCGATTCATCACATCGACTTATTCCATACGATCGCAGCGGCCGCCGGTGCACAGTTGCCAACAGACCGGGAGCTCGACGGCGTTAACCTACTGCCCTTTATCCAGGGTAAGGTTGAAGGCGCTCCACACGACACACTGTTTTGGCGCCAGGGGCATCAACAAACGGTATTACACAAAGGTTGGAAACTCATTCGTGCAGACCAGCCTGAAAAGGCAGCCGGTGCACCGCAAAAGAAATTTCTATTTAACTTGGCACTGGACCCAACCGAGAAGAACAACTTAGTTGCGCAGCGCCAGGACAAACTTGCGCAGCTGGAGGCCCTGTTGACGGCTCACAACGCTAAACAAGCAGCGCCCGCCTGGCCCAGTGTTTTGCAGTCTCCTCAAATGATTGACAAGGCAGGTAGCCCTCACAAATACACGCAGGGCGATGAGTATTTGTATTGGCAAAATTAACAAAGCTGTCACCGGGGCAGCCACCCCGGTGAGACTCGAATTAGCCTATTTCTGCAGCAGGTTCTGCGCGTTGTCGGTAAATTTCTTCTGCTCTTTCTCATCGTCCAGTAAGTTGCCCAGGCTAAAGGGAATTTCTATACCTTTGCTCATACCGGGTTGATCTCTCATCACATTCAACCAGCGATTCAGATTATCCAAACCCTCAACCGATGCGCCCGACCATTTGTAAGTACGCACCCAACACCAGTTCGCGATGTCGGCAATCGAATAATCATCTGCCAACCATTCACTGTCAGCCAGGCGAGTGTCTAAAACTTCAAACAAGCGGCGACATTCATTTTGATAACGATCAATTGCGGGCTGGATTTTTTCCGGAAAATATCGGTAAAAAACATTTGCCTGCCCCATCATTGGGCCTATGCCGCCCATTTGAAACATCACCCATTGAATCACCCTTGAGCGGCCTTTGGCGTCGGTGGGCAATAGACGCCCCGTTTTCTCCGCCAGATAAATCATGATGGCCCCGGATTCAAAAATAGCAAAATCATCCGCGTCACGGTCCACGATAGCAGGGATTCGACCGTTGGGGCTCAGGGCCAGGAAATCCGGACGCTTCTGCTCGCCTTCAGAGATATTGACGAAGTGTGTTTTATATTCCAATTCCAAGGCTTCCAGCGTGCAGGAGGCCTTGTGCCCGTTGGGTGTGGGGGCGGTATAGAGATCGATCATGATTAACTCCTAATTTTTAAGTCTCAAGTCCGGGCCCCACACCTCGAGATGTTTAACCCTTTCTACGCGGCGATGCGTTCTGATATCCAAAAGAGAGGCCAGTCCGGTTTCGGCAAATACGGATTTAATAAAGGCTTGCCCGGCGTCTGAAGCCTCGCTCACACTGTCTTGCAAACGCTGCAAGAGATAAAAACGATACGGCATTACCAGCGTACTCAAGGTGATGCCGCGCCAGGAGAATTCACTCAGACCAATGGTTCTTTCTCCGGGTTTATCCAGGCCATTCGTCCCGGCTTCAATGCCGGGGTGACGGTCCAGCCATTCATTGGCAAAGGCAACATTAGCCTCAATTTCAGGCAGGTATTCCTCTGCAATAAAAGACATCAACGTTTTTAGTGTAGCCGGCACGGCGTCTGACTCAAAAAGATCCTCTTTTAGTGTCTGATATTCAACCGCAACCTGATGGGGCGCGTGCATCCGCTCTACCCATCGAAACACCTGGGGAGCTTCTGTTCGCATTTTGGCAGCAGGATAGGGGTCTCGCGCCAGGTGAGCGTAGAGCGGGCCTATCAAGCCATAGTCACCAAGGGTGGGCCGATTTCCCAAAAGATAGGGTGCGGCCTCCAGGTGCTGACTAAACAGCTGCAAGAATTCTGAATAGGATTGCTCAATGAGTGGCTTCGATTCTTCTGTGACACCAAACCCTGCCGCGGCTTTACGCATGCGACCGCTGGCAAATTCAAAAACCTGTTTTTTAGTGTCTTGGTCTGCGCCAGGCACAATACCCGCGCCAAATTCATTTTGCAGGTAGTCCAGATTGGTCTCGTTAAAACTCCAGCGGTAGTGCATGGCGGGACGAAGCAGGCCCTCTGCACCGATGACATCGAGCAGTCTGTTGATGACTCTTTGCTTTGGTGTGCCTGGGGAAAAACCATGACCGCTTTTGTTCTCGAAGTGATCGATGATGGCAACGCCATCCCGGATAATCTCTCCATCGGGCAATTCCAGGGTAGGCATGCTCTGCCTGTTGCCAGCCGCTGGTGCGACGTTCTTTATATAGTGTTCCGTATTTGGCATCGTTTCGCGATAGGGAACATGGGC
>ENA-OSET01001586-OSET01001586.1-sediment-metagenome-genome-assembly--contig:-NODE-1586-length-23420-cov-39.570150_pt1 | contig 23420 bp, 26 predicted proteins | sample MGYA00237882_ERZ534229 | MGnify/ENA primary metagenome ERZ534229 (study PRJEB26408, sample SAMN06266212) | sediment metagenome | isolation source: Hudson Canyon methane seep mesocosm | place... | reverse complement strand
GAGTTAATTATGAGTCACATAGCTGTGATCGATTATGGCATGGGCAATTTACGCTCTGTCTCAAAAGCACTAGAAACTGTTGCAAATGGTGTTACTGTTGAAGTAACAGCTGATCCTGCACGTATTCTAAGTGCTAGCCATATCATTTTCCCCGGTGTTGGCGCTATACGTGACTGTGTCGCAGAACTAACTCGTTTAAAATTAGACGATGTGCTTCGTGATGTTATTAAAAGTGGCAAGCCTGTACTTGGAATATGTCTTGGTATGCAAGCATTACTTCGACACAGTGAAGAAAATAACGGTACGCAAGGCCTTAACGTTATCTCTGGCGAAGTTCGTCATTTTGATATCAAACCAGCTGATAATGGTGAGCACTTAAAAGTGCCTCATATGGGCTGGAATGAAGTAGAGCAAACTTCTGATCACCCAGTTTGGAATGGTATTGAGCAAAACAGTCGTTTTTATTTTGTTCATAGCTATTTTGTTGCTCCTGACGATCAAGCTGTCATTGCCGCTACAACACATTATCCCGATAGTTTTTGTTCTGCAATCGCTAAAGACAATCTATTTGCAGTGCAGTTTCACCCAGAAAAAAGCCAACATGTTGGTCTAAAACTATTGGAAAACTTTTTAAACTGGGACGGACAGTCCTAAATATAGCCTGAATAATATGGAGAACTTCTTATGTTGTTAATCCCTGCCATTGATCTAAAAGAAGGTCACTGCGTCCGTTTACGTCAAGGGATAATGGAAGACAACACTGTCTTCTCAAAAGACCCTCTAGCTGTTGCCAGACAATGGGTAGAAGCTGGTGCAAAACGTTTGCATATGGTTGATCTCGATGGTGCCTTTGCAGGTAAACCTGTTAATGCCGCTATTATTCATGATATCTGCAAAGAATTTCCTGATCTTGATGTGCAAATCGGTGGTGGTATTCGTGATGAAGAAACTATTCAAACATACTTAGAAGCTGGAGTTCGCTACGTTATTGTTGGCACAAAAGCAGTTAACGCTCCACACTTTGTAGGTGATATTTGTGCTGAGTTCCCAGGTCATATCATTGTTGGTCTAGATGCTAAAGATGGCAAAGTGGCTATTGATGGTTGGTCAAAGCTATCTCATCATGACGTGACGGACATTGCCAAACACTTTGAACAAGATGGTGTTGAAGCAATCATTTACACAGATATTAGCCGCGACGGCATGATGCAAGGTGTTAATTTAGAATCAACGCGTGACTTAGCTCGTGCAATCAATATTCCTGTTATCGCTTCAGGTGGCGTGACTGATTACAACGATGTTAAAGCCTTATGCCATTACGAAAGCGAAGGCGTTACAGGTGCCATTGTTGGTCGAGCTATTTATGAAGGCACCATTGATTTAGCTGAAGGTCAGGCATTAGCAGATCGTCTTAACCCACCGCAAGATTACAGCTAAAATGGGACTCGCTAAACGTATTATTCCTTGTCTTGATGTCGATAATGGTCGCGTCGTAAAAGGCGTACAATTTGTTGATATTCGCGATGCTGGCGATCCGGTTGAAGTTGCTAAGCGCTACGATCAACAAGGTGCTGATGAGATTACCTTTTTAGATATCAGGGCAACACATGATAATCGTGACACCATGGAACATGTGGTTGAAGCGGTAGCTAGTCAGGTATTTATTCCATTAACGGTAGGTGGCGGTATTCGTACTGTTGATGATATCCGTCGCATGTTAAATGCTGGTGCAGATAAGGTTGGCATTAACTCTGCTGCAGTTACAAACCCTGAGTTTGTCCGTGAAGCAGCTGAAAAATTTGGTTCACAATGTATTGTTGTTGCTATCGATGCTAAACGAGTATCTGCTGATGGCGAACCAAAGCGCTGGGAAATATTCACCCATGGTGGCCGAAAACCCACAGGTATTGATGCCGTTGAGTGGGCTAAAAAAATGGTCGATCTAGGTGCTGGTGAATTATTGCTCACCAGTATGGATAAGGATGGTACCAAATCAGGTTTTGACTTAGAGCTTACACGTGCAGTAAGTGATGCCGTAGCAGTTCCCGTCATTGCCTCTGGTGGCGTCGGTGAGTTACAAGATTTAACTGATGGCGTTAAAATTGGTCGTGCAGATGCTGTGCTTGCTGCAAGTATCTTTCATTTCGGTGAGCACACTGTCGAAGAAGCTAAACAACAAATGGCTAGCCAAGGTATTGAGGTCAGACTTTAATGGATTACTTAGACCAAGTTAAATGGAATGAATCTGGTCTTGCTCCTGTTATCACACAAGAGTTTGAATCAAAGCAAGTGCTTACTTTAGCTTGGATGAATAAAGAATCATTACAACTTACCATTGATACTGGTCATGCCGTTTATTGGTCTCGTTCACGCCAAAAATTATGGCATAAGGGCGAAGAGTCGGGCAATCAACAACTGATTAAATCTATTCGCTTAGATTGTGATAATGATGCAATCTTGATTGAAGTCATACAAAAAGGCGGCATTGCCTGTCATACTGGTCGCCATCACTGCTTCCACCAACAGCTTGTTGATGGACAATGGCAGACCATTGAAAAGGTTCTTAAAGATCCTAAAGAGATGTATAAATGAGCGATGTATTAAACAAACTAGCAGAAGTTCTTGAAGCACGTAAAAATGCTGATCCAGAAAGTTCTTATGTTGCAAGCTTGTACCATAAAGGTACAGATACTATCCTCAAAAAACTGGGTGAAGAAGCAACTGAGACGGTTATTGCTGGTAAAGGTGGCGATCGTGATGAGATCATCTACGAAACGGCTGATTTATGGTTTCATAGCTTAGTACTACTTGCTCATAACGATATTAAACCCCAGGTTATTCTTGATGAACTAGATCGACGCTTTGGCCTGTCTGGAATTGAAGAAAAAGAAAGTCGAGGAAAGAAATAATGTCTGACTGTCTTTTTTGTAAAATTATTGCTGGTGATATCCCTTCTGAAAAAGTATATGAAGATGAACAAGTCTTTGTCTTTAAAGATATCAACCCAAAAGCAGCTGTACATTTATTAGTGATTCCAAAAATCCACATCGACAGCCTTGACGACTTAACAGAAGAACATCAATCATTAATTGCACATATGATGCTCAAACTACCTGAACTAGCTCGTTCACAAGGTTTAGAAAATGGTTTCCGTACCATTATTAATACAGGCCCCGATGGTGGACAAGAAGTAGGGCATTTACATATTCACATTATGGGTGGCCAAGGCCTACCCGGTTTTAATTAGGAGAACACCATGGGATTCGGCGGCATAAGCATTTGGCAATTACTCATTGTTTTAGTGATCATTATTTTATTGTTCGGCACTAAAAAATTACGCTCTTTAGGCGGTGATTTAGGTAGTGCGATCAAAAGCTTTAAACAATCTGTGCGTGAAGGTGAAGATACTGTTAATAATGATGAGACAACTATTAGCCACTCAGATGATAGTACTCAAACTAAAACGACTGAAAAAGATACTCACTCAAATTAAAACACATCGACCTTTGAAACCAGTAAAGTATGTGAAGCTATGAGTCATTCTAAATTAATTACGTCATTTCAGGCATTAATCTCGTCATTCCCGCGTAGGCGGGAATCTAACGATAGTGGCAATTCACACTGTCTATTGGATTCTTACATGCGCGGGAATGACAAGCAAAAAAGCATGCTCAATGTTTGATATTGGTTTCTGGGAATTACTACTTATCGCCCTCGTAGCACTTGTTGTTGTTGGGCCTGAGCGTTTGCCCAAACTTATTCGTGTCGTTGGCTTGTGGGTGGGTAAAGCAAATGCATCTGTGCAATCAATCCGTAGTGAAATATCTCGAGAACTTCGTGCTGAAGAACTCAAACAAGCCTTAAATAAAACCGTATTAGACAGCGAACAATCAATCAATACTTTCAAAACAGCCATCGATTCTGATATCGAAAAGATAAGCACCCTAGATCAAACAGAAAAAGATAATAATGGCGACAGATAATCAACAGCCACTCATTTCACACCTGATCGAACTACGTGATCGACTATTGCGTGGTGTTTTAGCGGTACTCATTATTGCTGCTTGTTTACTACCATTTTCAAATGACTTGTATCATTTTCTCTCTGAACCACTACTGCGTCATTTACCTGAAACTAGCACTATGATTGCTACAGAAGTAGCTTCACCATTTCTCATTCCATTTAAACTCACCTTGAGCGTGGCAATCTTGCTCGCCATTCCTGTCCTGCTATATCAACTGTGGGCTTTTATTGCACCAGGCTTGTATGACAACGAGCGAAAACTTGTCTTCCCCTTACTTCTTGCAAGTACCACCTTGTTCTTTTTAGGTATCGTTTTTGCCTACTATATTGTGTTCCCATTAGTATTTGGGTTTTTAACACAAGCAGCACCTGAAGGCGTAGCGGTGATGACCGACATCAGTAGTTACTTAGATTTTGTATTGAAGTTATTTTTTGCTTTTGGAGTTGCGTTTGAAGTGCCCATTGCCACATTAATACTTATTTGGACCGGTGCATCAACAGTTGAAAGCTTAGCCGAAAAGAGACCCTACATCATCGTGGGCGCCTTTGTTATAGGTATGCTACTCACACCACCAGATGTGATCTCACAAACGCTGTTGGCACTACCCGTGTGGTTATTATTTGAACTTGGTTTGTTTTGTTCGCGTTGGCTGCCTAAGAAAGCGATAGACTAAGGCTTATAGCGTATGCGCGTTCCGTGCTCTAATGACAATAAAAGCTCTTCGGCACTGATTTCTTTTGGAAAAAAAGCACCTGAAATCTTAGCGCCATGGATGCTTGCACCCTCTAAACTATCACAACTGGAAAAGTCTACACCACGCAAATCCGCTTGACGAAAATAGCTATTCGAAAAGTCGAGACCACCGGTAATTAGACCTGACAAATTAATATGACGGAAATCACAAGCCACTAAATTAGCCTTCTCACCAGCAGCAATCCGTTGATTAAATTCTGCAACCTTACCTTCACGTAATAGTCGGTAAAGAGGATCATCAGAAATAGTTGGTTCAGCCATTTACATCATTCCCATTTTATTATGCTGTGATATCAATACTGCCGCCAGGATTGTTTGTATCAAACCCTGTTGGTTCAGTTTCTTCTGTCTGAGTAACAACTTCAGCACTACTCACTGTTGTCGAAGACTGCTCTCTTGCCGTCACTGTATTTTGAGTTTCACTTGCTTGTTGGGCCGCTCTTTCACGACCTTCAAGCAAACTCTCTTGACTTAAAGGGTTAGTCAATGTTGGTTGACCACTTAGTGGCGCAATACCTGGAATTTCCATACATTACTCCTTAAAACTTAGGTCCCAGATAACAAGAATACGCCGTACCGTACATTTTGTAAATATCTGTATCGCCAAATACTTGTCCCCCGTAAGTGAAGCGCTTACCTAAACTAAAACCACAAAAAACCACGATTTATAGGAGGAAAGCATGATGTTCATCACAGAATAACTATTGCATTTAAGTGGGCATAGCTGTATAAAGCAACTGAACGGATTCAAATAATATTAATAAGCAGGATGCTTAAGATGTATAAGAACACAAACACCGGATTTACATTGTTAGAGTTGTTAATGGCATTAGCCATTGCTGCTATTCTTGCAACTCTGGCTGCTCCAAGCTTCGCAAACATCATAAAAGACAATCGTCTAACCACTCAATACAATGAACTTCTAACATCGCTGAGCCTCGCCAGAAGTGAAGCAATCAAGCGCGCCATTCCCGTCACTGTCTGTAAAAGTAATGATCAAATCACCACGCCATCATGTGGTGGGAATTGGCATGATGGTTGGCTTGTATACATTGATATGGATGGCGATGGTAATTTGGACGCCTCTGATGGTGATGAGGTTATTAGAATTCATTCCGCTTTACCAGCAAATAACACCTTAATTTTTCCCAAAAATAGAATAACTTTTCGAGCTAATGCTCTAGCGGCTGGCTTTAACGGGACCTTCACTCTATGTGATGATCGTGGAGATAGTGACAGTAAAGGACTTCTTGTTTCTATTACGGGTCGTGCTAGAAAAGCGATAACCAGTGATGTTCTTGGTAGTTGTTAATATTTAGAGAGTAAAAACGAATGGATTCAACGATATCATCTAAGCTAATATCCCATAGACAGTCTGGTTTTACACTACTAGAGGTCCTAGTTACTTTAATTATCTTAGCTATTGGACTTCTGGGGCTAGCAGGATTACAGGCGGCGGGGTTAAAAAATAACCACAATGCCTACCTTCGTAGCCAAGCAACCCAATCAGCATATGATGTCATTGATAGAATGAGATCTAACAAGACATCCATAAATGATTACTTAAGCTCTAATATGGATCCTTCTATTGCCACAGTACAGAATGACTGTGTAACTAACTCAACATCATGCACAACAAGCAATATGGCTGAACATGATCTATATGAATGGCACACAGTAATTACAGCCACTCTTCCAGGTGCTTCTGAATCTATCAGTTCTTCGGGTGCCAACTATTCGGTTGCTATCACTTGGGATGATCGTGATGGAAATGCAGCAAATAACCCTAATTTTCAAGTAACTTTTCAACCATGAGGGCAGCTACTCGTCAAACACAAAAAGGATTCTCGTTAATTGAATTAATGATAGCTGTCGTACTGGGTGTTTTCATTACTGGAGGAATGCTCCAACTCTTTGTCAACAGCAAACAAAGCTATCGAGTACAAGAAAACCTATCTCGCTTGCAAGAAAATGGGCGCTTTGCAATGGGCTTTATAACTAAAGATATCAGGATGGCCGATTACTGGGGCTGCCTAAATTCTACATCTGGCATCGAAAACAATCTAAATGCAAGTACAACCTTTAATACTTTCGAGAATTCTGTTGAAGGTTCCAATAATAATGCAGTTGTCGATGCGGTTATTGATGGCACTGACACTATTACACTCAAGGGTGCATTTAGCTCTGGCACCCATGTAACCCAAATACCCGCAACCACATCGGCGGATTTAAAGGTCGAAGATAATGCAGGTTTAAAACAAAATGATATCGTTATTATCAGCGACTGTATGGATGGTGATCTTTTTCAAATCACCAACGATCCTAGTGCTGGAGGAGCAGGATTTGACAATGTCGTCCATAACACGGGGGCTGTCAGCTCTGGCCCTGGAAATGCCGACAAGCCTTTCAAGAAAAAATATGGTACCGATGCACAAGTTTATAAGTTGAACTTTGCCACTTACTCCATCCAATTGAATCCAGGTGGCCTTCCGGCACTCTATAGAAGCATCAATGGTAGCGCCCCACAAGAATTAATAGAGGGGATAGAAAATATGCAAATCCTCTATGGTGAAGATACAGATAATGACAAAACACCTAACAACTACCTTCCAGCAGGTACGGCCGGTCTAAACATGGGTAATGTTGTCAGTATTCGAGTCAGTCTACTTGTCAGAACATTAGAAGATAAAATCACAACTCAAGCCCAGCCATATACAATTTTTGGCGTAACAACCACACCAGGGGATCGCATTTTTCGGCGTGTATTCACCTCAACGATTGCTGTTCGTAACCGTTTACCATAGGCCTTAAAACAATGATTTCTATTACATGTAAACAAAAGCAATCAGGTGTTGTGCTGGTTATTAGTTTAATTATGTTATTACTACTCACCATTATTGGTGTAACCGCTATGCAAGTCACGGGCTTAGAAGAAAAAATGGCGGGCAATAATAAAGACAAAAATGTTGCCTTTCAAGCTGCAGAGGCGGCTTTAAGGGACTCTGAACAAGATATTAAATCATCTCGCGTTTCTGGATTAACATCCATGGATGCAAGCTGCACCAATGGCTTGTGTTATAACTCAGGAACGACATTCCTTCATATTGAAACTCAACCTCTCTTAATTGCTAATGCAGTAAGTTATGGTGACTACTCTACTGCACCAGACTTAATCGGTATTCCTGCCGCTCAACAACCTCGCTATTTGATTGTTGGCATGAAAATTCGTAGGTTCGGAGAAACCTGGAAATACCAGTACAAAGTCACTGCTCTTGCACAAGGCGGACAAAGTACAACACAATCAATATTACAAGAAGTTTATGCCCCTTAACCCATTAAAAAATCATAAAGTTCTAAGCAGGAGAACAATAATGAAAATCAGGACGATTTCAACACCTTTAAATATGATGGTGATCCCCTTGCTTGTATGTAGTTCGATTTATGCGGCCCCTCCAGCCACAACCTTGTCTCAAGTGCCTCTCTTTGTTACTAGTACTGAAAAAGCGAATGTATTAGTTGTTTTAGATAACTCTAATAGTATGGATGAGGCAGCTAATGGCTCTGCAGCAGGTTCGGCAAATGCAAATAGTAAATCAGAAATAGCACGAGGAGCCGTGCAAAATTTAATTACTAATTACACCGGTAAAATAAATATGGGGTTGATGGCTTATCAACAATCTGGAGTAAGTCAACGACACCTACATAATTCACCCTATGATGTTAGCTTTGATCCTGCGAACTATAACTCAGCATTCTCCGGTGCAAGAGATTCATTAACAAAACGTTTTCGAACGCCCAACCTTTCTAATCCTGGAAATTTTATATATTACAATATTGGTCTGCCATTTTATGATAGCTCAAATCAAGGAAGTCGATATTGTTATACCGTTTCTGCAGACTTTGATAATGGCAGTGAAATATTTCCTGCTGGACCATGGGACTCCTATCGTTGTTTTAGGAATAAACTTTCAACAAGTGATACGCTACCAGTATGGAATGATTCGTTAAGTGAATCTGCTCAAGGGTTCACTAGCCATGCTTTTAATGGCACTTTCAGTCCAACAGACAGTGACTTAGCTCAAGGTATTTTAGATTTTGGCTCAATGATCACTTGGAACTGGGTCAGTGAAGCTTGGGCTTCAAACTCATCACCTGGTAGAGGTTATCTTCACACACCAATACTTGAACTCGATGCTGTTCAGGCGACAGCAATAAACACAAAATTAGCGACATCCCAGTTTGTCACTAATGGCATAACAGATCCATCTCTTCCTTTACAAAATGCCGGCTTAACGCCATTAGAGGGCACCTTAATCACTGCTCAAAAATATTTTACAGATCCTTCTACTCTAGATACTAATGAAGGGGGGGGGAGCTTGCCAGCCTTGCTCGAGTCATGCGACAAAGATTTTGTTGCCTTATTAACCGATGGTTTGCCATCTGTTGATGCGAGTGGCGCAGTAATTAGTAATACCGCAGCAGCCTTAGCAGATGTAGCAACAGTAGCAGCAGACCTACATGCCGATGGTGTTGACACATATACTATTGGATTTGCTTTACCTGTTGGTACGGATCCAACCACATTGGATGGTATTGCAAATGCAGGTGGAACCGGCACAGCTTATTTAGCCAACAACCCAGCATCACTTCAAACAACATTTGATACCATTTTTACCGATATTCTAGCTAAAACAGGCGCGTCATCTTCAGCAGCAACCAACTCCACCTCCTTATCAACCAATAGTTTTGTCTATCAAGCTCGGTTTAACAGTGGAGATTGGGCCGGTGAGTTAAAAGCTAAATCAATTTTAACAACAGGTAGCATAAGCTCAAGCGAAGCATGGAATGCTGCCACTCTGTTAACTTCAAAATCACCAAATGATCGCGTCATATTTACCTACGGTAGAGATAGTAACGATGGTATTCCTTTTCGTTGGTCAAATATTTCAGGGCAAACAGATGCAATAATGACCAATGCTTTAAACCTCGAGCCAATTACTCTCATCCCTGATGCTTTGGGTGCAAACCGTGTCGACTTTCTTCGCGGCGGTACAGGCGGTGCTTCATCATCTTTATTTAGGACTGATCGCGCAGGTAAGCTCGGTGATATTATTCACTCGACACCACACTACGTAGGAATACCTAATGCCGGATACAGTGACAGTGAGATGCCTGGGTACGCTTCTTTCCGCACTCTCCACGCTTCTAGAAGTGCAATCATTTATACTGGTGCGAATGACGGTATGCTCCATGCTTTTAATGCCGTGTCTGGGGAAGAAGTATTTGCTTATATTCCACGAGAAATAGTTCCTAATTTAAAACTCTTAACAGCTCTAGGTTATGGAAAAACAGTCCCTCACAAATATTTTGTTGATGGTGCTCCTATGGTTGCTGATGCTTATGTTGGCAGCAGCTGGAAAACAGTTCTTGCTGGAGGCTTAAATGCGGGTGGGCAAGGTGTCTACGCATTAGATATTACAAACCTGAAAGATAGTACAAATCCCACCACATTTTCAGAAACAACAACTAACGCTGTAAATACTGTTCTGTGGGAATTTACCGATGAGGATGATGCCGATCTGGGTTACACATTTATTGATCCAACCACAAACCATTTAACCAAGCAGTCATCACAGATAGCAAAAATGGCCAATGGCAAGTGGGCTGTTATTTTTGGCAATGGTTACAATAATTCTGAGGCTGATGGCCATGCAAGCACCACTGGCCATGCTTACCTCTATATTTTATTTATTGAACAAGGCCTAGATGGTGTTTGGACTTCTGGCACCGATTATATAAAAATTGATACCGATAAGGGGAGTGTTTCTTCACCCAATGGCCTTGCCACACCAAACCCCATTGATACTGATGGTGACGGTGATATTGATTTTATTTATGCTGGTGATCTTTTTGGTAATTTATGGAAATTTGACGTTTCTGACACCGATACTGATGACTGGGAAATTAAAATATCTGGAGATAAACCTTTATTTACTGCGAAAGATGCGAGTAATAATGTGCAAGCAATAACCACTGCACCACTTATTACTCGCCACCCTGATGGTGACTATATGATAGGGTTTGCAACCGGTAAATATAACGAACATTCTGATTTGTCTGATACGAGCGAACAAACAATTTATGGTATTTGGGATGAAAATCACAATATTAGTGATCGCTCACTATTAGTTGAGCAAACTGTACTTAATCAAACAACCATCGGAGGCAATGACTTCCGAGTAACTAGCTCAAATGTCGTTGATTATATATCCAAAAAAGGTTGGTTTATGGACTTACCGGAAACAGGGGAGCGTGTAGATATCAACCCAGTAATTCGTGATGGCCGTTTTGTTTTTGTCACACGAACCCCCTCTACAGTGACTTGTGATGCAGGTGGGACTAGTTGGTTAATGGAGCTTGACTATTTAACTGGTGGACGACTTGATATCTCTCCATTTGATGTTAATGGGGATGGCATTATCAATCATTTAGATTATGTTGAAATACAAATTGGTGTTGATGCTAATGGCGATCCAATAATGATAAAAGTGCCCGTCAGCGGATTTCGTGATGGGAATGGTGGCATGATCTCAGCGCCTACTATTTTAGAGACAGATGAAGATGATGAAGAATTAAAAATTCTTGCTAACAGTAAGGGGCAAATAAAAACCATACTTGAAAGCGTTCAGACAGACTATAAAGGTCGCGTTTCTTGGGAAGAAATTCGCTAATATCGAGGTTAATAACTATGAAAACAAGACAATTCGTTCTTTTGTTTACACTATTTGTAATGTCACCAATAGGCATTACTATGACTGTAGTAGAGGATAATACGGAAGTATCAACTAACAATGCTGTTATTACAGACTTTGGCTTAACGGGAACAATCGACAGCTATAATGCCGCTGACTCACTCATTAGAATAAATGGTAAAAACTATATTCTAATTCGTCAGGGAAATATCAGTAAGATTGATTTAGTTGCTGGTAAAAAAATAAACTACAATCTTGAGCAGTCAGCTGAAGAAGAGCTTGGGCGCATCACGCGAGTTTGGGCAGTAGAAAGTGAATAAGGCAAAAGGATTTACACTTATTGAGTTGATGATAACCATCGCGATAATCGCGATTCTCAGTACGATAGCCTATCCCAGTTATCTAGACAGTGTACGAAAATCTAGGCGGGCAGTCGCTCAAGCAGATCTTGTTGAACTGGCGAGTTTTATGGAGCGATTCTTTTCAGAGAATAATCAATATCATCAGACTAATGCCGCTACCCCTGTAGCCATTGTGCTGCCTGCTAATATTTCTAGCGTACATTACACCTACTCCTTACCTGTAAAAACAGCTACAACATATACTTTGCGAGCAGTGCCAAATACAAATGGAGGTCAAAACACCGATACTTGTGGCACATTAAACTTGACTCATCTTGGCGTTAAAAGTGCTGCTACAGTAAATTGTTGGTAGATTTTATTTCCTTGTTTTCTCGCTTACTAATAACTGCTCAATCCGCTCCAACCTCTGCTCCATTTGTGCGGTGTGCTCTTTTATCCAATGCACCTCACCAGCTTCTCCTTCACCTGTCTCACGATAATACTCTTCGTGTTCACGCTGCATCACATCAAGGATAACGCCGATCATCATATTGAGAAATACAAAGGCGGTGAGAAAGATGAAGCTTAAATAAAAGATCCAGCTCAAAGGGAATTCTGTCATCGTTTCATACATCACATCGGTCCAATCTTCGAAGGTTGCGACGCGAAATAACGTGAGCATGGCAATAGAAATATTACCCCACAATGTTGGGTTAATATGTTCAAACATAAAGCTACCAAGCGCAGCATAAATATAGAAAATAATAAACATTAACAAGACGATATAACCCATTCTTGGTAAGGCTTTAATGAGAGCACTAATTAAAACCCGTAATTCAGGTATAACTGATACCAAACGCAGCACTCTAAATATTCGTAATAAACGTGCTAACAACACACTGTCATTACCCTCTATTGGCAATAGGCTTGCAGTGACTATAATAAAATCAAATATATTCCAGCCTTTTTTAAAGAAATCAAAAAACCGTGGTTCAGAGGCCAGACGAATCAATATTTCAACTAGAAAGAATACGGTGATAAACATATCCATCCAAGCCACTATATCTGCCGTAGTTGAGCCAATATCATAGGTTTTTGCACCGGTTATAAGTGCAGAAAAAACGATAATACCGATCACCATAAACTCAAATAATTTATTTTGATGAAGTTTAAATAATTCAATTTTTAACTGTTCAACAGCCATATTTTTTCGCTCTCTAAAATAATTCAAAGCATTTTCTAATAACTAAGCTTAATTTACAGTATTAACTAAGCCTATAAATGGACAATAATTCTTTACTCATTCACTGTAAATTTTCTAATAAAACTAAAATTAGCCGTAGCAATTATCGCTGATAGGAGTAGGATAGTTCTATCATTAATAACCAACAAAACAAGGTAAAACCATGTCAATTCAACAAGCTTTAGTTGATGAAATCGAATTATTATTACGTTTCAACCTAGATAGTACTCAAGAAGGGATTAAAGTACACCATACTGCCCGTGAAGGCCTAATCAGTGCCACTAAACGTTTGCATGAAAAAGGTTTGGTAGATAGTGAAGATGGTGGTTATTTAACCGATCTTGGTCATGAAGCAGCTGAACATACTCAAGCTGCATTACGAATTTTAACCTCTAGTTAGGCTCGCTCAAAAACAATAAAACTATAGGGATAATCATTCTTGTCATCGGCAGAATGTTCTTCTCTACTAAGCTCCTGCCATTCAGATCGTTGCCAGTCTGGAAACCATGTATCACCTTCTAGGCTGGCATGAACTTGAGTTAAATATAAACGATCCGCTTGTGGCAATAATTGTTCATATAGTGATGCACCGCCCATGACCATCACTTCTTCTGCCTCATCACATGCTTCTATTGCTTGCTCGACAGAATGAACAACACAGCATCCTTCAGCCTGATAACTTAAGTTTTTAGTAACGACTATATTTTTTCGCCCCGGCAAAGCGCGGCCAATAGACTCATGAGTGGTTCGCCCCATAATAAGTGGCTTACCCATGGTTACCTTACGAAAATATTGTAAATCAGCCGAGAGCTTCCACGGCAGATCATTATCTCTACCAATTAAACCTTTTTCATCTGTTGCAACAATAATGGCTAATTTCACGCTATTTCAATCTCTAAAAAATTATCTTCATAGAATAGCCTAAATTTCAGGTATCATCACTTGTACAACACCATTATTTCAAGGCTTTAACACGCGTCATGTCAACGTTATCAATGATTAGCTCCGGTATCGGCGGTTTAGGTTTATTTTTACTGGGTATGTGGTTAATGTCTGAAGGTCTAAAAATGGCGGCCGGTAATGCACTTAATCATTTTCTCCATCATTGGACCGATACTCGCCTACGAGGTTTAAGTGTTGGTATCTTTTTAACCGGCTTAATCCAGTCATCTGGTGCTGTCACCGTTGCCACAATAGGCTTTACCAACGCGGGTCTATTAAGTCTTAAACGTGCTATTTGGATTATATTTGGCAGCAATATTGGCACCACTACCACAGGTTGGCTCGTCACACTTATCGGCTTTAACTTTAAAATAAGCGCCTTTGCTTTACCCATGATTGGTCTTGGAATGATCATAAAGCTTTCCAAAAATGACACCCGCTTTGGTGCTTTTGGTCAAGCACTTGTTGGCTTTGGAATACTCTTTTTAGGAATAGATGTTTTAAAGGATACCTTTTCAGAACTAGGGACCAATCTATCGCTAGCCAGCACTGGGTCTAATGGTTGGCAAGACATCTTAATGTATACCGGCTTTGGTTTTTTAATTACTGTTTTAGTGCAGTCTTCAAGCGTTACTTTAGCTATCACTTTAACCGCCTTAGCGGGAGGACTAATGACCTTGCTGCCTGCTGCTGCTATTGTTATTGGTAGTAACTTAGGAAGCACAACAACTGCCATCTTTTCGTCTTTTGGCACTAACCCTGTTGCTAAACGCGTTGTGGCTAGCCATGTTATTTTTAACATCTTGACCGCAGCCGTGTCTCTCGCACTTATTTCACCTTTATTAACTTTTATTTTATTTAGTCAAAACTACTTTGAACTAGGTGACTCAAGCACACTAACACTCGCATTATTTCATACTATATTTAATGTACTCGGTGTATTACTAATGTGGCCAATAGCTAATACTCTTGTTAAATGGTTAAAAAAACGATTCAAAACTAAAGATGAAGATGATGGTAAACCTAAATATCTTGATAAAAACACGCTCAGCCTACCGTCATTATCCTTACATGCATTAAGCCGTGAAATAGAACGTGTCAGCAACTATTCTCTTGCCATGGCAAAAGACAGTATTAACTTTGAAGTCAGCATTAAAGATATGGCTAATAAAGAAATAGTGATAAAAAGATTAACTATCGCTATTGGTGATTACACGACGCAGTTATACACCCAAAATTTAACAGAAGATATTTCAGAAAAACTCCCTGTACTTATACGTGTTGCCCAATATTATGACTCAATTTCCGAACTATCCGTTCTAATCAACACGGCAAAAAAACAAATTGCAACAGCCATTAACGCCTCTATCCAACAGCAAATAAATGAATTTTATAAAAACAGCATTCATCTTTTAAAACAAGCTGCTATAGGCGATAATTCTATTAAAGCTATTGAATTACAACATACTTTATCTATTTTAGAGTCTGAATACCAAACATTAAAATCATTACTCCTTAGAAGAGGTGCTGAAGGTTCATTATCCATCGCTAAAATGGATAAAACACTGGCATCAATCAGTCAGATCAGACGTATAAATCAACAGGCTGTGAAAGCATTAATTCATTTTGAATCACTCCACCTTGAACGAGAAACATTAACCATGGAGCAGGTAGAAAGTGAAAATACAACTTCTGTATAAAGGCTTTATAAAAAGGATCATAAACTGTGGATAACTTTAGCTGTGGATAAGTACCCTAGTTATCCACAGCTAAAATAGACTTAGTAAATGATTATATCCACAGTTACATTAAATTTAAATGATTGATTAATATATAATAAAATGACTAATCCACATATCCACAGCAATCAATCATCAACATCATAATCTTTTAAATACTTTATTAATATATGTTTATATGACCACACTTCTAGAAATTTCTATCCCTTGTCCTCTAAGATTAAACTTCGATTATCTTAGTAATGACTCAACAATCAACTGGCAAGCAGGCTATCGTGTTCGTGTAACTTTTGGATCCAGAGAACTTATTGGTATTATCGTCAAAACTAAACAAATTGATAAAACTACCGATACATCAAAACTAAAACCGATTCTAGAATGTCTCGATCAAGAGACTATTATCCCTCCAGAACTCTTATCATTAACCCATTGGTTAAGTGATTATTATCACCATCCTTTAGGAGATTGTTTTCAAACAGTACTGCCTAAAAAAATACGCCAAGGAGAAAACTTAGATCTGCTAACAGAATCTTTCTGGCAAATAAGTAAAAAACAAGACCTTAAAAAAATAGGGCCGAAACAACAAAAGATTTTAAATTTATTAAGCTTAAATTCAACAGGCTTAGCACAAAGTGAAATATACCGAGAACTAGGTTCGTGCAAATCATCACTTGTTTCACTAGAAGAGAAGAGTTTAATTGTCCAGAAACAAAAGATTAAAAAAGCGGCCATAGCAACACAGTTATCAACACCATGTAAGCTTAATGATGAACAACGATTAGCAGTAGAATCTGTCTGGGCTGCAAATAAAAGTTTTACCCCTTTTTTATTACAGGGTATTACAGGTAGTGGTAAAACAGAGGTTTATATTGAGCTCACCGAAAAAGCAGTTCAAGAAGGTAAACAAGTTCTTATCTTAATCCCTGAAATTGGTTTAACTACACAGTTTGTTGCCAGATTTAGACAGCGATTAGCCGTTAATATTGTCGTATTAAACTCAGCGATTTCTGATGGGGAAAGAAAACAATCGTGGTTATTAGCTAGAGAAGGGCTTGCTGATGTCATTATTGGTACTCGATCAGCTGTCTTTACCCCAACAAAACAGTTGGGTCTCATCATCATGGATGAAGAACATGATGCCTCCTATAAACAGCAAGATGGCCTTCGCTATCATGCTCGACATGTAGCATTAATCAGAGCCAAAAGATCAGGGGTTCCTATTGTTTTAGGAAGTGCAACACCCTCATTAGAAAGTTTGCATCATGTTGAACAACAACGTTATCAACGATTAGAGTTAAATCAACGAGCGACAGGTGCTTCTTTACCTAAAGTTCACCTTGTCGATAGTGCAGGACCTAAAGCTGATAATGGTGTATCGAGTGTTTTATATAAAGCGATTCAAAAGCAATTAGAAGCTGATAACCAAGTCTTATTGTTTATTAATCGACGTGGTTTCGCACCTGTTCTTATGTGTCACGAATGTAATTGGCAGGCGACCTGTTCTCACTGTGATGCCAAAATGATAGTTCACCAAAGGCGTAATACCTTATGTTGCCATCATTGTGGCCTTATCCAACGACTACCAACGCAATGTCCAAAATGCCAAGCTCCAGATCTCAATACTTATGGTGCAGGAACTGAACAAATAGAACTAAGCTTACAGCGATATTTTCCTGATACACCTGTGCTTAGAATTGATCGGGACTCAACTCAGCGAGTGAATGCGTTTGCAGATATTGTTGATGATATTCGCCGTGGTGGCGCTAAAATATTAGTGGGCACACAAATGTTAGCAAAGGGACATGATTTTCATGATGTCACGCTTGTTGGTGTTCTTGATGCTGATCAAGGTTTATTAAGTGCTGATTTTCGAGCTACTGAAAGCTTGGCCCAGTTAATTGTCCAAGTGACAGGCCGTGCCGGTCGAGGTGAAAAGCCCGGTGAGGTATTTATTCAAACTAGCCAACCTCAGCATGAGTTTTGGCAAGATATTATTAAGCAGGGATATAGTTATACCGCTAAAAAAATATTACAAGAACGTGCATTAATGGCAATGCCTCCTGTTGGATCTTTATGCATAATTCGAGCAGAAGATAGACAAGAACAATTGGCAATGCTGTTTTTAACTGAGGTGTTGGCCATTTTGAATCAACATGGTCAACAAGAAGTATTGGTAATGGGGCCTGTTCCTGCGATTATGGAAAAGAGGGCCGGGCGATATCGAGCACAACTTTTATTATCATCAGCGAAGAGAAAGCCTATTCACCAGCTATTAGATCACTATACTCAGGAAATTTCAGCGCTTAAGTTAGCTAGAAAAGTACGATGGTCAATTGATGTTGATCCTATTGATTTAATGTAACTAAGCTGAGTCCTGGTTAAGGTAAAAAACTGATCAACGTTAACCAAACAGTGTCATTCCGGTAGGTTTTTAGCCGGAATTTATATTTTAATCACTAGATTCCCGCTAACAACATGCGGGAATGACGATAAATTTTCTGGTTAACTAACGACTAACAAAATACTGGCGAGTGCCCTGAGCTTCAATAACGCGGCTTATTTTTTTCAATGCATTAACATAAGCGGCTTCACGAAGTGTGAGACTATCATTTTCAGCTAAAGTCCATACTGTATTGAATGCAGATGTCATTTTTTCTTTCAGCTGTAATTGTACTTTTTCAAGTGACCAAGACTGACCACTTCGGTTTTGGATCCATTCAAAGTAACTGACAGTTACCCCTCCGGCATTGGCGAGCACATCTGGGATAACTTTAATACCTTTGGCATTAATAATATCGTCGGCTTCAAATAAAATGGGTCCATTAGCAATTTCAACGATTGCTTTAGCTTTAATATCTTTAGCATTGTGTTTAGTAATCACACCTTCCAATGCTGCAGGGATTAGAATATCTACATCTAAAGCGAGTAATTGTTCGTTGGTGATTGTGGAATGTTCAATAATACCGCAGACAGAATCATCACAATACACGCCTTTAATTTGTTTTGATTGCTGTTTTTCTTGCCACAAACTTTCAATATCAAAACCAGATTCAGAGTAAACAGCACCTTGAGAATCACTAACAGCGACAACTTTACAACCAGCTTGTTGAAGTAATCTCGCTACGTGATAACCCCCATTACCAAAGCCTTGCACGGCAACTGTAATATCGGTCAGAGTCCAGCCCATCTTTTTGATTAATTCTAAAGTGCATAGATAGGCACCTCGGCCGGTGGCATCATCACGACCCAAACTACCGCCTAATTCGATGGGTTTACCTGTGATGACATCAGGTGCGTGGGTGCGATGAATACTTTCATATTCAGCCATCATCCAGCCCATAATGCGGGAGTTGGTATAAACATCAGGTGCAGGAATATCAAGATGGGGACCAATAAAATCAGCAAAACCTCGCATATAAGCACGAGATAAACGTTCTAATTCCATGGGGGATAATTCTTTCGGATTAACAGTAATTCCACCCTTTGCGCCGCCAAAAGGTAGATCAACTACAGCACATTTTATCGTCATCCATAAAGCGAGCGCTTTAACTTCATCTTCATTTACATTGGGGTGAAAGCGTACTCCGCCTTTTGTGGGGCCGAGGTAATTATTGTAACGACAACGATAAGCTGAATAATATTTTTTCGAACCATCATCCATGCGAACAGGCAAACTTACCTCCATCATTTGTTTCGGGTGAAGTAAGGCTTGAATGACTTCAGGGTTTAGATTGGCTAATTCAGCCAATGATTTAAGACGAAAAAGGGCATCTTCAAAGGTACTGTGTTGTGTCATAGCTTATGATTTCCATATTATTTTTCATTAACATTAGCACAGCTTTAAGTTAAATTATTCATGTTGTTGTGATCAACAACTGTGGATCGGTTAAAATGAATGAAATTTACTTACACTTCAGGTTTTAACACATTGAAAGCTCAGCTTATAAAACTGATTAATCAGGCATTAACAGATTTAATTTCACAAGGTTCACTACCTGAAATTGAGTTACCTGAGATCCAAATTGAACGAACAAAAGATAAATCTCATGGTGATTTTGCTTGTAATGTAGCTATGATGTTAGCCCGCACAGCCAAAATGAACCCTCGTCAGATTGCGACTTTTATCGTTGAGGAAGTAGCTGATGCAGACTTTATTAGCAAAGTAGATATTGCTGGGCCTGGTTTTATTAATTTCACCTTATCATCAGACTCTGCTCAACAGATTGTTAAAGATGTTTTAGCAAAGGCTGATGATTTTGGTCGTAGCCAAGTAGGTGTTGGTAAGCGCGTACAAGTCGAATTTGTCTCAGCTAACCCTACCGGACCACTTCACGTTGGTCATGGTCGTGGCGCGGCTTATGGGTCTGTTGTCAGTAGTTTATTGATGGCAGTCGGCTTTGATGTTCATCGTGAATATTATGTTAATGATGCTGGCCGTCAGATGGATATTTTGGCAACCAGTGTGTGGTTACGTTATTTAGCAGCCTGTGGCGAGGTCTTTGCCTTCCCAAGTAATGGTTATAAAGGCGACTATGTTTTAGATATTGCTGAATCACTTAAAGGTGATATTGGTGTAGATCTACGCCGAGCGGTGACAGATGTGTTTGCTGATGTCCCGACGGATGAACCTCAAGGTGGGGATAAAGAACAGCATATCGATGGTTTAATTATCAATGCTAAAGCCTTGTTAGGTGAAGAGGGTTACCGCAAAGTCTTTGATCTCGGTTTGAATTCAATTATTGCTGGTATTCGTACAGATCTTGCTGATTTTGGTACCGACTATGATGAATGGTTTTCTGAACGATCATTAATGGAATCTGGCGATGTTGATAAAGCAATCGAAGTATTAAAAGCGTCTAATGATTTATATGAAAAAGAAGGCGCTTGGTGGTTTAAATCAACAGATTATGGGGATGAAAAAGATCGTGTTGTTGTCCGTGATAATGGGCAAACAACCTATTTTGCCTCAGATATCGCCTATCATCTAAATAAACTTAATCGTGGTTTTGATACGGTAATTGATGTGTGGGGGAGTGATCATCATGGTTATATACCTCGTGTAAAAGCATCATTAACCGCAATGGGGCAAGATGAAGCTAGGTTGAAAGTTTTATTGGTTCAGTTTGCGGTGTTGTATCGAGGGGCTGAAAAAGTAGCCATGTCGACTCGAAGTGGTCAATTTGTGACTTTAAAAGAGCTTCGAGAAGAGATAGGCAAAGATGCTGCTCGTTTCTTCTATGTATTACGTGGCGCTGATCAACATATGGATTTTGACCTTGAATTAGCAAAATCTCAAAGCAATGATAATCCTGTTTATTATGTGCAATATGCTCATGCTCGAGTATGTAGTGTCTTTAGGCAGTTGGCTGAACGCAATTTAACTTGGGATCAATCACAAGGTGTGCAAAATCTAAACCGCTTAACGCAAGATCATGAACATGCCCTGTTTACGGCATTAGCTCGTTACCCTGAAATATTAGAATCGGCAGCGTTAAATCATACGCCACATATTTTGGCTCATTATTTAATGGATTTAGCTCGTGATTTCCATACTTACTACAATGCTCACCACTTTATTGTTGATGATATTGAATTAAGTCAGGCGCGGTTAACCTTGATTTCAGCTGTAAGACAAGTAATTGTTAATGGTTTAACTGTTATGGGTGTATCGTCACCGGAGACAATGTAAGTGGCTGCAAAAAGAAATTCTCGACATCAAGCACAGCAAAAATCTTTGCCTTGGGGGCCAATGCTAATTAGCTTTTTAGTTGGGCTTTTTGTCATGTTTTTAGTGCATTTAAATGATAATGTGACACCTGAAAAAAGCAAGAATAAATCAGCAAAAACACAGACAGAAAAAAAATCAAAAGCAGTTGAACCCACTTTTGAGTTTTATAGTTTATTACCTGAAATGGAAGTGGTGGTTGAAAGACCTAAACAAGCTGTAGTGACTTCGCCAACACAACAGAAAATAACGAAACAACAAGTCAGCAATAGTAAAGATGAAATTCGTTATTTATTGCAGGTTGGATCTTTTAGAAAATCAACTGATGCAGATGCTTATAAAGCCAAGCTTGCTTTTTTAGGTATTGAATCAAAAGTACAAACAGTCACTATTGATAATAAGGATACTTGGCACCGAGTTCAAGTGGGTCCAATGATTGGTCGTAAAAAGGCTGATGCGGTTAAAAATCAATTGCAAAAAAATAAAATTGATTCACTATTAGTGCGTGCTAAGAATGGCTAGTTGGAGTATGCTCAATCAGGTTGTAGCTCGATCTACTTGAATATGCAGGTTTCAAAATTCGTCATCCCCGAGATCTTTTATCGGGGATCTACTGGATAGCGGAATATTTCACTGCCCATGGATTCCCGTTTTCACGGAAACGAAGTAACCGAAGGATCAATGACGAATAATAAGCTGTATTTTCAATGATTACGGGTGTAGAGGGATAAAAAGGTTTTTATTATGTCTGGTGAAAAAGTTTATTCTGAACAAGAAATTGCTGATAAATTAATGTCTGAATTACCAGCTTGGTATTTTGAAAACGGTTGGATCAGGCGAAAATATAAAACTAGTGGCTGGAAAGGCACCTTAATGGTGGTTAATACGGTGGGCCATTTAGCTGAAGCAGCTTGGCATCATCCAGATATTTCGGCTTCTTATGCCTTTGTGATTGTAAAACTTGCAACACATAGTGCTAAAGGCATTACTGATAAAGATTTTGAATTAGCGAAAAAGATTGAACAGGTTGTGCAGTGGCAACCAAGTGAAGAAGAGGGGAGCCCATTTGAGGGGACACCGTCGGATCCACGATTTAAATATATTAAGTACGACTGAATTTAAGTACAAGGGACACCAAGATGACAGAAATGACCGAAGCTGGAGTTTGGCAAGAAGTACCTAGCCCATTTTGCGGTATTGCCTCTGATGATTTAAGCATCAAAGTAGAAGGTAATACTGTATCTATCGTTGAAAATGGTGACTCTGTTACCAAAAAAGGGTTTGAAACACCGATTAGCGATACTTCACCTCGAGTGAAGGGTAAAGAGGTATCTTTAGATGAAGCAGTAAGTCATATTGCTAATTTACTACGGACAAGCAAGCAAGCTGTTATTGGCGGCATGGCCACTGATTTGAATGGTGCTCGTAGCGCTATGGCCTTAGCTGATAAGAGTCGTGCAACTGTCGATAATATGGATTCTGCTGCCGGAATGAGAAACACTTTGGTATTGCAAGATACAGGCTGGATGGTGACGACATTAACAGAAGTGAGAAACCGCGTTGATTTGTTAGTGGTTGTCGGCAGCGATCTTGAAGCTGAATTCCCTCGCTTTTTTGAGCGAATGGTGTGGAATAAAGAAAGCATGTTTGATCAAGAGATTGAATCACGCCAAGTGATTTATCTTGGTAAAAAACCATCAGGAGATGCTTCAACATCACCACAAGGTAAAAAAGCACAAGTGCTTGCTTGTGATGATGCTGATTTACCTGAAGTGGTATCAGTACTTCGTGCCTTGGTAAAAGGTAAAGGGATTCAAGCTAAGCAAGTAGGTGGAATTGCTGTTAGTGATTTAGCTGATTTGGCCGAACAATTAAAACAAGCAAAATATTCAGTGGTGAC
>ENA-OSET01001585-OSET01001585.1-sediment-metagenome-genome-assembly--contig:-NODE-1585-length-23426-cov-9.261853_pt1 | contig 23426 bp, 15 predicted proteins | sample MGYA00237882_ERZ534229 | MGnify/ENA primary metagenome ERZ534229 (study PRJEB26408, sample SAMN06266212) | sediment metagenome | isolation source: Hudson Canyon methane seep mesocosm | place... | reverse complement strand
AACCACATCACTTCTTAATTCAGCCTTACAACCTTGGTAGCCTCTTGCCAAAGATTCGATTTCAGACCTTGATAAAGCTCTTCTCGAGAGCCTTGGGCGATCAATTTTGCCATTATAAGTATGAGCCTGTTCAGGCAATTCAATGGGCTCAATAATTTCCTTAAAATGCCCTCCACTAATATGCCTGCCTGATCTCTCATACTTTGTACTTGCCGCCATAAGAAATGGCGCATCATTAATGCCTGGCTTAATACTATTGATGGACTCAACAACTGCTGTAGTATCTTCAGCAGGGTTAAGTAAACCTTGGCCAAGACCACCATTTGTAGAGGTTACAACAGGCTCTTGAAATAACGTCACCTTTCCAGTTCTAGCATCATAACTAACTGCCGCAAGATACCAAACCTTTCGTAACAGTTTTTTATCACTGGAAAGCTTCATAACCTGACCACTACCATCACCTATTTCAACTGATAGACAATTATGTTCATCAATAAATAATCCATAGCCACTTTTACTCTCCTCTACCCATTTTGTTAAAACGCCCTGGCGTCCTTTTTGAGGCGTTCCAAGGCCAACAACGGGAGTAGTTGGAAAGATATAACACTGAAGCGTAAAACTCTCAACATTCAATCTCTCATCTTGGGGCACAATCACATACGAACCCCCATGGATTCTCTGGTTTCTTCCAGGATAACTTTTATTGCAATCAGCTTGAATTTCCTCTTCCTTATAACCAGGACCCTCTGGATTGGTATCACCATGAATCAAACGAACGATTTGTGTTTCATAAACCTCGTTATTTTCAGAGTTAATATAAAATTGTATGTTATCCCCTGGACAAACTGAATATTTGTCACTATAACCAGTAATTCTCAACATAATATTTCCTTAATTTTTTTAATTAAAAGTTAATTTTTTTAAGCTTCCTCAGCATCTATATCTTGGCTATTGTCTTCATCTTTTTTATAATCTCCAAGAATATTCTTTATATTGCTTATTTCTTTAGAGGACATTCCAATTTCATCTAAAAGATTGTCAATGAATGGAACTTGGGCTCTATAACGCATTGCAGCATTTACAATGTTGTCAGGTAAATTTCCATCACCATTGCCCCCCGACCCCTCAAAATTGGCATTATTGCTGTTTGAATTAAATCCTGGCATTCCGTTAAGCTCATAGATTTTGATATCATCAATATTTTCCATTGGCTTAACTGCTTCACGAATAATGGAATCAAGATTTCTTGCCAACTCCATCCTAAGATCACTTTGCCTATTTTCATCGCTGCGAGCATTCTCAGCTTCATTAAGCAGTAATCGCCCTGAAGCATCTACTTCATAACGCAGTTTGCTAGCAAGTGTGGCGTATTTTTCAGCCTGTTCACGCTCTTGTGCAGCCTCTTTTTCAGCTCTTGCAAGGGTTGTAATTTGTATAGCTTCACTCTCACCCTCCTTTTCAGCATTAATCAACTGTAGCTTCTTATCTCGCTCAGCAACCTCAACATCCTGAGCAGATTGAACTTGCTCCTCTGCAACCACCATTTGGGCTCTAGCATGCTCTTTAGTTTCTTCTGCATTAAGCACCTCTACAGTTTTAGCAATAATTTCAAGCTCACGATCCTTCTCTTCTATTTCAAGCTTCTTTCTCTTTTGAATCTCAGACGCTTGAGCCAACTGATCATTTTCAATTCTTGAAATTTCTATAGCTCTTTGCTGTTGGATCTGTAATTTCTTAACTTCCTCTTGGGCACTAATTTGTGCTTGCTCTGCTTCTATATAACGCTCCGACTCTACTTTAAGAACCTCAGCTTTTTGCTTAGCTCTTTGAGAGGCAATTTCCTCTTCTTGTTTTAGTCTTGCAAACTCATTTTCTTTTTGAATTTCCAATGCTCTAATTTCAGCTTCAAGATTCTTTTGCTTTATATCAGTTTCAGTCTTTCTTTCAACCTCATTCCTTAATCTTTTGCGCTCCTCTATCTGCAGTGTTAGCTCATGCTCTCTCAATGAACGTTCAACCTCAATTGTATCTTGCTGCTGTATTCTTGCTTTTTCAATGTTCTCAGCAGATTGAATTCTAGCTTCTTCCGCTAAACGCTCCTGCGTTGCAGTTTCAATAGCCATTTCAGTTCGCTCTTTGTCACGCTGCTTAGCAATCTCTCGCTCCTGCAATAACCTTGAAAACTCTCTTTGTTGATCGATTTCAAGAGCCTTTTGCTCAGCCTCAAGATTTTTTGCTCTTATTCTTATTGTTGTATCTTGCTCAATATCGTTACGCTTCTTCTTTCCAGCTTCTATTTGCTCTGTTAGCTGGGTTAAACCTTCTGCGTCAAATGCATTAGATGGGTTAAATACCTCCAATCCAGCCTGATCCAAACTAGTTAAAGAAACAGCTTCAAGCTCAAGTCCAGTAGCCCCTAATGACTCAGCAACAATAACTTTAACTGCTTTAATATATTCGCCTCTCTTCTCTTGAATCTCTTCCATTGTCATTTGAGCAGCCACAATACCTAGTGCATCGACAAATCGACCTTGAACTAATTCTCTTAAACTTTCAGGCTCCATGGTTCTCTTGCCTAATGTTCCTGCTGCAATAGACACGGCTTCTTTTGATGGTGTTACGCGCACATAAAATTCAGCAACAATCTCAACACGCATTCTGTTTTGAGTAATAAATGACTTATCACCACCCCGCTTAACCTCAATCCTCAACGTACGCATTCCAACTGTAGTGATGTTATGAATGATTGGTAACACAAAAGCACCACCACTCAGAATAACCTTCTCACCTCTAAGTCCAGTTCTAACGAAAGAAACTTCTTTAGATGACCTGCGATATAACCAATGCAACAAATAAACAAAAATTGCAATTGCTAATGCTGTAAGAATAATGGCTGCAATAATATCTGCACCAGTCATAATTATTTCTCCTTATAAAATTTGTATGTATTATTTTTCACGCTACTTGCTCTCATTTATCAGCTGAGTGTCATTCATTGCAGCTCGATAAATTACAAATCCAAAAATTACTTTATTTAAAAAATCACTTAAGTTATAGACAATATTTAAGCTATTAACATCAATACCCCCTCCAAGATTATTTATAAAATAACCCAGTGGGTATATTGCCCAACCTATAGTCAAAATCAATCTCAGTCCATTAAAAGCCATATGCGTTGCTTCATTTCCACTTTCTATATTGGCTCGTCCAGCTTCACCCATATAAAGCTCTCCAAGAATATAGAGCCAACCTACTACGCCTATGATGAATCCCAGTGTTGCACTCATATATCCTGCTGCACCTAAAAACTCACCTATAACCATCACTAAAGATCCAATCAATAAACGCCAAAATAATGCTGACGAAACTTTCGTCACTGCTGACAAAATAATATAAAACAAAACAATTTGCATTGTATGTGTGAGTATCCAATCTAAATATCTGAGAATGATTGGAGCCGAACCTGTGTCAACCCACATAGTCTTAACATAATGGTAGAAAACTGCTGAAATTAGCATGACTACGCCAAGTAAAGTCATGGTTGTGTGCCATCTGCTAGCAACCTTTGTTCTCTCAAGTAAAAAGAAAATTGACGCACCAATCATTGCCATAGATAGAAGCCAAAAAGTTCCCCCTACAATGTCCGTTGGTAATAATGTGCTGTTCATAAAAAATCCTTAGTTTTAAATTCTATTTTTATTACTATTACTTCTAAATTATTTAAAAAACAAATTTTTAATAACTTTAAAAACCTAAACGATTACAAAAAATTTATAGAGCCTAAAAAGTCATTTTTAAGCTCTATAAAAGTTATCTACTTATGAATTTGGATCATATGCTTCTGGATCCGCAGGTCTTAAGAAGAAATTATCAAGGTAGTCTGAACTACCCCAAATATCTATACCTGGGTTATACCAATCAGTAGAGTTTCTATCACAATCTTCACCCATCATCGCTTCAACATCAGCAAAAGTGATCTTGCGAGGTGGGACTAGGATAGATTGAATCTTAGGACCTTGTCCCTGTAAAGTACGCATCATGATATTCCAACCAAGTTCAATATCATCACCTGGAGGCCATGTTTGAATGGCGGCACTAATGTAATCTGGATTTTTACGCCAGTAACATAATGCACCTAACTCACCACCAATTGACAATGGAACCATTTCACGACCAGACTGCTGAAGAGCAGCCAATACTCCTGTTTCACCAGAAGACTGAACTGCCATTCCATCTAGTTGTCCAGGATGAGTCGCTAACCATTTTTGCGTTTCAGCTTGACCAACTTGTGATGTCCACATATGCGCAATTTGACCTGTAACTTTAATATCTGGATATCTTGATAATCCATCTAAAACACCACGGTTCTGTGAGTCAGAAGCTGAAAATCCAGGAATACCTTCAATTACAAGTACATTTCCTTTACCATCGATCTCTTCTGCCATCCATGTACCGACATCAAATCCGGCCTGGTGATAGTTAACTGATGAGTTAACTGAAAGTGGTGATGTTGTATACCCAGTGAATGAAAACACTGGCACACCTCTATCAAATGCATATTGGATTGCTTGATTAAGTGCGGTTGGGTTTGAACAACAAATAATAATAGCATCCACACCTTGATCAACTAACTGTCTAATTTGTTGAATTTGAAGTGAGTCTTTAAGATTTGATTGTGTAACAACAATATCATTAAGCAAACCAAGCTCTTGCCACTTTGGCTTAAGTTCGTTCATTAAACGACCCATAGCACCTTTTCTCCAAGTGTTGCCTGCGTAAGTACTTGCATAACCCACAGTCCAAGGTGGCGAACGATCACTTTTCCACTCTCTGAAAGCACTGTCATCTAATGGCTGCATTGAGTCCATTAAGTCCATGTTGTATACTGAATCAGTAATACTTTTTGGAAGTTCTTCAACCCCAGCAAGAGTCATCGTTGAAAATCCTAACGATAAGATACATGCTAGAGTAAGTTTTATAACTTTTTGCATTTTTATCTCCTTTTTTTGACAAGTATGATTACTTGTTTTTATTACTTTATAAATGCCTTGATTTATAAGCTATTAAAGCCTTTAAAGCAATTTTACATAGTCTAAAGTATATATGAGTATATCATATCGCATTCAATAGTCAACAAAAGTATGTATTTAATATTAATTTAGATCCATTCGTATGTATACATATATAAAGTATGCAGTCCCTCCCACCTATTAATAAAAAAAATCATGTACAATCAATGCGAAACGCCCTTTTAGCTCAAGGATTAAGCGTTACATATTTAATTACTATAGAGACTTAATTGAGACATGGAAAAACAAAATCAAGACAATGCAATTCGTTATCAAATTGTTATAGCTGATGATCACGCCCTAGTTCGTGGTGGTTTAGAGTTGGTTGTAAAGATGGCAGTTCCAAATTCAGATATATTTCAAACAAATAGCTTTGATGAAACTTTAAAAGTTCTTTCAGATGAGAATTCAATCGACCTTCTACTGCTGGATTTAATGATGCCAGGCATGGATAGTGAAAAAAGTATTCAAAACATCACTAAAAATTATCCAGGTGTGCCCATAGTTATTGTCTCTGTTAAAGAAGATTTTGACTCGATTCATATGGCTATTTCTTCTGGCGCATCAGGCTATATTCCTAAAACTTCTTTGCCAGAGGTAACAATTAGCGCTATAAAACTTGTTTTAGCAGGTGGAGTATATATACCTCCTCACGTTTTAAATTCCAAAATTGACACTACAAAAGAACAATCTGTTGAACAATCAAACACTCTCAATAAAGCTAAGATCTTATCTAAAAGGCAGGAGGAAGTTTTTAACCTAATTAAGATTGGAAAATCAAATCAATCAATTGCAACTGAACTTAATTTAACCATTCCAACAATCAAAATGCATGTCTCAGCAATATTTAAAAAACTTGATGTAAAAAACAGAACTGAAGCAGTTGCTAAATATTCTGACATGCAAAGAGTCTCAGAACTTATCTCCTAATTTCCATTGCAATACAATGAAAAATGTCAACGAAACTTTTAATTTTTTTCATACCTTAAGAGCTTTCAATGTATCTTCATTTATCTTATTAATTCTTTTAACCTTAATTAATATATCCACATTGCATGCTTCTGAAGGGGATTACTGGTCTCAAGAAGTGAATGTGTTTAATTTTTCTTGTACAGATGGTGATGCAGACTGTTGGACTGACCAAAGAAACTCTCTAGAAACTCTTCCACTTGAGATGTATAGACCTTTAGAGCCATCACAAGTGAAATATAAACATCATATATGTGTTTCATTTCCTCATCTTAAAGATTCTTATTGGGTAGGCGTAGCCTATGGAATTATTGGAGAAGGTAGACGTCTTGGCCAAAAAATTACCTTATTCGAAGCTGGTGGCTATACAAACCTTGATACACAATTAAATCAAGTAGATGACTGCCTTACTAACGGCGGTGATGCTTTGATTATTGGGCCAATTTCGAGCAATGGAAATGCCAAGCAAATCGATATGATCAGGGCTAAAGGAATCCCTGTAGTTGTTCTTGTCACTGGTATCAATACTCCAATTGATGCCAACTCTTTACAAAACTTCATTGATATGGGGTATACCTCATGCAAATGGGTTGCTGACCAAGAAAGAAATAATGATCAATCAACAAATATTGTATGGTTTCCTGGACCTCCCGCTGCGGGATGGTCAATTGCCTCTAATATAGGCTGCCTCAAAGCTATAAAAGATACAAAAATTAACATACTTGAAACGCATTGGGGTGATACAGGTAAAGCTATACAATTACAGTTAGTTCAGGAAGCACTTCAGAACTTAGCCTCAGGTCCTGAACCTGAATTTAAATATATAGTAGGAACAGGGACAACTATTGAAGCCGCTGTTGGTGCACTTAGAGCAAACAAACTCCAAAGTAAAATTAAACTTGTTTCAACCTACTATACGCCAGGAATTGATATGTTTATCAAGAGAGGATTAATCTCAATGGCGCCATCAGATCAAATGATTTCACAAGCAAAAATTGCAATTGACCAAGCTGTAAGACTAGCAGAAGGATTAACAATGGCAACTGGAGGAAGACCTGAATTTAATAGCACTGGACGTGTAACTGAACACATACAGCAACCAATCTTAATTGTAACTCCTAAAAATGCTGCTAATTTTGATACCTCTACCACCCTTGCACCCAAAGGCTGGTCTCCAGTTTTTTCAGTCGACTAAGAAACAAGTTATTCATCAAAATAAACCATGGATAGAAAAGATAAGCCCTTATTAAAACTTCAAAATATTTCAAAGAAATTTTTTGAATCTTCTGTCCTTGATAGCGTAAATTTTGACTTATATCCTGGAGAAGCCCATGCAATCTTTGGACAAAATGGTGCCGGCAAATCTACTCTAATTAAAATCATTACAGGAGATCTTCAACCAACAAGTGGAAAGATAATTCTGAATGATGAAGAATTAAAAATTCATTCAGTCCATAATGCAAAAGAACTTGGAATAAGCGCTGTATTTCAAGAATTCTCTTTAGTCCCTCAACTCACAGTAGAAGAGAACTTATTTTTAGGCTCAAATAAATCAAAAGGCTTATTTCTTAACAAAAAAAAGTTACATGAAATGGCCTGTGAAACAATGGAGCAACTTGAGTTCTCAATTAAGCCAGAAGAAAAAATAATTAATTTATCTCATGCTGAAAAAAGAATGGTTGAAATTGCCAAAGCTTTTCATACAAGACCATCCATAATGATTTTAGATGAACCCACCGCTTCTTTAGCTGAAAATGAAACAAACCATCTTTTCTCAATGATTGAGATTTTAAAATCTGAAGGAATAGGTGTAATTTATATCACACATCGAATGAAAGAGATTTATAAAATATGCAGTCGTATCACTATTCTTCAGGATGGAAAAGTCATAAATTCAGATAAAGTTTCAAATATCAATGAAAAAAAATTAGTAGAACTCGCAACAGGGAGAGCAATTCAAAAAATTTACCCTGAAATGAATCATCAATTTGGTAGAAAACTTTTAGATATAAAAAATTTATGTGTGAGCAACAATAATTTAAAAGATGTCTCTATCAATGTCCGAGCAGGAGAAGTTGTCGGTCTTGCCGGATTAGCTGGCTCTGGAAAAACTGCCATTGGTCGGGCATGCTTTGGTATTAATAAAATTAAATCAGGAAAAATCACTTATTTAGATGATGTTATCTTTGACTCAGAGCAACAAATTAACGATATCACCCCAAGGGCAATGCTTGATAGGGGAATGCTTTATATGCCATCAGATAGAAGAGCTGAAGGCCTAATAATGGAACAGAATATTAGAGAAAATATTTCACTTCCTTCATTAGGTCTTCCAAAATTTTCAACTGGATTTATGGTGAATAAAAAGAATGAAAAAGATATTGTGGAAGAAATTGGTCAACGCCTGAACTTCAATAATCATGGTATTGAAAATAAAATAGAGCAACTATCTGGTGGAACTCAACAAAAAGTAATGCTTGCAAAAAGTTTTGCTCGAGATGTTCAACTTTTTATTCTTGATGAGCCAACTATTGGTGTTGACATTGGCACTCGAGTATCAATATATAAACTAATAAGTGATTTTTGTGAATCGGGGGGAGCTGTTCTACTTATTTCTTCTGATTTAACAGAATTAGTTAACTTGTCTCAGAGGGTGTATATTATTAATGAGGGTACATTAAGTAATGAGATAAATTCAGATGAATCTAGTGAAAAAGTAATACAAAATTACTTCTTAAAGTCAGCCCAAGTCTCCCTTAATGTCTAATCATTCTGATTATCTAAGATCGGACTAAGTGTGAAATTATAGCTCTAAATTTTGCTGGCTGTATAGGTTTCAATAAGACCGGAAAGCCCTGTGCCGTGATACTTTGTACATGGCTTCTTTCAACATCACCAGTTACTATAACACTTGGAATTTTAGATTTTAGTTCTTTTTGAACTGTTCTTACTACATCAACACCAAAGGCATCCCCCGGTAAGCGATTGTCAGCAATGATAATATCTGGGTTTAAAAAACCTTTAGATTTAATAATATCTATAACCTCATTTTTATCACTTCCAGTAGTAACAATACATCCCCAAGACTCTAATAGCTGCTGAGTAGACTTTAAAACATCAATATCATCTTCGATTAAGAGGATTTTAATTCCATTTAAGTTCATAACATTCGGAAGATAATCATTTTTTTGATTGCTACGGCTTATTTTGGTAATTTCAACTAAAACAGAAAAACATGACCCATTTCCAATCTGAGATTTACTCTCAATTTTATGATTTAAACTTACTGATAAGCGCTTAGCTAGAGCTAATCCCAAGCCAAGGCCCTTACTCCGATCACGCTCTTTATTTTCAATCTGATAAAAGTCTTCAAAAATACTTTGCATTTGGTTTTCAGAAATTCCACAGCCCGTATCCCATACCTCAATAGAAGCCATATCACCTCGTCTTCGACAACCAATCAATACAGAGCCTGTTTCTGTATACCTAATAGCATTTGACATATAGTTTCCAATAATACGCTCTAGCAAATCAGGATCACTTTTGACAAAGATACTAGAAGGAACAATTCGAAAACTTAGATTCTTTTCTTTGGCTAGTGGCTCAAATGATTGAGAAATACTGGTAAAAATTTCATTGATTGGAAACTCTTCATGTCTCGGCTTAATTGCTCCAACTTCTAATTCTGAGACATCTAAAAGTGCGTTTAAAAGTCTAGCAGTTGATGCAGATACAGAATTGATATCCTCAATAATGGTGAGAGCATCTTTGTCTTTAACTTTAGATTTTAAAGCCGCAATATACATTTGCATTGCATTTAATGGCTGACGTAAATCATGACTGGCTGATGCCAGAAAGACTGATTTTGCTTTATTTGCCCTATCAGCGTCCTCTTTAGCATTTTGGAGTCCAACACCTTGCTCCCATAAATCTTCCTTTAATCTATTAAAACTTCGTCCCATCCTCCCAAGTTCATCTTCCCGTTCTAATATATTCTGCTCATCTTCAAATTTCGTAACTCTCCTTAAAGGGGTATACCTATTAATTGAGTCAGTAAGAAGTTGAAGTGGTTTTGAAATATTCATCCTAACAATGAGAAGAACCATTGAGATAACAAATATAAGAGAAATTATTGTAGTTAAAACAATATAACTAATTGCAATTCGCTGAACATAAGTTATTTCAGCATTAGATGCATTAATGATATTTTGAAGTTTGGCATTTACCTCGTCAGACTGCTTGAGAAGGAGGCTTTCAGTAATAGAAATTTCATCAAGATCTTCAATTCTAAGACTTAGAATATCTAAATTCTTTTCAGGAAATAATTTACCCATTACTAGTTGATTATATTGCTGGGCTATTATTCTTAACTCATAGAGCTCTATGAGTAACTTTTCTTGGTTAGAGGCAATGATTCCGCTCTCATCAGTCTCCTCACTTCTAACTTTTCTAATAAAGGCCTCAGTATCTCCAATGGATTCCTTTAACTTTTGACTAGATAGTGAAAATGCATCATATAATAAATTACTGTCTAATAATTGAAGATATTTTTCATAGAAAGAAGCCTTATCTGAATCTTGATTGACGATTTGAGTAGTTGTTATAAATAACTCATTAACGCTTAAACTTTGCTTGTATACGCTCTCATCAATAGAATGCACAGACTCAATCAAAGGAATAGTAATAGAAGACATTTTTTTTGTTTCGCTAGATACAGTATCAATTTGGGCAAAAGACACAAACATTAATGAAATAAAACCAATAATTTCGATAAAGATTAAGACTAAGATTTTTTGATTAAGAGATAGTCTATTAAAAAGATTTTTTTGAGCTTTACCCATATTTTTTTTAGGCCCTTACAACATAAAAATGTAACTTAAGGCATTAAGGGAGCTCATAGTCTCAAAAACAACTAATTTTTTACCGTTGTTAACATCTGCTGACGAAAATATTCAGCACTAATAGCTACAATTAGTAATGCGCCAATCACAACCATTTGCAGATACGAACCAACCCTCATAAGGTTCATACCATTTTGTATTAAAATAATAAAGAACGCTCCTAAAACAACATTTTGAACTCTTCCTACTCCCCCCAGAAGACTTACTCCTCCAATAGCACAAGCAGCGATAGAAAGCAGTGGGTAGCTAGCGCCAATATTAGGTTCACCAGTCTCTAATCTTGCAGTAATTAGCAAAGCTGCAATACTTGTTATAATTGCTGAAAAAACATATGCACTTACAATATACACTCGAATATTAATTCCTGATAACTCAGCAGCCCTAACATTTCCTCCTATTGCATAAAAGTATCTTCCCATCTTAGTCAAATTCAAGAAAATATATACTATTCCAATAAAAAATAAGGTCACCCATATTGATAGTGAAATCCCTAGGAAAGTGCCATAACCAAAAGTATTAGTAAATGATTCAGGGGCACCATAAATCGGTATACCACCAGTAATAGTAAGCGCTAAACCAAAAATAATTGAAGACATCCCAAGAGTCATAATGAAGGGAGGAACCCTTAAGAAAGCAACACCAAGGCCATTAACAAGACCAATACATGCCCCTATTAATAATCCAGCTAAACATCCTATAAATATTGCCTCCCAGCCTGTTCCATACCCAGACCATAATGCGACCATAGTCATTGATGCCACAACAGAAGTCATCGCAAGAATAACGCCAACTGAAAAGTCTAGTCCGGCAGTAAGCATTACAATCATCTGTGCCATAGCTACCAGAATAAGGTCAGTGGAATGTCTAGCAACTCCCATTATATTTTGAGTAGTTAAGAAATTATCGCTAGCTAATGAGAATGTTAACAATGCAACCCCTAAAAACCATGGAAGCACTCCAGCCTTAATAAACGAGATTATAAAAAATTGTTTTATGCTTATAAAATAATTTACAAAACGTGTGATCATATTTTTTATACTATTGAAGAGACTTAGATTAACTAACAAATAATGTTACTTTTTCTATCAAACATTGTAACACCAATACTCGCTAATCTTATATAAAAGTATAAATATATACATACTATTGACTATGGTATGTCATAGTAGTAAACTAGACCTATACTTTTGGATGGTTATAGATAGAATTTATGGTCACATAAACCTTCTTAATAAATAACCATTAGCTTAGAGTAATTTTATTTGTTGCAATGCAGGGGCTTATTTCAGTGATCGATCAAGTTGAAAGCACATTACAAGATAATGTTTCAAACACATCAGAAACACTTACTAAATTTCCTGGTGAGCTTCATGTTAAGAATGTCAACAAGTCATTTGGAGTAACAAAAGCCTTAGATAATGTCTCTTTCACAGGTTATTTTGGTGAAATTCATGCAATTATTGGTGGCAATGGATGCGGCAAAAGTACTTTAGCTAAAGTCTTAGCAGGTGTCCTACCAATTGACTCAGGAAAAGTATCAATTAATGGTCATCACCCATCTACTCCAAAAGAATCTCGTGATTTAGGAGTTTCAATGGTATTCCAAGAAGTTCTTGTTGCTGATGAAGCATCAATTGTCGATAACTTATTTATAGGTATTGATGGTTTTTTCTCCAAAACTTTATCTGATAAAGACAAAGAAGATAAAGCCAGAACTTTATTAAGTGAACTAGCTGATGAAGATATAGACCCTTTAATGCCTGCAGGGAATTTACCACTGAGTACTAAAGCATGGATTACAATCGCTAGAGGTCTCTTAAGTGAACCAGATTTACTTATACTTGACGAATCATCTGCTGCCTTAGATTTCGATTCAACTGAACGTCTCTTTAATAAAATGCGAGAGTTACGTGATAAGGGTTCAGCAATCATAATAGTTACACATCGAATTGCCGAGTTAGTAAGAATAAGTGATCGATGCACCGTAATGAGAGATGGAAAGGATGTTGGGGTATTAGAAAAAAGTGAAATTACTGAAAAAAATCTTTTACAGTTAATGACTGGCAAGGATCAAAGTAAAGATGTGGCTAAACAAGAAGCTCATAAAACCTCTCACTCTCAAGTTGCCTTAAGAACCCAAAAAATGCGAGTTTGGGCTGATAGTAAAGAATCTAATTTCAAACTACTTAAGGGGGAAATAGTTGGAATTACTGGCCTCGATGGTCATGGTCAAGATGATTTTGTCCGCATATTAGCTGGCATTGCAAATGCTAATGACGGTGTTACTGAAGTTAGTATCAATCATGGACAGGATTACTATTCAATTAATAACCTAGAGGATGCAAAAAAGCATGGCATTGCTTTTGTTTCAGGTGATCGAAAGAGAGAGGGAATTTTACCAAATCTGAGTATTGTTGAAAATTTAGCAATATCTATGTACAAGCAAAATACCAACATCCCTGGTGTTAGATTAATCGAATGGAGTGGAATAAATGATATTTATGACTGGGAAGTTGAAAGATTAGCTATAAAGGCTGGCGCTAAAGAGAATTTAATTACTTCACTAAGTGGTGGGAATCAGCAAAAAGTAATGCTTGGTCGTGCATTCGCCTCTCATCCAAAGACTTTAGTTTTATTAGACCCAGCTCGTGGTATTGACCTTCAAACTAAAAGAGATCTCTATAAACAACTCAGAGAGTTTGCTGATGATGGAAATTCAGTTATATATATGTCGAGTGAACTTGAAGAATTTATAGGTTTTTGTTCACGTGTAATTGTATTCAGGAATGGAAGTATCTTTGAAACATTCGTAGACCAACAAATAAATGCTGATGGAATTCTGGAATCTATGTTTGGACATATTCAAAATGAAAATTCAGATAAAGATGAAAGTTTTAAATTGGATAGCTTTGAATCAAAAATAGATGAACAATCAAATAAATCAGAACATCCTAAAAAAAATAAATTGGAGAATGATGTGAGTAGATACAACGTAAGCAAATATTTCAAAAAAGACAATGAAAAAGTTTACTCAGTTAAAACTAAAAATCAAGATTTTTCCTTAACTGATGAAGAGCATTTCAATTCAATATTAAACTCTTCAGAAAGTAAAAATAAAAAAAGCAAAAAGATTGAGCCAATGGCTACTAATGATTTAAGTGATTCCATTGAATATTCTCAGAATGATTCTAATCAATTTGAACAGTTAATGGAGTTGAACAACAGTAAGCGCAGTTCTAGATCAGTACAAATTAAAAAAACGGAAGCTTATTCTGCATCTGATGAGGAGCTTTTCAATAAAGCCACTAATGAAACTAAAAAAGAATTTAATAATATAGATAAAGAACAAAGTAATAATGCCGCTATTAGTAATTCAAAATCAGATCCATCCAGTACTCATGAATATAGTGAGCAAGATATCCAAAAATTTGAAAAACTAATCACTAAAGACCAATCTTCAAAAGATTAAAAGTTATTGATTGAAAAAATATTAAAATGGAATTAACAAAAAAACAAGAGTCAAATTCAGGTGCTAGTACCTATCTTATAGTGCCTATTGTAATTTTCTTTTTATTGCTTATATTCGCAGTAATTAGAGGACCCTATCTAGTCTCAAGTACTGGTTTTGGTGGCTTAATAATTGTAGTTGCTCCATTAATTCTTGCGACCTATGCACTGACGGTAATCGTTATGGCTGGAAGAGCCGGGGTGGACTTATCAATTGGTCCATTAATTGGATTTATAAATGTCGGAATGATTCAACTGATTGGCATAGGCTTCATAGAGTCACCGATTGCAATCTTCTTGTATGCGATTGGCGTTGGTATAGCGTATCAAATTTTGATGGCCTTAATCATTGTTTTTGTTCGTGTCCAGCCAATTATTGTTTCCTTAAGTGGCTATCTGTCACTTGTGGGCTTGAATCTTATAATTATGCCTAGACCATCAGGATTAGCGCCAGATTGGATGTACAGTTGGGGTGCTGGAACCTCTATTTTTTCTCCTGTTCTCGTAATATTAATCGTTGCAACAGCAGGCTGGTACCTCTTAGCTCAAACGGCATTCTGGGGAAATCTAAAAATGATGGGTTCAGATGAGCGTGCAACTTATACAAGTGGTGTTAATGTCAACATGGTACGAATAGGAGCTCACGTCGTAGGAGGTATTTACGCAGGACTTGCTGCAATAACTTTTACTTCATTAATTAGCTCTGGTGATCCAAGTCAAGGAACAACCTATACATTGATGGCCGTTACTGCACTTGTGCTTGGTGGAGCCAATTTAGCAGGTGGTCGTGGAAGTGCTTTTGGAGCTCTTCTTGGCTCACTAAATATATTTTTGATTACTTTTGCACTTTCGACCTTTAACTTTGGAAAAATGCAAAGCTTTATTACTGATATGTCCTATGGACTTATGTTAGTTGTTTCATTATTAATCAGTATTGCAATTCCATTTCTTCAAAAACGAGCTCGCGGACTCTCTCCAGGATTAGTATTTTTAGTAATGGGGATTATTTCAGCAGGAGTTATGGTAAGCGTAGCAATGGATAAATCCTTTGGAGTAAAGAGATATAAGGCCTTTGTTGCAGCAGTTGAACAGGAAACCTTGTCAGCAGGGACAATTATGTTCTTTATGATAATTGGAGTAGTAGTGGGTGCTTATATTATTAAGATGGTTTTTAAACATATCAGTGCCCCAATGATTGGATTATTGATTATCTTAATCATTACTGCTTTTGGTCTAATATTTAATCCAGAGGCAACAGATGCTGTATTCACACCAGCCACAATTGGATTGGAATATTACTCAATGAGTATATTTGGCTTAGAGCAAGTCTCTCTCTCATCAGAATCATTAAGTAAATCAACTTCACTATTCATTGGTTTTATTGGGGTAGTTTTATTATCATCATTGATGATTCTTACTATGCTGCCAGGAATTAAAAAGAATATTAAGCGTATAGCAATGATTTTATTTATCTCATTAATACCTGTTATTGCAGTTGGAGCTGTATTTTTTCAAGATGCTGACAAGGGTTATTTAATGAGCAGTTTTTCTGGTGAGATTTATGCAATTCTCCTTGTTTCAGCTCTCCTCTTTACAATTACAATACCTTTAGTTCATACAGAAATTAAAAATATAAACAATCTATTTATTGGTGGCATTTCTATAGTTACGTTAATTATTATGTATTTCTTTGTTGGTAATAGCGCAGTTGCTATTGACCCTTCATTGAGCTCAATAACCAACTATTCAAACCCTATTATTCCTACTGGCTTAGAAAGTGTGCCAGCTCAATTAATTGAATATTCCACTCCAATAAGGGTCAATATTGAATCAGCTGGTATGGCAGTAGTTACTGAGATAGCTTATATAGCAATTATTATCGTATTGCTACAAATATTTTTACGTATTGCTATGGAAGAGACGAGCTTCAAAAGCTTTTGGAAATATTGGTATATTCCTATTTTTGCTACTTTAGCCTGGAGTGGCTTATTTTTTGCAATAGGTGTACCTATATGGAAACTCATTGTCATTATTGCTATTACAGTTATTTCTGCTCCAAATGTAATGCACATTATTAGTACTTACATTATCGGTGATCATAAAGATGATGCTATAAGTAAGTGGGAGGGATAAATCATGAAAATATCTTTTACATACTGGAATAGAAATGCGTGTAAATAGAATGGGAAAAGCCGCTTTTTCGTTTTATAAATGGCTAGGATTCATTATTGCCGTAATAGTTTCAGCTATAAGTGCTGTTTTAGGATTTTTTGATGATACTCCTTCGCAACTTGTTATGCTATATACAGTTGCAATCTTTGGTTCAATACTATGGGGCTGGCATCATCTATCAGTAAGGTGGACATATAATGAAACTTTCTATGATGCTGATGAAACACTCAACGAAAATAATTTAGATCAAAAGATCCAGGAAGTTGAAGACTCAGATCAGACAGATAGTTATTTTAGTTTTCTTATCAAAAGTAATAGAGGAGCAATAATTGGAATACTAGCAATGATTATTGCATTTGTTGCACTTGCTTTTGCTATGGATGATTTTTTCCAATGGCAAAATATCCTCTCATTAGTAGTATTTTTTCTAACACTCCTAGTATTGATAATCACTAATTCAGTAGCAAAAAATAATAAAAGTGCACTTATGGGCTTAGCAGTCCTAATTGGACTTTTTATTATGGGCTCTCTTATTGTAGATGGCTTTATATCAACTTTAAATCTTAAGTCTATGCTTCTTTTTGCCTCTTTTCTTGGGCTTGCATGCATTGGACAAACTCTAGTTGTACTTCTTGGAGGCTTAGATTTATCAGTAAGTTTTGTAATTGGAGCTGCAAATATTGGTTTGATGTACTTAATTACACTCGGCATACCCCCTTGGATTTGTATTATTGCAGTACTCCTCATGGGTTTAGGAGTTGGACTAGTTAATGGTTTATTAAGTTTTCGACTTCAAGGGCAAGCACTTATTCTAACTCTTGGTGTTGGTTTTGTTGTGACTGGAGCTGTTCAAGCACTAACGACTATTGGTTCAGACTTTGGAGGTAGTGTTTTTGGCGTAGTTCCAAAATGGTTATCAAATATTGCTGCTACAAATGGAACTTTTCTTGGGGTTAGTATCCCTCCTGTAGTCGTGATCTGGGTTGTGGCATCGATCATTATGATTATTGCCCTATCGAATACAACTTGGGGCAGAAGTCTATATGCAGTCGGTGGAAATCGAACTGCAGCAGCAAGATTATCTATTTCAGAAAGAGCATACTGGATTGGAGCATTTGCAATTGGTGGGTTTGTCTCTGCGCTTACTGGTATTTTACTATTAGGCTGGAGTGGTGGTGGGTTTGTAGGTGTTGGTGGCCCTTATCTTTTTCAAACAATAGCAGCTGTTGTTGTTGGAGGTACTTCTCTTCTTGGAGGGAAAGGAGGGTATGGCTTTACAGTAATTGGTGTTCTTGTATTGCAAGTCCTTTCATCATTTTTAGTTGGTATTGGATTGAGCTATGAAGGGCAACAGTTTGTTTTTGGTCTTCTAATACTGCCAATGGTAGCTTTATATGCAAGATCCCCACACATAAGAACACAAATTTAATATTGAATTCATAATGATATCTAATTACTTAACTCAGGAATATAAATATAATGATTGAAGCAATAACATGGATATTTATATTTTTGGTCCTTTACTGGTCCTACTGTTTTTTTTGGGGGGTTAGAGCCTCAAAACAAATAGCAACTGGGGATGATTATTTTTTATCTGGGCGAAATCTTTCACCATGGGTATTTGCTATAGCAGCAACCGGTATTTCTTTTGCTGGATGGACTTTTATTGCTCATCCAGGGCTTATTTTTAGGGATGGCTTTCAATTTGCAAACACCTCATTTTTTGCAATAGCTGTTGCAATCTCAGGTGTTGTCCTACTTAAAAGGCAATGGATGCTTGGAAGACGATTTGGCTATACTACAGCTGGTGAAATGTTAGCAGCATACTTTAAAGATGACACTTTAAGAATCATTTCTGTAGGGATAGCTCTGCTTTTTGGCATACCCTTTGCAGCACTTCTTTTTGGCTCTTCAGGATTTTTGATAAGTGAACTAACTAACGGTATTTTTTCCCGAAATGTAGCTATGTGGTCATTATCTGGATTTGTACTTTTGTATTCAATTATGGGGGGAATGCAGGCTATTGCAAAAATTTCAGTTGTTCAGACTATATTATTTTTTCTTGGAATGATATTACTGGGGGTTATTGCTCTTAATCTTGTTGGTGGTTTTGACAATTTAAATGAAGGTTTAGCAAATATGGCTAAAAGCCTAACTAGTCATCTTGGAAAAACAAAAGGAATGGGCGGTGGAAACTTCCCTGGATATTTTTCAATTCCTGGTGTTATTCAATTTACTGACGGTATTGGAGTAGAAACTCCAAAAGGTGGTCCTTGGACAGCAATTATGACTCTTACATTTATGATGTCAGTTATGGGAATCCAATCTTCACCTACTTTCACAATGTTGGGATTTACGAGCAAATCTCCTAAAGGGTTCTCAATTCATCAAATATGGGGAGCTGCAGCTTGTGTCGGCATTATTATGCTTTTATTTTCTACACTACAAGGAGTCAGTGCAAATTTACTTGGGGCAAGTAGTGCTGTAAATAAAGCTGGATTTGCAGTAGCTAATTACTTACCCGAGCTATCTAAAGAGCAATATACAGAATTAGTCATACATTATATAAAGCTTATAGGCAATTCTTCGCCATGGATGTTTGGCTTTCTTACAATTTGTGCAGTTGCTGCTTTACAAGTTACCGCTGCTGCGTTTATGTTTACGACAGGAAATATTCTATGTCGAGATATTTATGTTCAATACTTTAACAAAGATGCAGATTACAGACTTCAAATTAAGTCTGCAAAAATTTTTACTGCTTTAGTTTTTTTATGTGGAATGTTGCTTGCTTCTTTTTCTATGGAAGCCACACTTCTACTTGGTGGTTTAGCGATTGCTTTTTCATTTCAACTCTGGCCATCATTATTAAGTATTACTTGGTTTCCATGGATAACGAAAAATGCAGCAATTGCTGGATTAATTATCGGGCTAATTGTTGTTGTTTTTACTGATACATTAGGACAAAAATTAACTGGTGGAAGACTTCCATGGGGGGTATGGCCCTGGACAATTCATTCAGCTGTATGGGGAATGTTCTTTAATATTTCCATTTGTTTAATTATGTCATTTTTGACTAATAATGATCCAGATAGGGAGCACAGAGAGAAATTCCATTCTTTTATTCGAGAGCATAGTATTAGGAAAAATAATGACCGCTGGTCTAAACCTGTTGGAGGTCTTCTATTAATGGTTTGGATGTTCTTTGCTATAGGGCCTGGATCTATATTTGGTAACTTTGTTTTTGGAAAGCCAAACAATGGTTATGAGGATTGGATGCTTGGAATGCCATCCATCTGGGCATGGCAAATTATTTGGTGGGCATTAGGTGTTGGAGTAGTTTGGTTTTTAGCTAACAAATTAAGAATGTCTACTGAGCCTGAAATAGAGATTAAATCTATTTCTTCAGAATGACTATTATCTCAGTTAGCTTTTAATAGTTTTGCCATTGTAATACCCATATCTGAAGGTGTTGGTGCTACCATTACTCCTGCGTCTTTTAGCATAGCCACTTTCTCGGCAGCGCTTTCTCCAGTAGTATTAACAATCGCACCAGCATGTCCCATAAGACGGCCTGGAGGAGCAGTTAGGCCAGCTATATATGCTGCCATCGGTTTATTCATATGCTTTTGAAAATATTCTGCTACTTCAGCTTCTTGGGGTCCACCAATTTCACCAATAATCATTACGGCTTCTGTCTCATCATCTTTTTCAAAATGCTTAAGTATTTCTAGAAAAGAACTTCCATTAATTGGATCACCGCCAATACCAACTCCAGTACTAATACCAATACCTAACTCTTTCATTTGAGAGGCAGCTTCGTAACCCAAGGTTCCCGATCGCCCAATTAAGCCAACATTTCCTTGCATATAAATATGGCCTGGCATAATACCTAACAAAGATTTTCCTGGACTAATTGTTCCAGCACAATTTGGACCAGTCAATACCATCCTATTCCCTTCAGAGGCACTATTAATATATCGCTTTACCCTAATCATATCATGAGTAGGTATGCCATCTGTAATGCTCACGCAAAATTTTATTCCAGATTCTGCTGCTTCCATAATTCCATCGGCAGCATAAGCTGGCGGCACAAAAACGATGCTAGCCTCAGCTCCGGTGGCTGAAACAGCCTCTTCAACTGTGTTAAAAACTGGCTTACCCAGATGTGTCGTGCCGCCTTTACCAGGAGTAACTCCAGCAACAACATTAGTGCCATACTCAATCATCTCTTCAGTATGAAAAGAGCCAATTCTTCCAGTAATACCTTGAACTAGTACTGGTGTTTTTTCATCAATAAATATACTCATCTTTAGCCCTCTTTTTGAGTTGAATTTTTCCAAGCAGCGACAACACAATGAGCAGCTTCAGACAATGTATCTGCTGTAATAACATCTTTACCACTCTCCTTTAATATTTTCTGCCCTTCTTCCACATTAGTTCCAGATAATCGAACGACCAAAGGAACATCAATATCACGCATATTTAAGAAGTCTACAATGCCCTGTGCAACCCAGTCACAACGGTTTATTCCAGCAAAAATATTGATAAGAATTGCTTGAACAGAATCATCTGATAGGACTAGTTCGATTGAAGTTGCTACCCTCTCAGGCGAAGCGCCGCCTCCAATATCTAGAAAATTTGCAGGCTCACCACCTGCATGCTGGATCATATCCATTGTTGCCATAGCAAGCCCAGCACCATTAATAAGGCAGCCAATATTTCCATCTAAGCCAACGTAGCTTAAATCATGTTCAGCAGCTTTAGTTTCTCTAGAATCTTCTTGCGTTTTGTCACGAAACTCTAGAATTTCTGGTCTCCGAAAGAAAGCATTCCCATCAAATGTCATCTTTGCATCAATTGCCAAGACTTTATTTTCAGTAGTCAAAATTAAAGGATTAATTTCTAACAAGTTAGCATCGGTATCTCGAAAAGCACGGTAACACTTCATGACTGCTCGACTGGCCTCACCAACAGCCTCATTCGGCAGATTTAATGTAAAAGCTAATTGTCTAGACTGAAATGCTTGCATTCCAACAGCAGGATCAATTACAATTTTTGTAATTTTTTCAGGTGTTTCTTCAGCAACCTTTTCAATATCCATTCCACCTTCTGTTGAGGCAACTAATGTAACTTTTTGAGAAGCCCTATCTAAAACAATACTAAAGTAAAGCTCTTTGGCAATATTGCTAGCCTCTTCTACATAAATACTGGATACCATCTTTCCTTCAGGTCCAGTTTGATTAGTAACAAGCTTATTTCCAAGCAACTTATCACAAAACTCAGAAACCTCTGAATGGCTTTTACATAACTTAACACCACCAGCTTTTCCTCGAGCGCCTGAGTGAAGTTGGGCCTTAACAATCCACTTATCTCCACCTAGCTCATTGGTTTGGTAGATAGCCTCAGTTGCAGAGTGTGCAATACCTCCCCTTGGGATTGGTACGCCATATTTGGATAATAATTTTTTAGCCTGGTATTCATGAATATTCATAACTTAAACCTTTCCATTAATTGCATTGTCAGTATTAACAATGTTTTCAGCCATTTTTGCCGAAGCTGCATCGATCATACGTCCATTAAGTTGGGCTGCCCCCCTTCCAGCTTTTGCAGCCTCATCAAGAGCAATAAGAATTTGTTTTGCATGAAGAACTTCTGATGCAGGCGGTGTATAAACTTCGTTTGCCAAATCAATTTGTGATGGATGAATTGCCCATTTTCCTTCAAAACCGAGAGCGGCTCCTCTGCGCGCTGCATCTTTGTATGATTCTGGATCATTAAAGTCTCCAAATGGTCCATCAATTGCACGTAATCCATAGGCGCGACATGCAACTAACATTTGAGAGAGTCCAGCATGCCATTGATCGCCCGGATAATCTGGATTCAAGCCACCAATAACAGTAGTTCTTGCTCTACAACTCGCAGCATAATCAGCAACACCAAAATGCATTGCCTCAAGCCTCTCATCCCTTCCTTGCTTTGCAATATCCATTACATTAGCCATACCAAGCGTAGTTTCAATAAGGATTTCTATTCCAATTCGATTTTTAAAGCCTTTTGACGTTTCAATTTGATTAAGCATTGCTGATAGCATATAAACATCAGATGCAGTTCCAGCCTTTGGAAGTAAGATAGTATCAAGCCTGCTACCTGCCTGCTCAACGACCTCTACTACATCGCGATACATGTAGTGTGTATCAATACTATTTATTCGAACTGAAATCGTCTTACCGTTCCCCTTCCAATCTAAATCATTAATAGCTTCAATGACGTTTTTTCGGGCTGGTAATTTATCATCTGGAGCAACAGCATCTTCTAGATCTAAAAAGACATAATCCGCAGTGCTGTTTAAAGCTTTTTCAAACATCTTAGGACTCGATCCAGGTACAGCTAACTCACTTCGTTGAAGTCTTTGCTTTACAGGTTCATAAATAATGTGACTCATAACACCCCTTTAATTATTAAATTTTCTAAAAAGGCAACTATAACAATATTTTAAGTTAGTAGATTTAGTAATTATCAAAGGCGGTATAGGTCAAATCAACTTTGAAATTTAATTCACTTTGAAATGTTGATTGATTAACCTTCAGGTGGCGTCCCGTAGGAGATTTGAACTACCTGTTTCCAGGATGAAATCCTGGCGTCCTAAGCCACTAGACGAACGGGACATGAAAATTTTAGAGGATTCCTAGTTGGTTAAGAAAGTTAAATTTAACTTGCTTAACCAAAAAAAAATGGCATCCGGTAGGGGAATCGAACCCCTCTTGCCAGGATGAAAACCTGGAGTCCTAACCGATAGACGAACCGGACA
>ENA-OSET01001584-OSET01001584.1-sediment-metagenome-genome-assembly--contig:-NODE-1584-length-23446-cov-3.491848_pt1 | contig 23446 bp, 21 predicted proteins | sample MGYA00237882_ERZ534229 | MGnify/ENA primary metagenome ERZ534229 (study PRJEB26408, sample SAMN06266212) | sediment metagenome | isolation source: Hudson Canyon methane seep mesocosm | place... | reverse complement strand
AAGCGATTATTATCGATGTTAGGGATAAGAAAGAATTCTCGGAAGGGAAAATCGCCGGGTCGATACATATCCCTTTTTCATCTTTAAAGGATCGTTCATCGGAATTAAAAAAGCATGAGGGTAAGCAAATCATTATTGTGGATAAAATGGGTCAGCATTCGGGAGCCGCTGGAAAGCTCCTTCAGGAAGCAAATATTGACAATGTATGCAGGATGACGGGTGGGATTTCTGAGTGGAAAGCCACAAATATGCCTTTAGTTAAGAAATAAATGTGAGTCGTTAAGCTGTATGAAAAAGAGTAATAAAACGAAAAAAGTAGTCATGTATACTTCTCGGTATTGCCCCTTTTGTGTTCGTGCTAAGCTGTTATTGGTTAAAAAAGAGGTCGACCTGAAAGAATTGTTTGTAGATCAGGACCCTGAGCTAAGGCGAGCGATGATGCAAAAATCTGGGCGTCATACGGTACCTCAAATTTGGATTGGTGAGCAGCATATAGGGGGTTGTGATGAGCTGTTGGCTTTGGATAGAGCTAATAAGTTGGATGGACTGATCACAGATTAGTATTTAAGAGAAAGAGATAACGAACCTTAATTTTAGTTACTTTGAAAAGCCCACTGAAAAGTAGATCTATGCACTCGCAATTTTTGTGATTAGCGCCTACTATTCACGGTCAATGTTATGTTTTAGTATGCGCATCAGATATTATCTGAGTAAATTTCTACTCGATAAGTAAATTGTAAAGAATAATAGGATCCAAAATGTCAGAGAATGAAACAACTGCTGAAGGTAAAGAGCAAGCGAAACAAGCAAACTTTGCTTTACAGCGAATATACGTAAAAGATATTTCTTTCGAGTCGCCAAATTCACCTGCCGTTTTTCAAAAACAGTGGAAGCCTGAAGTGAAAATGGATCTTGGTACTAAAAATACAGATCTTGGCGGTGGTCATTTTGAGGTCGTCGTATCTGTGACCTTAACGGTAACCGTTGACAGCATGGCTGCATATATTGCTGAAGTACAACAAGCTGGTATTTTCCAGGCTGAAGGCTTGGAGGGCGGGCAATTAGCTAAGGCGCTAAACGCCTTTGCACCTAATGTGCTTTTTCCTTATCTTCGTGAAACTGTTGATAACATCTTAGTGAAAGGTAGTTTTCCCGCAATTCTTTTATCGCCAGTTAACTTTGATGCCTTGTTTGCTCAAGCGGTTATGCAGAAGCAAAAAGATGCAGCGGCATCAGCAGATGAAACGACTGCTCACTAAAAAGTACCCAAAAGTACGTGAAGAAAACAGCGCTTATAGCGCTGTTTTTGTTACAAAGTGATTATAGCGCTAAGCGCCATTACAGAAATCAAGTTGTCGCCAAGCTTCGAATAATATGATGGCTGTAGAGTTTGATAAGTTAAGGCTTCGGCTGCCTTCTATCATTGGGATACGGATGCAATTTGTATGACCGAGCTCTTCAAGTATATGCTTAGGTAAGCCTCGTGTTTCCGGGCCAAACAACAAAAAGTCATTTTTTTTGTAGTTGACTTCATGGTGATGCTGCGTGGCTTTTGTCGTGACAGCAAAGATATTTTCAGGCGCTTCTCGCGTCAAAAAATCCTCATAGTTTTCATACGTATTAATTTCTGCAAATTCGTGATAATCGAGGCCGGCACGTCTAAGACGTTTCGCATCAAGTTCAAATCCAAGCGGTTCAATTAAGTGTAATCTACAGCCAGTATTAGCTGCTAAGCGGATTATGTTACCCGTATTTGGCGGAATTTCCGGTTCAAATAAAACAATATTAAACATGATTTCAAGCTTCTAAAGGTGTGAGGTTTTTACGCGACGAATTATCAAGCTCAGCTACTGAGCAAAAATTGCAGTATCAATTAACACGACAATATTTTTCCGTTGTAATGTAAGGCAAAAGAGCTTGGGTTTTCGAATAGCGCATGTTTGCTGATCTGGATTATATAGATCCATCATAAAATGTCTATTTATGGTGAATAGCTTAAAGACAGCGCTTTAAGTTTTTTACAGCGGTGTACATCGATTTGTATGCCAAGTTCTTTACCTTTGAATCCTTGGGCCATTAAGTCATTGGCTGTTATCGAGTTAGCAGTTATTAATGCTTCTTTAAAAAAAGTTGCTTGCGGGTAGGCTTTTTTTTCAAACCCATATCGGCCTTTAGAGTCGGCTTCACAGCACAATAGAAGGTCGTGAAATCGATCTGGCCGCCTGAAAGCATCACAGTTCTTGAGTACTTTTAATACGGTTTTCTCTGTTAGTTCGAAGGCTTTATGGATGTGTGTGTGGTATTCGCAGGCTAGCAAGGCGAGGTCTTTATAGTTGTTCGGTATTTTAAGTCTTGTGCATAATTGTGTTATTGGATCTAGGCCTAGCTTTTCATGGCCATGATGGCTTGGCCATTTTGATTGGTCTGTACATGCTTTGCCTAAGTCGTGAACTAAAGATGCAAAGCGTACTTCAGGTTTGTTACTAATGTTGCAGGCTGCTTTGAGTGAAAGTAGTGCGTGTAATCCACAATCTATTTCAGGGTGATGCTTTTCTGGTTGAGGTATGCCAAATAAAATATTTAACTCTTTGAAAAGAGAGTCGAGGCAGTTTGTTTGTTGAAGTGTTTCAAAGTAGATCCAGGGTGATTTTTCTGTCAGGGCTCGTTGGGTTTCTTGCCATACTCGTTCAGGCACCAAATAATCTGTTTCACCACTGAGAACCATATTGCTCATTAGTTCTATTGTCTCTTGAGCGACACGGAAATCATGATGGCTAAATCGAGCAGCAAACCGGGCGACTCTTAAAATTCGTAATGGGTCTTCAGAAAATGCCGTAGATACGTGCCTTAATATTTTATTCGTAAGGTCTTTTTGTCCATTATAGGGGTCTATAATGTTGCCTTTACTGTCTTTTGCTATTGCATTGATTGTCAGGTCTCTGCGAAGTAAGTCTTCTTCAAGGGTGACGTTAGGGTGGGTGTGGCACGTAAACCCTTGGTAGCCATGGCCTATCTTACGCTCGGTTCGGGCAAGGGCGTACTCTTCATTAGTGTCCGGGTGAAGGAAAACAGGGAAGTCGGCCCCGACTTGCTGATAACCTAATGAAAGCATTTCTTTTGTGGAACTGCCGATCACTACCCAGTCTTTATCTTTGCTAGGTATATCTAGTAATTGATCTCTAACGGCACCGCCTACTAAGTATATTTTCATATTTTGATGCTTACAGGGGGCTTCGTATAATTACGATGGTTTGCATAAGGCGCGTTAATGAATGACGTCTACTTTGAGTGACTTTACTTTATTTGTGACTTCGAGCAAAGGTCGTTGTTGATAAAATCTAGAATGCTACACCAAATCCCATAGTGCCGCCAAGTTCAATGTCACTGACCATTACAGCTCCTTCAATTTTGAAACCATGCGGTTGGTATAAAAAACCGGCAGAAAGCGTCGCGCCTTCTTTAGATCCGCCATCTGGCTGAGACGCGTTAACACGAAGGCCTCCTCTTAAATGAAAATCATCACGCCAATAATACTCGCCACCGAAGGATATGAAACGAGAAAGGCCGTCAAAGGTATAGACTTCATCTTCAGTTAATTCGATATCTAGGGTGGCCATGAACTTTTCTCTGTAATGCGCCATGCCAATTTGATAAAGCGCTTGAAGTGCGGGTCTGCTCTTTGGAAATTCTATGAATTCTCCAATAGGACCAAATGATTGGATGTCTGTTGGGAAAAGATTCATTCCGGAGAAACCAAATACCCACTCACCTTCTAACCATTCACCATCCAGTCCAAATTCATTTTGTAGAAAGTCATCTGTAAATAGTATGGCAAAACCCACATCTAAGTTCCATTCTAAATTACTTTCACTGCCACTAATTTTGGCTGCTGAGTTAATGTCATAATCATCTACCCTTGCAGCGGTATGCTTACTATTGAACTCAATTAACTTTGGGCTGAATCCCCAGGAAATTGGCATGTTGTAATCAATGACGTTAGTTGTGGCTACGGTAATTCCGAGTTCCTTGAGTTCAAATGCTGTCGTATGAACAGCGCTTGATAATGGTTCTAAAAACTGAGTTTCTTCCGCTTCTGTTAATGCGGCATTTCGTTCAATGATACCTGCGTCGGTAAAGAGGAGTGTTGATTGCTTCCTTACTTCTTTTCGTGTAAAAAAATTGATGGTAATAGGGGCGGTATCTACGAGAAGGCTGAATGATTCAAACTCATCCTGTCGGTATGAGCTATGGTTTACGTCTTCAAGTAATGCAATTAGGTCGTTACCTGTATCTATAAACTCAGACCCTTCTGTATTATTATATTTTTCAATCAGTCCGGAATCCTTAACGCGTATTACATCAGAGTTAAGGTCTTCATTGTATACTTCCCGTGTACCAAGAGCGACATTGAGGTAAATTTTGTCAGGTTTGTTACCTTTAATAAATGCGATTAAGGCTGGGTTATGTGCTGATGCATTAAATTTGTTCGCCGCTGCTACACCGGTTCCACCCATCGCCATTGATCTTGGGTCAAGAAATGCGCGATAGCCGCTAAGAGCATTTGCACTGTAAATCAAGCAAAAGATTAAAGTGAAAAGACAGTTTAAGCTGGAGAATGCTCTGAAATTCATTATTTCCTTGTTCCTAAAGCTATTTGATTGTTTGTGTCATAGTGAACTGAAATTCCGGATGCCTAGTTTAACCGAAAGGCGACGCTGACAACGCAGTACGCGTCACGCTTTGTGGAATAATTTGCATTAAACAGATTGACCTTGTGCACCTCCAGGGGGTAATGATTTGCAAGTCCTTGCCTCTAACTATCTACTAAGCGGCAATATTTAACCATTATCAATTATTTTTAATCAGATAAGCTCTTTTGTTTCCATATTTACCATTGTGGCACAACTTTTTCATGGTTTATGCTTAGTTGCTGTATTTTGATTCGAAAAAACAAAAGGAAATATGCTATGTATCGTTCGTTGGGCTTGATGATGATCCTTATTATCTCCGTTCAAAGTGCTACTTGTTATGCACATGCGTATCAAACAGACAGTGCTAAACAAAAAGCGGCGCAGCTGAAGTTAGATGCGGATCTTAAACCCCTCTTAGTTAGAGTGACGGGTTATGGCGCCTATGAAAGTAAAGATGATGCCAAGTCTGAGTCGAAACGTTTGATGGCTTTAAGGGTGTCGAAGCTAGATGCTTATCGGTCATTGGCTGAAAGGGTATATGGCACAGGCATTACAAGTTCATCAACCGTTCAGGATTTTGTGATGAAGCATGATGGTTTTGGGACGGTGGTTGACTCTGTTGTTCGTGGCGCAAGAGTTGTTTCAATCACTGAGAATAAAGGTGCAGGCTTTGAAACAGTTTTGGAGCTTCTTTTACCGGGTAACTTTAAAGACTGTTTAACAAAAGTAAATAACTTTAGACATGGCGCGAATTGCTTAAGACCCTTACCTCAGCTCAGTGCTGGGAGGTTAGGTTCTGGTGGGTCAACGAGTACGAAATCGACCTATAAAATGGACCCTATATACTTTCTAACAAACTAATATTGTGTATTTAACGCGCTAAAAAGAGATATCTATGCTTTATCGTTTATGTTGTATGTTGTGCTTACTTTTTCCCGTATTTGTTTGGGCTGAATGGGTTCAGGTGAAGGGGAGTGCTCCTATTGTTGGCGGGCGTTATGAGTTAGCGCGTGAGCAAGCGAGAGAAGATGCATTTCAACAAGCGGTGATGCAGTTCGGAATGCATGTCAAAAGCCGTCAACGCGTAGAAAATGGGGTGCTGATGCAGGACGAGGTTAGTTTGTCGAGCGAGGCGAGGGTTAATAAGTCTACGGTGGATGATGAATATGTTAAGCAAGGTACTCTTTATTTAAAAATGAGTGTGGATGTTGAAAGTGTCGCCTCTTGCCCCGAATCACAAGCTAGTGGGTATAAGAAGAAAGTGGCTATTCTTGGTTTTACACTTCAAACTCCTGAGCAAGCGCGTTTGGGTGCCTTGCATGATGTTGAGCGAGGTTTGGCGAGTGCGCTTAACCAGGCGCTGAAGCGTCAAGATAGCTTAATTGTTTTTGAAAATAGTCAATTCTCTCTTCATAAAGAGACCATAAATGCGCCCTCTCAATACACCGTTCAAAATACACTGACCAACGCGGCAGAATTTGCAAAAAATATGGGCGCACAATTTGTTATCTCTGGTGTTGTAAGAGACATGAGTGTGGAAGATCCGTCGGTCTTTTCTAGCTCTTATTTGGCGAAATTACAAAGGTTGGGTCCACTTGCAAATCAAAATAGGCGTTTTTCCATTGAAATGTTTATACATGATGGTTTTAGTGGTGCGATTGTTTGGCAGAAAAATTTATCAATTACTGCTCGCTGGGAGGAGGGTGTTCATGAATCTATTGGTTTTGGCAGTGCTGAGTTTTGGCAGGGGCAATATGGTCAGGCAGTGTCAGGGTTAATTGACGGTGTATCAGGTTTGGTCTCTGAGCAACTACGCTGCCAGCCTTTTATGACTCGAATATCGAGAGTAGAGGGAAAGATGTTACATTTTTCCTCAGGGGCTAGTTCTGGTGTCAGACCAGGGGATAAATTATCGGTGTTTCGCACCTACAATTTTTATGATGCAAATAAGTTGAAGGGCATGGAGCTAACAAATGTTAAGACGGCATTAACTGTTTCCCAAGTTCATCCTGCTTTTTCAAGTGGCCGTATATCAGTGGACCCAGGCCGATTAAATATCCAGGAAGATGATCTGTTAATTGCTTGGTAAAGGGGGGCTTAGTTGTTCTCGGCAATATTTTTGATACGTTCTAACATTGAGCGTAAACCATTGCTTCTGGTTGGGCTGATATGGCGCATCAGATCCATTTTAGTAAATAGTGCATCGACATCCGTTGACCGAATTTCTTCGGCAGTTTTTGCATTGAGAATAGCAAGCACGACAGCCGCTAGGCCTTTTACAATAATTGCATCGCTGTCAATCAATGTGTAAAGCTTATTATCTTCATCATCAAACTTATGAATAATCCATACTTGGCTCTGGCAGCCATGAACCAGATTTTGTTCAATTTTATCTGTGTCGGGGAACGCGGGAAGTGACTTTCCCAAATCAATTATATAGCTATAACGCTCTTCCCAGTCATCAAGAAACTCAAAGGCATCAAGTATGTCTGCTTCTGTGGTTTTGATACCATAGGGGTTTTTTTTAAATATGCTTAGATCTATTTGGGTCATTATTCAAACTATTCTCATGTGGTATGAAATGCTTACTCAGAGTAAGCCTAATTCAAGTTTGGCTTCATCAGAAAGCATATCGTTGTTCCAGGGAGGGTCAAACACTAGATCGACAATGACTGTACTGACGCCGGGTACTTTTGCAACACGTTGCTCTATATCTGTAATCATTGATGGGCCCATACCACAACCTGGAGCAGTGAGCGTCATTTTAAGATGAACCTCATGGTCTCCATTATCACTAGTGATTACTTCACAGTTATAAATTAAGCCTAACTCTACAATATTTACCGGAATTTCAGGATCGTAACACTGTCTTAAAGCGGCCCAAACATGCTCACTATTAACGCTGCCATCGGAGGGGATGTCAAACTCTTCAAATTCGACCACTTTACCAATTGCATCGGCATCTTTACCATCAATTCGAGCAAGGTTGCCATTTACAGCGACTGAAAATGTACCTCCAAGCGCCTGAGTAATGGTGACAAACGAATTTTTTGGAATCATGATCTCGGTCCCAGAAGGTACCAGGCGAGCTTCACATTCTCTTTTGGTTACGACAACTTCTCTTTCCATGAACTATTCCTCAGTGACAGAGAAGCTTTCTCCGCAACCACATTCACCCTTCACATTTGGGTTGTTAAACTGAAGCATTGAATTCAAGCCTACTGAAATAAAATCAATAGTTGTTCCATTTAAAAGAGGAATGTCTTTATTGGGAACAAACAACTTTAGGTCATTGCTAATATTAAATACGCGATCGTTTTCTTCTGGTGACTCGCATAAGGTTGTTTCATACATAAAACCAGAGCAGCCACTGGTTTCAAGAAAAAATCTTAAGCCGGTTTTTTCTGAGGTTTTGTTCAACTCTTTTACTATGTGAGTGATCGCTGCATCGGTTAATGTTATTTCGACTTTTGGATCAAATATTTCTAATGTCATCGTTTCATTTCCTCAGCGTTGCTCATGTAAACATGCGTTGTATTTTAACTAATGCTGCAAATAATATATCGACTTCTTCTAAGGTGTTGTAGAAAGCGAATGAAGCACGTGCCGTGCCGGGTATATCTAAATAGTCCATAAGAGGCATCGCACAGTGATGGCCTGTTCGGATGCCAATACCTTGCTGGTCAAGAAGCGTACCTATGTCACTGGGGTGTAGCCCCTCTATAAGGAATGACATGACCGGCACCTTGTGTTTTGCGGTGCCAATAATACGCAGTCCTGTAATGCTAGCTGCTAGTTTATTTGCTCGCGCTAATAAGCGTTGTTCATGCGCTTCAACGTCTTCTCTGTTTAGTTGGTTTAAGTATTCGATAGCGGCACCTAAACCAATTGCTTCACTGATGGCAGGTGTGCCAGCTTCAAATTTATAGGGTAAATCATTAAAGGTAGTCAGCTCAAAACTGACTTTTTCAATCATTTCACCGCCGCCTTGATAGGGGGGGAGGGTCTCTAGAAGTGATTGTTTGCCATAAAGCACACCGATACCTGTTGGGCCAAATAGTTTGTGAGAAGAAAAAGTATAAAAGTCACAATCCAAGGCTTGAACGTCAACCTTAAAGTGTGGCACGGCTTGTGCGCCATCAATCACCGTTACAATATTTGCGGCTTTCGCAAGATCAATCAATTCTTTCACGGGGTTGATGGTGCCTAATACGTTTGAAACATGTGTGACAGCAAGAATTTTAGTTCGTTCATTGATTAGAGAATTCAGCTGTTCAACGTTAAGTTCTCCCTTGTCATTTATATCCAGTACTAGGATTTTTGCGCCGGTTTTTTCAGCCATTAGCTGCCATGGAACAATATTGGCGTGATGCTCCATTCGACTAACGATGATTTCATCACCAGGGTTAAGCGATTGACCCAAACCATTTGCCAGTAGATTTATGGCTTCTGTCGTGCCTTTTGTCCAGATGATTTCTTTTCGAGAGCGTGCATTTAAAAACGCTTGAACAGTATCACGTGCTTTTTCGAAGCCTTGTGTCGCCCGATCACCTAAAGTATGAGCACCACGGTGTACATTGGCATTGTCGTGACGATAGTAATAATTCATGCTATCAAGCACTGCAAGGGGCTTTTGCGCACTGGCAGCGCTGTCTAGGTAAATTAGCGGTTTGCCGTTGACCTCTTGTTGCAATATTGGAAACTGCGCTCGAAGTTGTGCAGTATTCAATGCTTTGCTCTCTTGTGACTCAGGTGTTGGCATGTAGTATATCTATCGCTCTTAGTCGGTATTTTAAGGTAGTCTTGTCGTGATAATTTGTTGATAAGCTTCAAACTCATCGTCAAATTTCAAAGCTTAAAAGCTCACTTAAACGCTGTTCCCAAAATTCAGCGATCGCCTCAATGGGTGTTGCATGAACCACTTCCAGTACGAAGCCAAGTGTTAGCATTAGCTTAGCTTGTTCGTGTGATATACCGCGTGTTGTTAAATAATAAAGTTCAGTCTCATCTAGCTGGCCAATGGTTGATCCGTGTGCACATTTAACGTCATCGGCATAAATTTCAAGTTCAGGCTTTGAATCAATTTCTGCTTTAGAAGAAAGTAGTAAATTACGGTTACTCATTGATCCTAATGTTTTTTGTGCATCTGGGTGTATATGGATACGACCATTAAAAACGATTTGGGATTCATTATCAGCAATGCAGCGATAGGTCTCATCGCTGGTACAGTTCGGTGCGATATGCTCAACAACCGTGTGATTAGCATAATGTTGCTTGTCTTGGGTGATGCAGACGCCATTCAATTGACATTCAGCACCTGAACCTAACATTTTTACTAGCAAATCATGTCGTGCAAGTTCGCTTCCCAAGGCTAAATGGTAACTCTCAAAACGTGCATCTCGGTGAAGGTTTATGCCTGTGGCACCAATGTGCTTACTTTTGCCTCCATCAAGGTTCATGCGCAGGTATTGCGCTTTAGCATTGGCTTCAATATTAATATCGCAAACACTATTTACTAAGGCAAGGCTATCGTCGCTTGCCTGGATTTGTATTTCTTCTATTATCGTGACTGAAGCGCCTGATTCCACATTGAAGAAAATCCGTGGAAAGCTCACGCCCTCTTCTATTTGTTGGAAGACTAATCTAATCGGTTTATCTACATGCGTGTTTTTCGGAACGTTAATGTATAGACCGTTCTGAAGATAGGCCGCATTAGCGACGGAAAATTCATAATTGCTAGATTGTGCGATAGCGCCATTGATGACTTGTAAGGACTGGGCTTCATTTAAATCGCTAAATGATTTAATTGTTAAGTCAGTCTCGCCAAGCTTATTTAGACAAACAATGTTGTTGCTAACGACGATGACATGAGCGTCAACTAAATAGCTGTTTTCTATTTCGCCTACAGGCTTACTTGATGCAAATTCAGGGTAAGCTTCTGACATTTTTAGGCGTTTGGCGGAATACTTCCAAGACTCCGTTTTGCGCGTCGGAATATTTACTGATTTTAGTTTCTCAAGGTTGGCCTTGCTAAAATTTTGTAATTCGGCACCTAAGTCTTTAGACGCTTGGATGGCGAAGTCTATATTACTCAATACTGTCATTAATCTGCCCTTTTAAGCTGTCTCTTCGTCAGCAATGCCTAACCAGCCATAGCCTTTTTCTTCAAGTTCGAGGGCTAGTTCTTTTCCGCCAGACTTAATGATTTGGCCATTTGATAATACATGGACATAATCCGGGACGATATAATCGAGTAATCTCTGGTAATGCGTGATCATTATAATGGCTCTATCAGGCGAGCGTAACGCATTCACGCCATCGGCAACCACTTTCAATGCGTCAATATCCAAACCGGAGTCTGTTTCATCTAGAATGGCTAATTTTGGTTCCAGCATTAGCATTTGCATGATCTCATTACGCTTTTTCTCGCCACCAGAGAAACCTTCGTTGACGCCTCGCTTTAGAAATGACGGGTCAAGATTCACTTGCTGGATCGTTGTCTTGGCTTGCTTCATGAATTCAGCTGCATTCATTTCATCAAGACCGCGATGCTGGCGGATATTATTAATGGCGGTGCGCATAAATTGCAGATTGCTCACACCAGGAATTTCAACAGGGTACTGAAATGCTAAAAAAATACCTTCTCTAGCACGCTCTTCAGTTGACATATCTAGTAGATCTTTATCTTGATATGTCATTTGACCTTTTGTCACACCATAGGCTTCATTACCTGCAAGCACTTGTGATAGGGTGCTTTTACCTGAACCATTTGGCCCCATAATCGCGTGGACTTCACCGGCCTTTATCTTTAGATTTAAGCCCTTAAGAATTTCTTTCTGTTCAACATTTGCATGTAAATTCTGGATCTCTAACATCTTGCGTTCTCTCAATTATCCTACCGAGCCTTCTAGGCTTACTTCTAATAGTTTGGTGGCTTCAACCGCAAATTCCATAGGAAGCTCTTTAAACACTTCTTTACAAAATCCGTTTACAATCATAGATACAGCATGTTCTGCATCGATGCCGCGTTGTTGGCAAAGAAAAAGTTGGTCATCACTTACTTTCGAAGTGGTTGCCTCATGTTCAACAACTGCTGATTTGTTTTTACTTTCTATATAGGGGAAGGTATGTGCGCCACATTTATCCCCGATTAAAAGAGAGTCACATTGTGTATAATTTCGGGCACCTTCAGCGCCAGGGCCTATGCGTACTAAGCCACGGTAACTACTGTTACTTTTGCCTGCTGAGATACCTTTTGAAATAATGGTGCTTTTGGTGTTTTTCCCCAAATGAATCATTTTTGTTCCGGTATCGGCTTGCTGTAAATTGTTCGTCAGTGCGACAGAATAAAATTCGCCGACACTGTTGTCACCCCTGAGTATACAGCTTGGGTATTTCCAAGTGATAGCGGAACCTGTTTCAACTTGCGTCCAACTCACTTTAGCGTTTTTACCAATGCACGCTGCGCGTTTGGTGACGAAGTTATAAATACCGCCCAAGCCATTTTCATCGCCAGGATACCAGTTTTGTACCGTTGAATATTTTATTTCGGCGTCGTCGAGAATCACAAGCTCGACAACGGCGGCATGAAGTTGGTTTTCATCCCGCATGGGCGCTGTGCAGCCTTCTAAGTAGCTGACATGACTTCCTGCTTCGGCAACAATTAATGTGCGCTCAAATTGGCCGGTATTGGCTTCGTTGATTCTGAAATACGTAGAGAGTTCAAGAGGGCAGCGCACGCCTTTAGGAATGTAGACAAAGGAGCCATCACTGAAAACCGCTGAATTTAAGGCCGCGTAAAAATTATCACGTTGAGGAACGACGCTGCCTAAGTACTTTTTAACAAGCTCAGGATGAGAGTGAACCGCTTCCGAAATTGGGCAAAAGATAACACCGGCTTCGGTTAATTTTTCTTTAAACGTAACGCCAATTGATACGCTGTCAAATACAGCATCAACTGCCACGCCTGCAAGTCGAGCTCGTTCATGGAGTGGAATGCCTAGTTTTTCGTAAGTCTTTAGTAGCTCAGGATCAACCTCATCTAGACTTTTTGGGGCATCAGCAGTTGATTTAGGGGCAGAAAAATAAGCAATATCGTTGAAATCAACTTTTGGGAAATTGACAAGGGCCCATTCAGGTTCTTCCATTTCTTGCCAGGCTTTATACGCTTTTAGTCGCCATGCGAGCAACCATTCGGGCTCTTTCTTCTTGGCAGAAATACGCTTAATAACATCTTCATTTAACCCAGGCTCAAACGTTTCTGACTCTATGTCAGTCACGAAGCCGTGTTCATACTCGCGTTTAATCAGCTCTTTCACTGCTTTTTCGGAGTCAGACATTCTATAAAACTCTCCTGTCAATGCTGGTCGTCAATACTTAATGTGAGGATTATATAATAACCTAGTAATTTAGTCAGGTATTTTCTCTTGGCGTATAATTGACCAATTATTGTGGGCGCATTGTATCGATTTTCTTTCAAAAAAACAGATATATGGTTTAATTTAAATAGAAAGTGTCGCTACAATATATGAATGATATTCACATCAGAGTTTTGTTATGGCTGTTTATACCAAGTTAAGCGCAAGTATTATCGAGAGTTTACTTTCAGCTTATGACATAGGAGGTTTGAATGATTTTCAGGAAATTGGTGCTGGCATAGAGAATACTAATTATTTTGTGAGCACTCAAGTAATGACTTCAACTCAAAATACCGTAGCGCGAGAATGGGTGTTAACGATTTTTGAAAACGTTGACCGAGGTCAGTTGCCTTATTTTTGTCAGTTGACAGAACACCTCTTTAAAGAAGGTTTCGATGTGCCGGCCCCGGTTCGCTCGAAGACAGATAATTACACCTTCACCTATGCTGATAAAGTTGGATTGATTGTACCAAAGCTTCAAGGTATTTCTGTAGAGTCGCCTCAAAAAGAAGAGTGTGCTTCGGTGGGGGCCTATTTGTCAAGTATGCACCTTTGTATGAAGAGCTTTACCCTTACAAGAAGCTTGGAGCGTGACCTGGAGTGGGCGGAAAGGCAAGGTGACTTATTGAAATCGAAGGTCTCTGACGCCGAGCGACAACTGATAGAGGTAGCATTGGGGCGATATAGGTCTTATCAACCTAGGCTGTTGCTGTGTCCGCAGGGGACGGTTCATGGGGACCTGTTCAAGGATAATGTGTTATTTAATAATGGAAAAATTTCGGGAGTATTTGATTTTTATCATGCCTGTGATGCCACTCTTTTGTTTGATTTGGCGGTGATTGCAAATGACTGGACCTTTGAAAATGGTAATTATGACCAGCAAAAGCTTGAGGCACTGACTTTAGCGTATCAGGCGGTACGGCCTTGGACCGACATGGAGCATACTATGTGGTTCGCTTGTCTGGAATTAGCGGCATTACGGTTTTGGCTTAGCCGCCTGACGAGCATGCATTTACCAGGGTATCAGCAGCAACCTGTTTCTGGAGATACCTTAAAGGACCCTGATGAAATGAAGGTTATTTTGTTAAGCCTAATAAAGAATGACTTTTAATTCGAGAAAATCCAATAAATAGGCTCTGAATCATCACGTTTTTAATCATTAAACACTTAATTATCAAATAAGGCATTTATATCGGTATTGAATTGTATGTCTACTAATTTCCAGCCTAGATCAGCTTGGTAATAGTTTAATTCCCAGATAACAGCAGCTTCAGAGTATTTCAACAAATAGCTTACTTTGTAGAGGTGTTCACCAACAGATTGTTTTTTTAATAGAGCAAACGATAGGGGGTTCCCTTCTTGTAAGGCTATTTTCTTCATGTGTGGAGCAGCTTTTTTCCCATACTCTACAAATTGTTCTCGATTGTTGTCTCCTATATAGGCTGTCATAAGTGAAAATGCAGACTCAACTTCGCCAGAAAATAGTTGTGACATAAAGTACTCATTCGCTTGATCTACTTTGTCTTTGTTAGCTAATAACTTTGCATGTGATGCACTGGAAAAGAAACAAAAAATAATAATTAAGCTAATTAATGACTTAGACAAAATCCAAACCTCAAAAAAGAATAGAGAATACTCATATACTAGAACTAAGAAAAATCCGCGTCAATTAGTTAATGTGGTGAGTCATTATTCTAAATGATCGGGCATAAAATCATCGATATCGATATTGAAGTCGTTAGGGTCTTCATATTTTACTATCTTCAAGCCATCTGTTTCTTTAACTAAATCTAGCATGGTGGGTTGAATGTAAGCATCAGACTTTGTATTGAATATCATTTTGACAAGAGGCTTCAAGGGTGAAATCGGGTTTTGAGCGATCACTACAGCGAGAATGCCATTACTGAGGCGAGCAAGGCTTCCCGTAGGATAGACGCCCATGCATTTAATAAACTGGTGAACCAATGACTCATCAAAATGAGTTTTAGACAGTTCAAGAAGTGTTCTCATGCCAAATGAGGAGGGGATAGCCTCTTTATAGCAACGGTTATTTGTAACGGCATCGTATGTATCGACAATGGCAAACATTCTACCGAATAATGAAATCTCATTACCTTTTAAACCGTGTGGGTAGCCTGAACCATTATAGCGTTCATGATGTTCTTTTACGATTTTCATGGAAATTTCATGGATTGTTTTTTCTGAGCCAATGATTTCGCAGCCAAAGTTAACATGACCCTTTACTAATTCGTACTCTTCTGGAGATAGAGGGCCAGGGCGTTCGAATAACTCTTCAGAAATTCTTGCTTGACCTAGGTCGTGAAGTAATGCGCCAGTAATGCATTGTTCAATTTGAATAATATTTAAACCATAAGCGTGTGCGAAAATACCCATTAAAGTTGCACAGTTAACCGAGTGCTCATAGAGGTAATTTCGTTTACTTCGGATTTTTCCTAACCAGGTTAGTGCATCTTTGTTTCTCATAATTGAGCGGCAGATTGCACTAGAGGCTTCATCAAAATATTCTGGATTTATTGCTTTACCTGCTTGGATGGCGGTTTTAGTTTCGGCAATAATAGCGGCAGTGGTTTTAAAAATTTCTTTTGCGTTGCCCCATTCAAGCGCTAATGATTGATAGCCTGTCGCCATTTTTCCTTTGAGGGATTCGAGCTTTTGTTCCACTAGCTCATCAACAAATTTTTTATTGGTGGCGGCAACATTTTCTTTTTCTTTGTCAGAGAGGGTGTGACCTAAATCGATACCTTTCTCTGTGTCGATAACAACCTTATGAATACCGATTTCTATAAATTTACTAATAATTCTCTGATCCCGAATCATGCCCTTCTTTTTCTTCGGCATAGCGTTAGGGTCTTCGGTCAGTATTTCTGCCACGTACATATCGACTTGAAGGTCGGAAATGGCAATTTTTCTTAGCACTTGGCGGAGCCTCAGGGTTGCGTCATTATTATTGAAATATATTGATAAACTATAGACTAATATCCAGACAAACCAATTAATTACAAATATTTGTTGAGGGTATGGCTTACCTTATCTACAGTTATGGTGATGGTGTTATATTTGGTGGCTCAGAAAGTGTGGGGAGTGGCTGATTATTTGTTACCGGGGAATCGGCGCTGTCATTGATAGAGCTACCTTTTTAGATGACCAACTTTGAAAGACTAAATAAGAGACTTAAACATGGAAATCAGTACAGTAATCTCCTGGTTAGTATTAATATTTGTTATTTTTTATATAATTCGTATTTTTAATACATTAATAGCATTAAAGAACAGGTTTCAAAACTCATTTTCTCAAATTGAAGTTCAATTAAAAAGGCGGTACGACCTGATACCCAACCTGGTTGAAACGGCAAAATCCTACATGGCACATGAGCGGGAAACATTGGAAGCGGTGATTTCAGCAAGAAATGGTGCAATGGCAGGTTTAAAAGCGGCATCGTCAGACCCTTCAAGTCCACAGGCCTTGAAACAATTGTCGTCTGGTGAAGGGATCCTTCAGAGTGCTTTGGGTAGAATGAATATAGCGGTCGAAGCCTATCCTGAATTGAAAGCAAGTGAAAATATGAGTCAGCTTACGGAAGAGCTTACCAGTACTGAGAACCGAATATCATTCGCACGCCAAGGCTTTAATGATGCGGTGACAGAATATAACAGTTATCGACAAAGCTTTCCTCAGAATTTATTTTCACCCACGTTTGGCCATAAAAAAGATGCGCCGTTATTAGAGTTTGAAGACTCTGCTCAAATACAAGATGCGCCAAAAGTATCTTTTAAATAGTATTACAGAGTACTTATGAATTTTTATCATGCCCAGGATCAAGCAAAGAAGCAGACCTATATTCTTATCCTGCTTTTTAGTTTATCTGTGTTGACGCTTATTGTAATAACAAACTTTTGTGTCGCCGTTTTTATTCTTTATAGTAACCCTGAATATAGCGTGAATTCTCAGGCTCAAACATTTTATGCCCATGGAAGTCTATTGGACTGGATGAAAAATCTTGTTTTGGCTTTAGGTTGGGAAAAATTTACCTGGGTGAGTTTGCTGGTCTTTGGTGTGGTATTTATCGCGATGGGGTTCAAATGGACATCTCTTCGGGCAGGAGGGCGTGTTGTAGCTGAATCACTTGGTGGGCGGGCTGTAACAACTAATACGGATAACTTAAACGAGCGGCGTTTGTTAAATGTGGTGGAGGAAATAGCGCTTGCTTCTGGCATTCCGGCGCCACAGGTGTTTTTGCTTGATAATGAACCAGGGATTAACGCATTTGCAGCGGGTTTATCTTTGGAGGATGCGGTAATCGGTGTGACGCGTGGCGCGCTTGAATCATTTAACAGAGATCAATTGCAGGGTGTTATTGCGCATGAATTCAGCCATATATTGAATGGCGATATGCGACTTAATATGAAGTTGCTTGCGGTTTTGCATGGTATCTTGATGATTGGAGAAGCTGGCCGACTGTTTATGAGTATGACATCTCATCATGGTCATAATCGTTCCTATCGACGCTCTTATAGACAAAAAACTGGCTTGTCCATGGGCTTGTTCGTTTTCGGTTTGGTTTTGTGGCTTATTGGTTTGTTAGGGCAGTTTTTTGGCGCCTTGATTAAGTCTGCTGTGAGTCGACAGCGTGAGTTTTTGGCCGATGCATCTGCGGTTCAGTTTACCCGCAACCCAAGTGGGATCGGCGAAGCCTTGAGTATAATTGGCGGCTCAGCCCATCAGTCACAAGTTAATCATCATGGTGCGCATGAATTGGGTCATTTGTTCTTCTCTAAATCGTCTGCCTTCAACCTTTCGTGGTTTAAAAAAGCGTCTCTATTCTCGACTCATCCGCCTTTAGAGTTAAGAATTAAAAGAGTGTTACCCAGATGGAGAGGGCGCTTTATAAAGAGTAGTCCTGAAGCGAAATCCAGTGAGCGGGTTCAGGCTCAGGCTGCATCAGGGGGTGATGTAGGGGGTGGGGCAGAAGTATCATTGGGTCAGTTTGCTAGCAATACAGTAAGCACAAGCCTATTAGCGGAAACGGATCTCACTGCTGTGGAGCAAGCAGTGGCGGTAGGTGAAAATTCCCATAAAGACGCTTTTGAATTAGTTGAAAAGCAATTGACTGAAAAAGAGGTGTCAAATCAAGCTATAGACTTTTTTGAGAAGTTGAAATCAAAAGTACGAGAGCCATTTGATGCGCAGACCATTGTCATGGCTTTATTGCTGGACGAAAGTGAAGCGATTCGAGCCAGGCAATTGTCTTTAATTGCGGATATGAGTACTGACTTTTCATCTGCAGTGAACAAAGACTATCCAATGGTAGCCTGTTTGACACCTATTCAGCGTTTACATGTTATTGAAATTTCAGTTCCGACTCTGAAAATACTATCTTTGCAGCAGTATAAGGTTGTTCGTGAAGTAGTTACTAAATTGATTCATGCAGATGGCAAAGTGGATTTATTTGAATGGTTATTATTTCAACTGTTAAAGCAATACTGTGATAGGCACTTTGGTTTATCAAAACCGATAAAAGCAAAATATAAAAATATTAAACAAATCTCTCCTTATTACGAAGTAGTTCTTTCAAGAGTGGTTCATTACGGTAACGAGGACGAACATGAAAGGCAGGAAGCGTTTAACCGAGGGTGCAATGCTTCGGGTGCCTATACCTTAAAACTTTTACCCTTTAATGAATGTAATCAGGCTCGCTTTACTCGTGCTATTTCTGAGCTTGCTCATTGCTATCCTTTGCTTAAACCTCGCTTGTTAAAAGGACTTATTAAGGCCGCCCAGTCGGATGAATGTGTCAGCCAACAAGAGTTGTATGTGATTAAAGGGATTGCGGTTGTTATGGACTGTCCTTTAATAGGATTGGAAATCGATTGATATGCGATGCAACATTCGCAAAATTTCATTCTCTAGACTATAAATAATTAAATTTACTACTTCTCAATCGATGTTTTGTTACCACTAAGGTGTTACCGGATATCGCTTAAATTAATGACGGTGTGGTCGTAGGGGTAACTTAATGGTAGATCAAGCTCCTCTTAAGCAGAAGGCATCTTCACCAGAGGCTATGTTCGATCCTAATTTAGTAACGTCACCGGCTCTGAAAAAAAGAATTCCTTCATTATCCAATAAACTCATGTTCTGGTTTTTAACGATGGCGCTATTGCCCATGGTTGTCGTAGCGCTGATTAGTTTTCAGCAAGCAAATACTAGCCTCAGGGAAGCTGCTGTTAAAGAGCTAGAAGAAACGTCTAAAATAACCGTTAAGTTTATTAAAAATTGGTTTGATTTTCGGAAAATGGATGCTGAATATCAAGCAAGTTTGAGCGGTAATCGTTCATTACTTCATGCTTTAATTGAAAAATATCAACATAGTGGTGTCAGTCTTTCAGAATACATTAATAGCGAAGGTTGGTTAAAAACGGTTCAAGACCAGCAAGTTGGTTTTAGTAGTTTAATTGAACAGTATGATTATTTGTCTGACTTAATGTTGGTTGATCTTGATGGTAATGTGCTTTATTCGGTCAGTCGTGGCAAAACATTAGGTATTAATTTGTTTAATAGTGAGTATTCAGAAACACACTTAGCAGCCAACATAAGAGATACGCTCTTAGCTAAAATGCCTCAATTTTCTGAAATTCAATTCCCAACGTTATTTGATCAGTATGTTGATGGCTTTATTTCAGCACCGGTATATTCTCTGGAAAATAAACTGCAAGGAGTGCTTGCTTTTCAGGTTAATTTAGAGCGTTTTACAACCATTTTCCAAACAACAGGCTTGGGAGGTGTTCAGCAATTCTTACTTGGCGGTGACGGTACTCTGCATGTTAATCATAGTGATAGCATTGATGAAAAAGGGGAGCATTCTAATGACCTAAAAATGCACGATGGACAATTGTATTTAAAAGGTAAGCCGGTATTTTTCTTAGTGGAGGAAGAGGGCGGTCTTGATAGTCATGTGTTTGAATATATGAGAGAAAGTGGTCGAAGGGTGATTGCAATACAGCATAGGGTGCAGATTTTCGATACAGACTGGTTGTTAGTTAGTGAAATTGATGAAGAAATGGCCTTAACCTCGTCTTATTGGCTAGCCAGTTTGATGCTGGCAATTGTATTGCTTACTGGTATGGTGGCGTTGTCACTCGCATATATCCAGACTCGGCGTATCACAAGGCCTATCATTCAGTTGTCAGTAGCCAGTAAAGCGGTTGCAGCAGGGGATGTAGATCAATATGTTGACATTGAGGGTGATAAAGAAATTAGACACTTAGCCGAGTCTTTTAATCACATGCTGATAACTAGGCATGAGTATGAGAAACAGTTAAAGCAGAGCCATAGTGAAACTCAGGATACGCTCGATGAATTAAAGCTCCGCCAGGATGAGCTTATGCTCGCTAAGGATGATGCTGAAATGGCTGTCCGGGCGAAAAGTGAGTTTTTGGCAAGTATGAGTCATGAAATAAGAACGCCCATGAACGGGGTGCTAGGAATGCTTGGATTACTATCGAATAGTAATTTAAATAAAGAGCAAAATCATCAGGTAACGCTAGCTCGTTCGAGTGCTCATTCTCTATTGGCCGTGATCAACGATATCCTGGATTTCTCAAAAATAGAGGCAGGTAAACTAGATATTGAAGTACTGGAGTTTGATTTAAGAGCTATGTTAGGTGAGTTTTCAGAAGCCATAGGGCATAGGCCTTCTGAGGACGACGTCGAATTGATTATTGATGCAGTCGAAGTAGATGAAACTCTCGTCAAAGGTGATCCGGGGAGGATCAGGCAAATCCTATCGAATCTCGTTGGTAATTCTATTAAGTTTACAGAGAAGGGCGAGATCAGCGTTAAGATTACGTTATCGCCTGAGGCCGAAAATGATATAAGACTAAAATGCGTGATAAAAGATTCCGGTATTGGTATACCTGCTGGAAAGGTGGTCCATTTATTTGAGGCTTTTACGCAAGTTGATGCATCTACAACTAGGCGGTATGGTGGAAGTGGCTTAGGTTTGGCAATAGTGAAAAGCCTATGCGAAATGATGGGCGGCAGTATACAGGTGACCAGTACAGAAGGTGTAGGTAGTCGCTTTGACTTTGATATTAAGTTGCAAAAAAGTGAACGCTCAGAAAGAGTGCAACCTCCTGTTGAAATATCTGGTCTGCCTATTTTGATAGTCGACGACAATATAACCAATCTTAAGTTGATGCATTGTCAGCTAGAAAAATGGGGTGGCGTTGTTCGGGTGGCAAAAGATGCCGAAGTAGCTATAACTGAAATGGAGTGGCGGGATGAGCAAGGGCTTCCTTGTTTTAGTGCGGTGTTTATAGATATGCATATGCCTGGTGTTGATGGCGCAGAGCTAGGAAGAATGATCCGGCTAGATCATCGATTTGATGCAACGAAGCTTATCATGATGACGTCATTGAATAACCGTGGAGATGCCAAATTTTTTAATGAACTAGGGTTCAGTACCTACTTTCCAAAGCCAGTTACCACGGCAGACTTGTTTGATGCATTGAATGTTGTCGTTTCAAATACCGAAGAGCAAGACGCTGGGTGTATGGCTGACCAAAAGGGACTGGCTTCCATTAGTGAGTCTAATCAGCCTCCCGCCAAAAGTCAGTGGCCAGCGAATACCCGTATTTTGTTAGTTGAAGATAATCAGGTTAATCAGATTGTCGCGCAATCGTTGCTTGAATTGTTGAATTTAAGCGCCGATGTTGCTGATGATGGTTTGCTCGCCTTGGATTCAATGCAAAAATCGCCTGAAGATATGCCGTATGATATCATCTTAATGGATTGTCAGATGCCGAATATGGATGGCTATGAGGCGACTAGAAATATCAGGTCAGGGAAAGCTGGAGAGCGTTACAGGGGGGTCACTGTGATGGCCATGACCGCAAATGCCATGAAAGGCGACAGGGAAAAGTGCCTAGAGGCTGGTATGGATGATTATATCACCAAGCCGATCGATACTGTTGTTTTGGAAGCCAAGCTATCACAGTATTTACTCTCGAATAAATAACCAAAAGTGAGTTTCCAGTCTCGCTATTTTCTATGAAACACAAGCTTACACTCACACACACCTCTTAACGTTTTACCCGTATTCTTTACAGAGCATAAAACATAAACTTGTTTTGTGGATTTGAGTAGTATCCCCGTTAGCGGAGGGTTATGTAGTACCTCCGCTGTTTTTACGGGATATATTGAAAGGCTCATAGTTTTAATCCAGCCAATTTCATCCTTGTTGTAGTGTTTATTAACGGTTGCTTACTTTTGTAGGTGGCCTTTTTTTTTATCTTTTTTTTAATTCTTTATAATTTTTTAAAAATACCTGCAAATCATTCGGGTCTCTCTGTAGACTCACATGCTCGCAAAATGCTCATCATGTGATTTTTCAAGGAGTGAATATGTACCTTATCAGTGAATCGACTATTGGTATTGAATTGCCTAGTTTGCAGGTATTCGAATATATTTCGAATATGGAGAATTTTGCGCAATGGTTTCCAGGAGTCGTCTCGATAAAATCTGTTGATCAAAAAGGGCATGGTGAGGTGGGCAAAAAATACCTCGAATCCGTTACCGTTCCATTGCGAGGAAAGCAAAATATTGAGCTTAGTGTCGTTGAGTCAATTCCTGGTAAGCTGTTTTGCACGATAGGGGAATTTAAACCCTTGTTGCCAAAAATGAAAATAGAGCTGCTTGACTTAAAAGATGGCGGCTGTGAGCTTAGCTGGCGCATGTATAGCCGTAATGACTCAAAGCTGGTGCATTTCTTAGTATTACCCTTAGCTAAGCGTATCATGCAAAATAGGGCCGGTTTAGGGGTGGTGCGGCTTAAGCGCAAGCTTGAAAATAAAACAGATCAGTCCTCTTAATGTATCGTTGATCGGTTTGCATCTGTATTTGCAGTAGTATTTTGTTTTGCGCGTGTTTTTTAAGTATGTTGATTAACATGAATAGTCTAATTCGTAACGAGTAAAAAATATGAGTGAGTATGGTGTAGGTGATAGCTCTTACCAGGCCGCAGGATGTCTTGATGGGATAACTCAACTGGTAGATGACTTTTACCGGATAATGGATGAGTCTACTACTGCAGAGGCTGTTCGGAGTATGCACCCTAAGGACCTTGAATTGTCTCGAAAGAAACTGAGCTATTTTCTTTCAGCGTGGTTAGGTGGTCCAAGGTTGTATTCGGAGCATTTTGGTTCGATTAGTATCCCTGGTGTTCACAGTCACTTAAAAGTAGGTGAGACGGAGCGAGATATCTGGTTGGAATGTATGACGAACGCGGCTGCCATACAGCCTTTTGATGAAGCATTTAGG
>ENA-OSET01001582-OSET01001582.1-sediment-metagenome-genome-assembly--contig:-NODE-1582-length-23454-cov-11.921461_pt1 | contig 23454 bp, 23 predicted proteins | sample MGYA00237882_ERZ534229 | MGnify/ENA primary metagenome ERZ534229 (study PRJEB26408, sample SAMN06266212) | sediment metagenome | isolation source: Hudson Canyon methane seep mesocosm | place... | reverse complement strand
GATTTGCCATAACAGACATATACAAAAATAGCCGACGTGGTGAAATTGGTAGACACGCCATCTTGAGGGGGTGGTGGACGTAGTCCGTGGCGGTTCGACTCCGCCCGTCGGCACCAAACTATAAAGTCATGTGTGGTGAGGCTTTATATGAATTATCTTTCAGATATCAGGATGCTCTATAAAGACAGTTCTTAAAACTTTCTAAATATATTCTAAAAAGAGTTACTGATTTATAGACATTTCTACAGTGGTCCATTCATGGCCATCAAGATAATGCTGGGTCATTTTTTCACTTGAATGACCTCTTAATGTTTGAATTTGTTTTATGGTCCAACCTTGTTGCTGTCTCAAAAATTCACCAAGCCCTAGTAACTCATGAAATGTGGGTGGATGTTTACTATTAATCCCTACGCCGGCTAAGCCTCTTGCTTTTGCGAAACCTTTTGATAGTTGATCACCGGTAAGCTGCATCACATGTTCTTTTTCGTTTGCCATAATCATTCCGCGTCGCTTAGGAATTTTGTGAATAACATATGGGCAGACTTGTTTATCTCGGCACTTATTGATTAATTCTACCAAAGTGTGAGCACCTGATTCAGAGTGAGAGACTGGTAACTCATCAGGTATTCGTAGATAAGCGGCCTTACCATGCTTCCTTGTTTTGCTTTGAATGAGATAGATATAGCCATCGCCTCGGTCATAGTCGAAACGCCAGTTTTTAATGTCAGTCCTGCGCTGGATTGCATTTAGAGATAATTCCATTGCATTACGAATAGATGCATCAGCATATTTATAGATAGCCTTATATTCATCCAAAGATAACCTATCTCGTTTAGTATGCTCTGTGTCAGCGCGTAAAATAAGAGCAGGGAAGTTTTTAATCTGCCTGCCATCCGATATTGCTTGCTTAAAGATTTGTGTTAATAAGCTCTTGTGGCTGTTAAATACTTCTGCTGTGGAACAATTTTTTAGATAGTCAGAGATATCTTGTTGAGTCATAGATGAAAAACTAATTTGGCCTAGCTCTTTTATGAATACATTACATCGTCTTACGGCTTCTTTCATGAAGCTAGGTGATAACTCAAAGCCTTTCAGGCGCCTAGCAGGCAATACCTTATCACGATAATATTCGAGATAGGCAGCGAAAGTATCTTCTGATTTTAGAACTTTCTCGACTAAATTGTTCTCCTGCATTAATAGTTGATTCAATTGTTTTGCGGCATCCACGGCTCTAACTTTATCAGCACCCATTCCACTACGTTCCCCTGACTGGGGATGCCGATAACTGTAGTAAAGGTTCCCGCCTTTTTTATTGGCGTATAAATTAGTTGGCAGATCTTTACTGCCACGCTTTCTAGGTCTTGGACTCATTTTGTAAGACCTTAGAAACTAAATCATTTACAGGTTGGATTTTGTCAATATCAACAAAATACATACCATCAAAAATTTTTCCACTTATTACTCCGTTATCTACCCACTTTTTAATAGTATTTATCGTAGGCCGAGACTGTTCTGTAAAAGTTTTCACTCGAAATTCGCTAATCTTCATCAAAGGCATAAATTTCTCCACGGAAAGGTTATATAGACGCGCAGAAGCAAATTAAAGCTCGCGCAGTTGAAAATCATTGTTATTTTTGAATTATGTTTGCCGTAGATTGAGACAAACAGTTCTTGTTATTCCATAAAATGGGAATAAAAGATGCATAGTTCCGTAGATACTAGTGCTGTTGAGATCACCCATTGAGTGATGAAAAAACATTAACATTGATAATTGAAAAAAGCAATAAGCTAGATCTTTATCAGATGCAAGTAGTTGTCGTGAAACCAAAGACAAGTAAAACGGATTGATCTTCATATGTTTCCTCATAATCAAATTAAAACTGTATTTGATCACATAACTCAATTTACGCAAGAGGCGGTATAACTCAGGCTCTACCTGTAATGATTCAATGAACATTATATGATTATTATTGTCTTACTATAGGGAGGTAGACCTATATTATTCGTGGAAATAAGATAGTTGAGATCGCCGCAAATGATCGATGAGTACACAAGAACTGAAAAACAATATAAATCAAGGCTAGACCATCTGTAGGCACTCTACAGACAGGCTAGCCCCTCGAACACACTAAAACACCTCTTATATTAACGTCATTTACATCTTGCCAGACCATCTACAGACCCTCTAGGCCTTAAATTCATTAAAATAACCATAAAAATATGCCAAATCACGGAGGACAATTTATTCCCAGAGAAGGTGAGGCGGCAAAATTGGTGACAAATATCATGTAACACAGTCACTTAGCGATGAAATGAGAAAGTGTAGCTTCAACTACAGGGAAAAAAACCACGAAAAGGGGTTGACATGAAATCAAGGATGATCTGAAAATGTAACTAACTTCTGAAGTCTAGTTAAGACTTTGAAAGGAGCGAAACCTCGACGCGAAACAAACTGAGGACTCAAACAGCATTCTCCACGGAGAAGGCAACTAAAAAAAACAAAAAAGCGGCTGCTGAAACTTAGCTCCCTTAATGTGGTTCATACATCCCGAACTATCATCTGACACAGATAACAACCTGTATTACAGTGAATCTATGTCGCTTTATACCAACAGTACCTACAGGACTTTTCCTGAGCGGCTGTTACCAATCAATGTTGTAGTGAGTCAAGACTCCGCTACGAAATCATACGAACCTACGAGAAAGAAAGCACAAACAAATTAGCGGTGGATGCCCGACATCTAATGCTATGAGCTTAACGTGATGAGACTTTGGTGGCAGAGGTCTTGGGGAAAATTCAATCACGGCAAATTTCTTGTACGAATCAAAACTGACCGCAACTAAAAAAGAAATAAAAATTTATTTTGTTTTTAGAGCTTGAACGGAACCTGAATAAAAGATAGTGATTAGCAACCACTAAGGCATTTTTCAGTAGATGGGAAAGCACATGCCGGGTCTAACCAACCTTCCATGTAAAGTGAAACTCACGTTAAAGAATTAATGCCGCAGGGTATGACCTGCACCACGATGAGAGTCCCCATTCGTATGATAATTGATTGGAGTATAAAGCCAGATGGACTAGCAATAAATTTGAGATCAATTCCAAGAAAAATCTAAAAAAATGAATGAAAATAGTTAAAAATAAAAGCACTTAAGGAGACCGTAACGCCATGAACGAAGAACGCTATAAGCCAGCAAAGACTGTACACATTTCGGGTTACACGTTTGCATCACCAAAGCTAAAGGGAAGGCGTCATCCAAACAGTAAGCCGTACACCGCGCGCACATTGTTTGTATATAACGTTTGCCAAGTTCTGTATGCCCATAATCGATTTCATACGTCAGTAAAGAAATTGGTGAGTGACGCTACGCGTTATAAGCGTTTTACTGAATGTCAGGCCATGGCACATGACTTACATAATTTGGGTTACAAATTAATGTTGCCCACTCAAATTAAACAAAAGCATGTGAAAGCGTTGACGCATTACTGGGAGTCACAAGATCTTAAACCCAGCACGATTGCTCAGAAGTTATCTATTTTAAGGATCTTTATTACGTGGATGGGTAAGCAAGCGATCTTTGACTTCTTGCCAATGACGGATCTGTTTAAAAATCCTGAAAATTTAAAGCGTAGTCACGTAACCAAAGAAGATAAAAGCTGGACGACTAAAACAGATGTTTTAGCGATGCTTGCTGCCGTAGAAAAAGTAGATCTCTTTGTAGCCATTCAATTAAAGATGTCACATTACTTTGGTCTTCGCGCTAAGGAATCTATGATGTTTCGCCCTTTAGCTGATTATGATGCAATAAAAGGTGTATTGAATGTCACCCGCGGTACCAAAGGTGGTCGCCCACGCGTGATCATCGTTGAGACAAATGAACAACGCAAAGTGCTCGATGAAGCCATGTCTCTTTGTCATGGCAAGCGTTCATCCCTTATTCCACATATCAAATCATTAGGTGCGTGGATCAAACATTATTACAAGGTCTGTAATCGTCATGGTATTTCCCGTGATAACGGCATAACACCACATGGATTAAGGCATGGATATTCACATCGTTTGTATGAAGAGCAAACGGGCCAAGAATGTAAAGCAGTATCAGGAGAAACGCCGGTAGTAGATGTTATTGCTAACCGAATAGCACGAGCACGGGTAGCTCAGGATATGGGGCATAACCGTGAATCAATCAGTTCTGCCTATTTAGGATAAAACAGGGCAGGACGAATACGATTCATTTGAAGATATAAAATTAAAGAAATTATGATTTCATGGCTCGCTCGCTTGCATTTATAAGTTTAATTACTGCTTCTGGCACATAAGCGACGTTTACTGGAATGTCTCAATTCGACTGCGAATTCAACCGATCGAATCCGCAACCCAAAGCGGACATTGATTAATTTGTGAAAAGTTGGGACTATAATGATCCATCACAAAGGAATGGCCAAATACTATGCTTCGTTGTGAAAAATGGAATTTTACCAACATAACTAAAGGGTTTACATGGAAGTAAGAATCAAAACTAAACAAGAAATACTGAAGTCATTTATTGGCTTTATACCAGTGGCTATGACGGCAATTATCTTCTACGGTTTTCTATTTGTTGGAATCGTTATGTGGATTCTAATGAACTTTTATGATGAAGAGTCAGCAATGATAATTGCCATACCAGTCGGCACTGTGTTGTTATTAATCTCAATATACATTTACCTTAGAGCATTAATTAACTCATTATCTAGTTATAAATTATCAATAAATGATGAAAATATTTTGATAAAAGGTAAAGCAGGTTGGGGCGGGCTAGATAAAGTTATGCCATTAAGTGAAATCAGAAGAATATCGCTTGGTAATGTTGCTACAGCGTTAGAGGAATTATCATTTCTATCTCAATATCGTGGCGCAATAAAAAACCAAGTAGCCTCACGACTAACCTTCTATCCATCTGAGGGAAAGCCATTTAAATTACAGTTTGCTGCAAATGCTTTTGATGAACAATCTTTATATGAGTTTCTTGTTCTTATAAAGGACAAGGGTATTGAAACAAACGTTAGCTCATAATTAGGATGTTAACAGAGCACTACTTTTCTGTTGTTTAAACGAATGGCCGCTATGGGCATGTCGACCCAAAGCGGACATTGATTAATTCGTGAAAAGTTGGGACGATTGCGACTCATCACAAAGGAGTGAATCAACACTATTTTTCATAGTGAAAAATGGATTTTTACTAATCACAGATAAAAATGTTTAAGGGGCCAAGAGATCCGTTAAAGATAATGTCAGCTTTAAATTAAGAGATTGAGTATGAACAAAAAATTAAGGAAGATTTTAAGTATATTGCCATGGGCAGCGGCAAGTACTGCTGTTGTATCTACTCCTATTTCTCAGGTCGATGAGGGTACACTCTGGCAGCAGGTGTATGACTCTAGAACTGCATATTATGAAAAATATATTGGTCAGTTCCCCGACGATATTCTGAAAATGGGAAACATGACCGGTGTATGGCCGGGTGGCGGTTTATTTGTACTGCCCGCTGACAAAATTGGTAAAGGCTTGTGGGTATACACAACCTTTGGAATGACCAATTCAGATATGCCAGCCAGCACGATGCTGGCGGATTATAAAATTGAGACAGATGAACAAGGCCGCGCAAGCAAATATGCGGGAACGTTACAAAATAAAGTGCAGGTGAAGGGTGTTAAAGGTGCGGCAGGGTATGGTTACGAAATGCTGCTTATAGCTAAAGAAAACTCTGAATGGCCTTTGTGGTTGATGCAATGGTCTGCAAATGCGGAGATTTTAAATGATGCAGGTATTCTCGACAGGGTTGAAAAATATCAAGGTCTTACAATTCAAGATATTCAGGTCGGTGAAAGTGAAACCATTAATATTCTCATAGCGAAAGCGCAGCGTCCGCTTCCACCTGGTATAGATTTGCCAAATGGAAAAATGGATTTATTGATTGCTACAGTTATAACTGATGATGAAATGCAGTGGTCAATGGAAAATGGGCGTGAAGCATTGTTAACTAAGTTAATCGAATCTGGAATTGGTCAAGTAAGTGATCGCAACCGTAAGTCTGTACTCAAATGAGCTAACCAGTAGCTGCTATCTGACTTGTATTGCCCCGCTTATACAAACCACAGAGCCAAGCGTTAGTTGCCAAGGAGAGAAGTGTGCATGATCCAAAATGAGAAGGATTTTATCTGTTGGCTCGACCGGCAATTGAATGAGGATATTCCTGCTCAGGTGATTGCATTTAACATCAATATTTATGAGTCACCATTTAATATTGAAATCATTGGCTCAAAGCAATTTGATCCTGATGATGAAGACTGGGCATGTAACGAGGATTGGGTTCCTGAGCAGCGAGTGGTTTCTGTATCGGAAGCATTGTTTGGTAGATCATGGGGTGAAGTGCAAGAAAACCTTATTACCATGGTCAAACAGTACCTTGAATCTAGTTCAAAAAATGCACATAAGATTAAGGCTGCGAAAGGGTTCGCAATAGGCTTCGTTGAAGGTAATCTTAACTATCTACACAGTAAGTAAGCAACTCACAAGTCAAAGCACGCCAACTGCACCAATCCGGTGTTTTGGGCGTTAAACCAATGGCCGCTTTTGGCACGTTAGTGACGTATTTGACAAAGGTCGATGTTCGACCGGTTGAGGTTACCATCCAATGAGGACATTGATTAATTCGAGAAAAGTTGGGAATATAGCCGCTCATCGCAAAGGAATGGACAAGCACTATGCATCGTAGTGAAAAATGGATTTTTATCAATCAAGTTAAAAAGTGCCTAACTAATCAAGCGCTAGGCTAAGTCAATGATGACAAATCATAAAGTTTATAGTGGCGAACTAATACTGTATCTCTTAGGTTTAATAGGATTCATTGTTTATTCATATTTTAACCCTGATTCAGTACCACTTAACGCTGCTATACCCATAGGAGTGATTTTGGGGGTACCTCTCATAATTAGTTTATCAATTACACACATCAGAGATCATGAAAAAAAAGGAGTGTTGACCTTATTATCAAAGATAATAGTGGTTGGGTTCAGTTTATTGTTACTGCTAGCTAGTATTGTTGGGATTGTAATGACATTTTACAAGCCTATATTCTCTGAACCTATAGACGTAGTAATCATCTATTACAGCATAATTTTAATTATGCTTATTATGGCAATTAGAATTTTTAAAAGTGTATTAAAGCCAACTGACAAACAAAAGCCACACATTATTACGAGCAGGCAATCATGGGGGGCCTGTCACGAAGCCGATGCAAAAGCAGAATTTAGCAGACCTGTTAAAAAACAAAAGGCTAAATCGACAATAAAGACGCTAATAGTTAGCTCAGTATTAATAGTTATTTCCCTCTCAGCACTATATTCAATATTTACTGACTTTATACCAAACCAAGATTATATAAAGCAGGCAACAAATTTTTCCTTATCCCTCTCTGCAATTCTTACCGTAATTGCTTATATAGCATTCTTCAAAAACGACAGTCAGTGGAGAAGATCATTAAGAGGTATTCAAAATGTCTGGGTTTCGGTATTAATGATACCGTTAGTGATTTTCATGTTGCCATATGGGGCAATTACGAAAGGTATACCCTCTTTGATTCATGAGTTCATAGACTCTTATAACGGGTATGAATCGTTCGTAGTTGAATCAAAACAAGTGAATTACTATAAAAAAAGATGTACAGGCGGTGTTGATATCGATCTTAATTTGTTTCTGGGCAACAAAGCTTGTGGATTACCTCGTGATATGTGGGATGAGGTTTCAGTTGGTGACACGCTAGTCTTGATCGGTAAAAAATCTATCTTTGGTCTTAGCTATGACAAGCTTCGGCTCATAAAAATAAATGAAATGGCCTCTAAAAATATTGATGCCAGTGATGCTTCGGTAGCCGCCTATCTTGAAAATGAAACGTTGAGCCAAGTTACAGAGCTATGTATAAATGACAATGATGAAGCTCCCCTCGTGTGTAATAAACAAAATACTTCGAGAGCAATGAGTAATAACTTTAATATGCTAAGTAATACAGACTCATTAATGGGGCATGCTTTGAATCCCATAGAATCAATTGAATTGGACCTGACGGAGTCAGAAGACTGGATGAGTACCTGTAGCAATTTGAACAACGTAAAGGAAAAAAATACAGTGTTATGTGACTAGAGTAATGTGAGTGTCAAATGAAGCTACGTGGTGCTGCATAGCCTTTAAAACAGGAATTATCGCAATTTAAAAAAATTAAGGAATTTATTATGAAGGAGTCAGAAAAAGAGAGGAAGAATAAAAAAGTTAAGGAACATTTTTATATTCCTGGACATGGAGGATTAACAGAGTTACCTGTAGAGCTAATATCATCGAGAGAAGATATTCAATCATTTGATAGTTATGCCATTAATGGTTTACATGATGGAAGTGCTAGTGATAGTTGGGATGGGAATGCTTCCGACGGCGGTGGCGATGGTGGCGAGTAATAATGCTCCTAGCTGTGATTAGTAATGACCCAGGACAGCATTGTGAGAATGGGAGCGGTGACTGTATTTTGTTTCTATGCATAAGTCTAACTTGGGCTCTAAGTTAATACTAAAAAGGCGGTACCGGTTCGAACTGGCAGAGGAATAGAGCCTGAGAAAAATGATAGTTAAGGAAGAGAATAAGCATGATAGTTTTTAGAATAAGTTTAATAGCAATACTGGTTCTATTTTCTAGGTCACCATATGTGTATGCACAGCCTGGAAACACTGAATGGGAAATGCTGGATGGAGTGTCAACGAATAGCTTGAGTTGCAGTGAAGCATATGAAGCCGATCTTCATTGGGACGCATACAATATTTGCCTCCCACTTGCTAATGAAGGAGATGCTGATGCTCAGTATGCGATAGGTAGGTTATATGAATCTGGTTTAGCAGTAGTGCAAAACTATGAAGAAGCATTTTCATGGTACAAGCGTTCGGCAGAGCAAGGAAATGTTTGGGCACAGTATTATGTGGCGCATCTTAACTATGAGGGGTTAGGGACTGAAAGAAGCTATTCCGAGGCTTATTTTTGGACAGAAAAGATAGTCAAACGTTCTTTTGTAGCTGCTTATTATAATTTTGGATTGATGCATTTCCATGGCGATGGAGTTAAAGAAAACAAAGAAGAGGCTTTAAAATGGTTTAAAAAAGGAGCCCATTCTGGTGATACCACGGCACAGTTTGCATACGGATATTGTCTTATAGTCGGAGATGGTACAGAAAAAGACTTTGTTGAAGGGCTTGCATGGGTCCAGCTTTCTGCTGAGTCTGGTGTAGAAGATGCGATTGCTACTTTGCAGTACGTAAAAGATCAAATTACGACGGAACAAAAGTCATCTGCTGCTGATCGATTAGCAGAGATAAAATTGAATCATTAGCTTGTTGAGGGGCGTAACAATAATAACTTTTTGCGTGATGCGTGATGACGTTACTTACAATAATTGGTGTGCCACCTGAATGACTTGTAAATACCGTGGACTTGCGTAAATAGCTTTTTATGTTGTGATAGTTCTGTAATTTCAATCACGAAAAGGAATACAACATGAATACGTTAATGGCAACTTTTGTAGAAAAATCATCTATCAAAACAAATATATGTCGACTATGTTTTTCTTGGATTAAATTCAACTCGGAAAATGCACTAGATGATGTGATGACAACGGTTATTCATAACTTAGCTGATCTAAACTAAACTCACGCCTGAGCTGTTTGTTACGAAACAGTGTTTTTTTAGAGTTTGGTACCTTAAAGCTAACAAAACTAATATAGTGAGTTTCGGGTGAAATTGAGAAAAATTCAACTGCACAGTAGAAGTATTGAAATAATAAGCTTGTGAATGTTTATGCAAGTTTAAAGAGTATAGGAATACAACGTTTAAGGAGAAAACATGCACATAAAATCGAACACTGGTATTGGTGATATTTTAATTCATCTGATCACCTGGCTATTTATAAGTTTATGCACTTTCGGTATTGGACTTTTCTTTTACCCATATTATTTTTCCAGGTTCATTATTAATAATTGTGTACTAATAGATAGTGCCGGACTCCCTCAAAAACTATTTTGCGATATTGATGCAATGGGCAGTATCGGACAGATTTTTATTTGGATTATTCTTGCGTTAGTTACCTTTGGACTAGCTTACCCATTTTATTTTTATAAGGTCTGGGGTTATGCTATGGATAATACGAAGGTAGGATACAGCGTGTGAAATAAGAATTTAGTAAGTTTCAGGCACGATATTAGTCCTGGAAGGTTATTTTGAAATGCAATTAGAAGGTATATTTCTCGATACAGGCTGACATGATTCGTACCCACGAAAACTTTGGGGCTCAATGTAAACTGAATTTATGTGAGCCCGTAATTTTAAAAGATTAAGGAACAAGACAAGACATGGAGATTGCTAAAAGTGAAGAAGAGCAAATTTTGGATGAAATCGTTAATACAGTTATAGAAAAAGAAAAAATAGAAAAGAAGAGAGTAAAAAAAGAAAATAATCTAGAAGCCACACTGCAAGCTCTACATGAAGTTACTGGGTTGTCGAAACCAGTAATTGAAAAATTAGCTAGCGAAATAATTGAGAAGCATAAGGAAAAATCCTCACGATCTAAATCATGGCGTGAAAGAGAGGATGAGCTTGTAGTGATACAGGGAGGTCAGGCTCTTGCCGTATTAACGTATGCGTTCTTCGGATGGGCTGCGTATCTCGCATACAATGACTCATGGTGGTGGGCAATATTACCATTGGTTATTAGCTGGAGTTCCCTGCTAAGTTATCGAGAACGGTTTTCCGATAAATTAAGCTTAGTTAAGGTTATCCTGCCTTCCAGATATGCTCCTTATACAAAAATACAAGGAAAGTGGGAGGCGAGAGGCTGGACTTTTGTAGAGCATAAAGTGGGCCCTGAAGGTGGTGACAGTTTCATCATTATGGAACGGAAATAAATAGACTCGAGTGAAGTCTGTGTCATAGTGGAGATGAATACAACAAAGTACGGAAATTATGGACTACTGCAGGTAAATTTATTTCATATGGTCGATTAGAAATTTGTATTTTCAATATACAAAAATTTAACCGTATTTGAAACTAGGATACTTCGAAGAGCATTTTGAAACCAAATAAATGGATGATCTATAGGCATGGATAGCGAACTAAAGACACTGCGCAACGAACTTGGACTTATTGAACAAGAATTTAGTCGAAGGATAAAGAATTTAGGGCAAAGCATTGATGCCATCGAAGAGAAGGGGAAACAATCCTCTTCTGTAGACAACATTAGTGAACGTATTGAGCAAACTACCGACAGAAAAAGCCCCGTTTTAGACGCTGTTATGTCGATTGCACCAAATACTGAGCCAATGGCAGAGGTGTTTTCAACTGCAGTTTCTGATGATGTTCCACTTGAACCTGATAGCCGACCTTATATACCCCCTGTCGATGAGGGATTTCAAAATACCCAAGAAACTGAAAAAGAGCTAAATGGACTAAGCCTGACGACTATTTTATTGGCACTCCTTGGGCCCTTCGCAGGTTTGCTTGAAAAGGTTTTTAGCGTCTATCTACACTATAAAGAACAGGGCAAAGCACCTGTTTTTTTTATGACAACATCGGGCATTGTTGCTCTAGTCTTAGGTTTTACTTATTTATTGCAATATTCGTTCAATGAATATCTAGGTGAAGCAGGTAAAGTCGCGATAGGTTTCGCTTTAGCCTTAGCTACAACCGCAGGCGGGATTAGATTTACAAAGAAACGTGAGAGTATGGCTGAGTATGGCTCCAGCCTCATTGCCTTAGGCGTAGTCTTGAATTACCTCTGTGTGTATTTTGCCGGCCCCTACTATGACCTGTTACCAGACTTAGTTACTTTCATACTCTTTGTTTCCGTTACGGCTGGGGCATATGTTTTAGCGCTTCAATTTGAAACTAAAATTGTCGCTACGGTTACTTTGCTTGGTGGGGCATTTATGCCCTTAGTCACGGGATATGGTGAACAATCGCCAGAACTTTATCTCAGTTACCTTCTCGTGCTTGCGATAGTCGTGTTGCATTTATCTCAACGCATCAAATGGCAACACTTGGGATCTGCTACGGTACTTATCAGTATTGGCATGATTGAATTTTCTATCACTGACTCGGCAACAATCGGTTATGAGGCCTATGGGCTCCTTGCAATCATTCATGGGTTTTTCTATGCCTTTGCTCATTACGCACTGCGAGGGTTTGATTCAAGCTCAGGCATAACAAGTCAGAGGTTAATTATTGCTACGGCTAACCTCATCTTCTTTCTTTATGTCAGTCAGCAGTTAATAATGGATAGTCGGCTATTAGGTATTGTTTATTTGCTTAACACACTACCGTGGTTGTTGTGTTTTATTAAGCCGAAAAAGTTCTTTCACTACTCTTTTGGCAGTGAAGGATACTCAGCGATTCAGTCACTTTCCATATTGCATGCAGGGCTGATCGCAGGCGTTGGTATTTTAGTTCTAAGTAGCCGAGAAATGACGGGGTTCCTCTGGAGTGTTGAAGGTTTGGTGCTGCTATATTTAGGGGGGGGATTTAAATTTACCAGTGTCAGAGTGGAGGGGTACATAGCATTCGCAATATCATTAATAATGATGGGAACTCAGGTTGCGCTTTGGCTCTCTAGTGTATCAACCAACGCACCCGAGCTTATGACTCTTGGAATGGGGGTTGGGTGGTTCAACCTTCTTTCTATGACAAGCTTGCTTTATATAGCAATAATACTGTTGAAGCGACAAGCGAGTATTTTAACTGCTCAGGAACAAGCTTTAATATCACCCCTCGATAACCTGTTTTCTGTGTTTATAGCGTTAAGCTTCTTATTGACGGTTGGAATTATTTCCGTGCAAAGCATGTGGCTGTGCGCCATTATTCCGATGTTCTACCTAATCTGGCGAGCACAAGTAAGGGAATTGATTTTCACCGAGTTATTAGGATTGGCGTGTTTTTTATTGATCGTAGTACCTATCCTTGTCAGTGCCGGTATTGTGGGCAACTTTCATTTCTCTGAGCAAAACATCTACGCTCAGATAGCACGAGTCGAAGCATTTTTAAGTTTGTGGTTGATCGCTGAATTTTATAAGCGTTATTGCACCTTGAGTCCCAATGCAGCTTTTGCTAAAGGCTTGCGAAAAGTATTTTATTGCCTAATTCCAGTGTTGTTTTTACCGAGTGTTTTACGTCAGCATAGTGAGTATTTTCCATTGGCGTTATGGCTGTCTAGTTCCATAGCCTTACTGCTATTAATGAGGCTACGATATACAGTCCTACAAGTTGAACTGCGGTTCTTAGTCTTTGTATCAAGTGCAGCGTCTATTTATGCATGCTGGTTGGTAGAGTTTGATGGCTGGCAAGGATATGGATTATCAGCGCTTCTTGTAGGTATAGTATTTTATTTGTTTATCGGTTGGTTAGGGGAAGGTCTGCGACGAGAAATTATTGACCCTGCAAAGGATATTCACTTGCATAATGTGTTAAAACCATTATTTTCTGTTGCGGTTTATTATTTTGCACTAGCCATATTTATTGTTTCTTATGGCCTTACATATCAGCTTGGATTTTCCTTATTAACAACGATCTTGTATTTGACGTTCGTCTTTTTTAATCAACCAATATTAGCACCCGTGCGATCATATTTAAGACTTACCTATAGTTTGATTTTTGGGTTAACAATTTTATTGACTTATGATCATGCTTATTCTGTTGCAGCAAGTGGAACGGTGAATGGGCAAGTGCTACTTTTGGGTGTATACAACGTTATAGCATTGACCTGTTCCGCTTTCCTAGTTTACTCTGCCAAGGCTCAAAACCGTGCTGTTTGGTCTATAACTGGCCGACAAGTAGTCAATATCTGGCTCTTTAACATTATCGTGGTTGTCGCATACATATCATTATTATCTCAGCTATTTTCAGCGATGTTAGGTCCAGTAATTTCATTTTCACTGGTAGTGCACGCAACGGTTATTTTATTTCAGACCATCAAACCAAGAATGAAAAATCTTATTTGGTTATCGGTCAGCCTTTTTGCAGTGGCTGCGTTGAAGATCTTGCTGTGGGATATGCAAGACTTCTCTTTAGTACAGAAAATTATGGTGTTTATGTTAGTAGGACTGAGTATGCTGGGGGCTGCCTTTAAGTTTCAAAAGATGACGATAGCTCAATCAAGTTAAAAACATGTGCTGATGAAAGTTATCAAAAAATAAATATGGGGGAAGGGGAATGGACGACCTAGAATTAAGTGTTTGAACAATGGAGATGATAAGACGTGTAAATTGGAATAAATCAATTGAGTTTTTTGATGTGGGATAGATAAATTTTCAAGCAAAGCAATCGGACAAATAGATTGAATTTAAATTGTTTTTCTGGCTATTTGAAGTCATCTATATCGAGAGAACTATCACCAAGAACAGACAGTATTGCTAAAAAGAGAGAAGTCTTTAATTTTCCAGTATTGAATTTTTGACTAAGGCTTTTTGGTGATTGAGAAATCTCTAATTGTTTTAAACGATCAGAGATCTCTTGGAAGGAGAGTACGTGAAGTTTTTTCCGTAAAAACAGGTAAGAACTTACTTTTGTTTCCCAGTTTTTTTGGGCGGAAGTGTCTTTTTGTTGATTCATTGCCATTGTATTAAGACATCTGTAAGGAACTTAGAAACAGCATAATACTAAATGCTTGACGCGTAAATTATCAATGTATACTGTAAGACATAATATGGCAAAAAGGAATGAAATGAAGGATGAGTTAGGGAAGCATGTTCTCTTAGATTGTAAGGGAGAGATTGCTCACATGAATGAAGAAGCGTTATCTCAAATGATGCACAATGCCGCAAAGGCAGCACGAGCGACAGTACTATTTTCTAATTTTCATCAGTTCGGTGGTGGTGGTGGTGTCACGGGTGTACTGGTGCTTGCCGAATCTCACATTACCGTTCATACCTGGCCGGAATATAACTATGCGGCCTTTGATATTTTCATGTGCGGCGATTGTGATGTAGATGAAGCCATTGAAGTTATACGAGCGACTTCTAAAAAATCAGTTTTTGATATTAAAAAGATAGCGCGAGGCGTTGCGTTACGAACTTCAACAATTTAAGTGATTAAAGATATAACCAAAGGAAAAGAAATGAAAATTAAGGGAAAATTATGAAATTTATACTACATAAAACCATATTTGTTTTGGTGTGCGTCATGTTGGCAGCTTGTACATCAGAAGAAGACCGAAGGCTCGAGCTACAAGCTAAAAACCAGGCTGAATTAACGGACCGATCTCAATTGACAGAAATGCAGCTGAATTCGTTAAAAAGCCATATTAATAGTGGAACGGTAAAAAATACTGAGATATTAAAGTTGTATGGAGCAACGGTAAAAAAAGATAAGCCAGAATTTGCTGAGTTAGTAGATGCGTTAACAAAAGATGCCACGATCAACGGGCCGACCTTCCAATCTTTAGACCTTAGACTTAAAGGTGCGAAAGCTGATATTCCCCTCGCTGCAAGCTTGGGAAGTACCGCGAATAGAGTTATGAGGGAACTAGAGTTAATTGATGAGGCTGCGAGTCCTTCTCTATACAATATGATCTTAACGGATCCTATCAATGTGTTGGCAGATATGTCCGACGGTAAACTCGCACGTGTTGAGGCGATGAGCAAAAAAGCTATGGAAGCTGCAGAGGGCGGTAATCAGTCCTATCAAGGCAGTCAATTGGTGGGTAATCCAAACTATGGTCATTGGCAGCGAGATAATAATGGCGGTCAGGTTTGGATGTGGTTAGCCGCTTATTCGATGTTTAGCAATCTGCACAGGCCCGTCTATTACAATAATTGGTCAACGGGGCGTCATTACAGTTATTACCATGACATTGGACGCAGTCATTACACGTCACCTTCTCAGTATAAACAACAAAAAGCATCTCAGGCGGTAGCTCAAGCCAAGTTTAAAAAACAAGGTAAAACGTTTACTAGCCCTTATGCAAAGACAAAAGTAGGGGCAACCGCTACAACGGCTAAGCCTAAGTCGTCTAGCAATTTTAAGAGCAGCTACTCGAACAGCACGACGACGTCTTCGTCTTCTTCGTCGAAACCTAAGTCGTCAACGAGCAGTAATAATTTTAAAAGCTCATATTCATCCTCAAACAACAAACTAAGTTCGGCTAGAAATACCGATACCAGAATAAGTCGTGGCACGAGTGGCGGCAAATAAGCCAAGTTAATATCAGGAGATATAATATATGTTAGACGAATCAATGTTCTGGGTCGCAGGTATCATCGGCGTCGATCTTGTATTGGCGGTCATCGCAATTAGCGGTTATCGGTACTTTCAAACTGTGACACAAGGAATTAATACCACGCACGAGCTATCGAAAAAAGATAATTTTGCATTTGGGATTGCTTTTGCTGGAGGTGCATTGGCATTGGCTCAAATTATAGCCGCTGCAGTAGGTGGCGATCCCGCAGAAAGCTACCTTAACGAAGCTATCAACGTCAGTATTTATGCCATCATAGGGATTGTATTGCTACGAGTTGGAGCAATAGTTAACGACAAGATGAACTTTAATCACTTTTCTTTAAAAGAAGAGATTTCTAAAGAAAATATTACAGCTGGCATTATTCAAGCGGCGAACTATATTGCTTTAGGCATTATCATCTCAGCAGCAATTAATTGGATCGAAGTTGAATCTTATGAAGGTCTTTTATCTGTGGTCTTCACGTTTGTGACGGCGCAAGCAGTCTTATTGGGTGTCACACGTTACCGCGCAGGAGTCTATGCAAAACGCCACAATGGTGCCTCTTGGCAAGATGCGTTACAAAAGGGTAATCCTGCCTTAGCTATTCGCTATTTGGGGCATATTGTTGCAACGGCTTTTGGGATTAGTGCGGCTGCGCATTTAGTTAGTTATTCTCAAGCTGAACCATGGATCGCTGCAAGCGTGTGGTTTGGCTGTTCAATTTTAACCGTCATTGCTATTTCATTGTTAGCAGTTTTTGCTCGTAGCATTATCTTAATTCGTATTAATACGACAGAAGAAGTTGATGACCAACAAAATATTGGCGTGGCCTTTATTGAAGCGCAGATCTTCGTCTCAATGGCCTTCGTATTAGATCCGTTATTGCTAATTATTGATACGTCTCTATAAAAATGACGGTTATGCAATCAGTTAAGACAAATAGCTATCCGCCGTTAAGGCACGACATCGTTCTTATTGGAATAATGGGTGTCTTGGCTGCTTGTGGTTTGATCTATGAATATCTACTAGCTCATTATGCCGGTCGTGTTATTGGATCAGTTGATAGTGCCGTCTATAGCATGATCGGGATTATGATCGTGGCCATGGGGATAGGTGCCTTTTTAGCTAAATGGATAAAAAACCCTTATCTTGGGTTTTCTTACCTAGAGCTTATTATCGGCATCTTTGGCGGTAGTGCGATCTTGTTGATCGCAAGCATCATTGGTTTAAGCTATACCTTGCCACAAGAGTTGCAAGCCATCTACGGCATTGATTCAACAGTGGTAATGGACGGTGGGATATTGGCAATCTTTAAGAAGATGGCCTTTTATACACCTTATCTTTGCGGCTTTATTTTAGGTACCATGATTGGAATTGAAATCCCATTAATAGCGCGAATACGAGAAGACATACATCAAACTCATCTTAAGCATAATATGGGTACGGTTTATGGGGCAGATTATATTGGTGCAGGCATTGGGGCTGCGATATGGGTCACCGTTTGCCTCAAGCTTGACATTATGGTTGCTGCGATAGGTACGGCGTCAATTAATATTTTAATGGGCCTTGTTTTTTTATATCACTACCAAGATAAAATTAAACAGGTAAAACTACTTTGGATTTTACATATTGTGGTATTGCTACTTTTACTTGTGTTGGCAATGGTGGGCGTGAAAATGACCAATGGCATCAATGCTACATTCTTTAAAGATGAAGTTGTGTACACCAAAGCGACGCCATATCAACACTTAACAGTTGCGAAACGAAATGCTGGAAAAGGTCTCCCGCAGATATACAGCTTATATATTAATGGACGGCTGCAGTTCTCAAGTAATGATGAAATGGTGTATCACAGTTATCTAACGTACCCAGCGATGCTAGCTTCTGCTAGACACGATAATATTCTTATTATTGGTGGTGGTGACGGTTTGGCAGTAAGGGATGTTTTAAAGTGGAGCCCAAGCTCTGTCACTTTAATTGATTTAGATAAAGCCATGATTGATTTGTTTTCAGGGAAAGACGATAAAGCGCCTGAAGACATTAGTGAAATGTTGTTAACATTGAATCAATCTTCTTTTTTGGATGAGCGTGTGTCTGTGATTAATCAAGATGCATTTATTGAGGTAGAATCGATGATCAGTCAAAGCAGGAAGTTTGATACCGTTATTGTAGATTTACCTGATCCGAGCCATCCTGACCTGAATAAACTCTATTCAAATTATTTTTATCTCAGATTAAGAGAGTTACTCAATGGTGATGGTGCCCTAGTAGTTCAATCCACGTCTCCTTATCATGCAAAAGAAGCTTTTATATCGATAGGTAAATCAGTAGCAGATGCTGGCTTTATTACTCAGCAGTATCATGCCAATGTACCAACATTTGGCGAATGGGGATGGACTATAGCAACGGTGCATGGCAAAGATGCTCTCGACAGAATTAAAGATGTAGAAGTACTGCCCATTCAAGATCGCTGGCTGTCAAAAGAGATGATGGAAGCCGCCTTTGTGTTTTCACCGTCCTTTTATCAAAACACATCACATATCAAAATAAACAAGCTCGGAAGTCATCAAGTCTACTATTACCATCATGATGCCTGGGCAGAAAATGAAGGACTATTTTTAATTAATGACGAGTAAGTAAACGACCAATGCCGGTGGCTGTTTGTACTACAATGAATGTCATATTTAGCCAAAAGGAAGTTTTTTTGTTGATATATGCCATATTATGGCATTACAATGTAACGCGATGGTAAATAACCATCCTAAATTAGTTGGAGCAATTTTTTATGGAAAATGCATTAAATGAATTGGCACATAGCCTGAATACAACAATCACGAAGGAAGGGAATAACTTTGATGCCATATTGACGGACAGTGGCACAATTGAAGTGATGTGTTCAAATAATACAGAATTTCCGATTCAAGTCGTTATGACAGAAAAGCAAATTCTTGCAGTAACTCACTTGTTTAAAACATCAGAAATACAGCCGAACAAGCTTGCTGAATTAAACACCATGTTACTGGAGTTAAGTCCGCTCGTACCTTTAAGCTCAACGGGTATGCAAGGTGATAATTATATTTTATTTGGTGCAATGGCGATCAGTACGGACATTAAAGAAATCGTACATGAGCTCGAAGTGCAAGCAGAAAATACTATCGATGTGCTTGAAGCTATTGAACCGTTGCTTAATTAAGAAGGGGTAGAATGAATATGAGTATTTTAAAAAATTTAATTCAAGCAGTTAAAGGTGGTTTTAGTGAAGCCGGTGAAGCCATTGTAGATAGCAATTTAATTCGAATTCTTGAACAAGATATCCGTGATGATGGTGATGCGATTAATAAAGCAAAGCGTAGCCTCACCAACTTAAAGTCAACTGAAATCAACTTGAAACGCAAGTTGGATTCGCTCGCACAAGATATTAGTGATTATGAAGCGAAAACGATGGAGTTGCTTGACAGTGGAAATGAAGCCCTGGCAATGGAAACTGCTGAGCGTATTGCTGAGATAGAAACTGACCGGAATGAAACAAAAACTGAATACGATGTACTAGCTAAAGAAGTGAGCGATCTAAATAAACTCATTAAAAACCGTGCAAAGAATCTTGAAAAGAATAAACGTGAGCTAGAGAAAGTTAAAACAGTAGGTGAGCTTCAAAAAGCAACTGCCAGTATTAACAAAAACTTTGCTTCTACAAACTCTACGGGTAATAGCGTCAAAGAATCTTTGGCCCGCGTTAAAGAAAAGCAGCAAAAATGGAAAGATCGTCAACAAGCCGGTGAGTGGATGGAGGACGAATCGGAGTCTTCTGATTTGGATAAAAAGTTAGCTGACGCAGGTTTGGGAAATACGTCCAGCAGTGCAAGCAGCGTGATGGAGCGATTAAAAGCAAGTAAAAAAGACAGTTAAGTTAGCTTGTTAAATGATGGGGGCGAATATGCCCTCATCCTTAGTTAATGCGATATGCAATTTTTGAGGATGGATATGTTTGGTTTCAATAAAAAGAAAGAAGCAGTTCGATCGCTTTCTAAACCTATCGAGTTAGGAGTGGGCGATATTGTCGTATTGAATGAGCGACAATCACTTCCTAAAACGTTACGCGGTCAGGAACTTGAGGTGACAGGTGTTGGAACACATCAGTATTCGCATGGCATTGAAAAAGAAGTCACCTTAAGATCTATTGATAACAAAACCTATTACATGTCTATTGATGAGAACGACGGTGCTCCGGTTTTATGCTTCTCTGTAAAAGTAGAAAGAACCGAGGTAGAAGCGCTATTTGATCTGGGGCAGTTTGCAGGTCTTTTCGAAGAAGATAGTTATACACAACTTGAGGTTCAATCTATTCCTGAGTGGCTAAGAGACTGGGTTGGCGGAGATACATATACTCAGACACTATCATATGGGGAAGGGTATTACTTTAAAGATGATTTAATCGCAAAAGGGATCACACCTTCATCACGTGAAGATGATAGTAGCGAAGAGTTTAGATTTCATGAATGCGAATCTGTTGAGAACGATCATTACGCTTTATTGGTTGAAATTTGGTCATCCGGAGAAACTGACGTTTTTTTGAGTGTATCGACGCCACTAGATGTTATTGCTGAGATGTGGCCTCATGGAAAAAACTAATACAAATGATAAATGGCAGAGTGAGGCAAAGGCGCTTAAAAAGGTTCAGGTCCAATTTGAGTTTCAAGAAAATATAAATAAACAAATCACGCACGATGCCGCCGAAAGTTCGATTAAGCCCAGTGATGTTGTCAGAAGGCTTGTCGGACTAACATTCAAAAAAATTCAAAGAATACGAGTAGGGCTTTCTTTAAACAAAGATGAATTACAAAGTCTCGCAGTCCGATACAACTTGGAACCGTCGAACGAAAAAGAAATAAAACGACGCGTAATGGAAGAAGTTAATCTGCATTACCATGGAGAGGGGGAAAGGAAATAATGCTATTCAGTTTTAGGCAGGTTTATTGGCGTAAGAGACACTACCTTAAATATACCAAACACAATGACGGTCAGTTCATCATTCGGCTCGGTAAAACGTTGGGTTTATTACTGGGCTTAATTGCGATTCATAGTGTCGCTATCTCTTATGTTGAAAAAATGGCTATAGGTGATGCAATTTGGCTTTCCATTACGACGGTAACGACGGTCGGGTATGGAGATTTATCAGCTACCACGACGGAGGGACGATGGATCACTGGGATCCTTTTATATACGATTGCTATATCACTTTTAGCGCAATTAGCAGGTGAGTTCTTTGATTACAGGGTAACGCTAAGAGATAAAAAGACTCGTGGTTTATGGAGATGGAAAATGAAAGATCATTTATTAATAATCAACACCCCAAACAATGATACGGTGAATTACCTTAATCGACTGACCGGACAGATCCGTATCTCACCAGAATTAGAAGAAGTGCCCATTCAAATTTTAACCAGAAAGTTTGATGAAGGTCTGCCCGGAGAACTTTCTAGGCATGGTGTTGCACATTACAGTGGCGTTGCTGAAAACAACTACAACTTAAATGCTGTTGATGTCCAAGAAGCAAAGTACATTATTTTAATTGCACGGGATGCCGATAGCGCGTTATCCGATAGCCTTACGTTTGATATCTTAAGTCGAATTAAAGAGATTGGAACAAAAGCAACGATTGTGGTTGAAGTATCTGATGATATTAACCGTGAAAGAATGAGAAATGCCGGGGCTGACATTATGCTCCGTCCTGTTCGTGCCTATCCCGAACTGATTGTTCGTTCTCTGGTGGCGCCTGGAACAGAAGTTGTACTGGAAAATATGTTTACCCATGACGATGATCGTATGGTGCGTCTTGATGTTAAGTTTAAAGAGCAAACGTGGGCTGATATTGTTTCTCGTTTTGTTAACGCGGGTATGGGGATTCCGATGGCCATTGTGAATGATAACGGTAGCATTGATGTTAATCCTATGCATGATACAAAATGCACGGGAAAATCAATCATCACGTTGATTAACGAAACGCAAGTTGTGACGAATAAACTGGCTCAAGACTGCTTGAGTGATGAACTGTGCTTGGCATAAATACACCCCATGCTCTCTATTTATTGGGTGTTATGTGGGCGGTTCAGCTTATACAATCCTTCATTTGGCCAGAGCTTAGCCAATATGGAATATTGCCTAGGACAATTCAGGGTGGCGTAGGGATAGCTTTTGCTCCATGGATCCATCACGGATGGTGGCATTTGATTAGTAATTCAATCCCTTTTGTAATTCTTGGGGCTTTAATACAACTTAAAAGTAAAACACTTTTTTGGGAAGCAACGTTAATCATAACGGTTATATCTGGAATGATTACGTGGGGCTTTGGGAGTAGTGCCTACCATGCTGGTGCGAGCGGCCTAATTTTAGGGTATTGGTCATTTATATTAGCTGAAGCATATTATTCTCGATCAATTAAATCTTTAGCCATGGCTTCTGCGGTATTGCTTATTTATGGTGGGTTTATGTTTGTCGTCTTTGATTTTCGTGCTCACATTTCATGGGTAGGCCACGTAGGCGGGCTTGTTGCAGGCATTATTGCTGCAAGGCTTTATGTTAGGAGTGAAAATAAAACAATGGCGTAAGTTTAGCTATTGAGAACTAAAATTTATTCAATTAGGTTTCTTAAAGTAAAGGAGCATGGACTTAGTTAAACCTGTAGAACGTCGAAATTGAGCTGATTAGGCACTAAAAGACGTAACTGGCCAAGTAGTTCAAAACAGTTTTAAAAGACAAAAAGTGGTGGTAAAACTCTAAACTAAGTTATTGTTTGTATTACGATAAAATACAACTAAAATAGTATGTTTTCCATAGGGGGTGTTGCCGGTAAATATAATTAAATCAATATGTTGGTTGTATTTGTTTGCCATCTTGAGGGGGTGGTGGACGTAGTCCGTGGCGGTTCGACTCCGCCCGTCGGCACCAAAATACATATTCAAACATCTTCACGGCTATCCTCAAAGCCTCTCCCCCAAAATTAGTGTAAAACTAATTTCAAACAACTAAACTTCATTGTTCTTCAATATCAACATGTACTACTTTAGATTCTATGTGGTGCTTTTCTGTAATAAATAACACCACTTATTGGCATAGTCGTGACACTCACTGCTATTCTGGTGAAAGAGTTTTTTGGGTCGTCATACAGAAAAAGGTTGA
>ENA-OSET01001581-OSET01001581.1-sediment-metagenome-genome-assembly--contig:-NODE-1581-length-23457-cov-11.355389_pt1 | contig 23457 bp, 25 predicted proteins | sample MGYA00237882_ERZ534229 | MGnify/ENA primary metagenome ERZ534229 (study PRJEB26408, sample SAMN06266212) | sediment metagenome | isolation source: Hudson Canyon methane seep mesocosm | place... | reverse complement strand
AAAATTTGTTGCTCTGGCTTGTATTAATATCGTGGTGGCAGCCAATGCCGGTGGCGCATTTAGCCCCTTCGGTGATATCACTACCTTAATGGTATGGCAAAAAGGCATTCTTGAATTTGCCACTTTCTTTAAATTATTTATTCCATCTGTGGTCAATTTTGTTATTCCTGCATTCATCATGCAGTTTGCATTAACAAATGACTCACCAACAAAAACAGATGGTGAGATAACCACCATTAAACCCGGTGGCTTAGTCATGGTAGGCCTATTTTTCCTCACGATTGCTACCGCGGTGAGTTATCACAACTTCCTTCATATTCCACCTGTATTTGGCATGATGACCGGTCTGGCATATCTCAAGCTTTATAGTTACTACCTACGTGAGCACTATCAAGCCATGGTAGATCGTTCAGATATTCCAACACCGAACCTTATTGAAGACGATTTTGATATTTTCGATAAAATCGCCAAAGCTGAGTGGGATACCTTGTTTTTCTTCTATGGCGTTATTCTTGCCGTTGGTGGCCTAGGATTTATCGGTTACTTGGGCATGACTTCAGAATTTATGTATGGTCAATTAGGGCCTACCACCGCAAATATTCTTGTTGGCGTATTGTCAGCGATTGTCGATAATATTCCTGTGATGTTTGCCGTATTGTCTATGCAGCCTGCCATGGATGAATTACAGTGGTTATTAGTCACATTTACCGCTGGTGTAGGCGGTAGTTTATTATCCATTGGTTCTGCTGCTGGTGTTGCTTTAATGGGCCAAGCACGCGGCCAATACACCTTCTTTAGTCACCTCAAATGGACACCCGCCATTGCCTTAGGTTATGCCGCCAGTATCTGGGTTCACTTTCTGGTTAATGGAGCTTAACCGTTAAACTGCCTTATCCTTAAAGCTTACGCTACAATATGCTGGCCTATTTATGTAGATAGGTTAAAAAGCTTGAAGGATATAACAATGGCTAAGAAAAAGACCAAAGCGTCAAAGCCACTTAACTTTGTGGCGAAATATGCACACCAGTTTAACCGCTCGGTGACATTTAAAGATAAAACGAAGTACAACAGAAAAGGGAGATCAAAGGGTCTCCCTTTTGACTTTCAGGCTTTTCATTTTTATCTACTCTCCATTCTCATCGTCTCAGAGAAGTTATAAGTTGTGTTATTAATTTCTAATAATGTTTCGATAACAGATGAAGAAATTGAAATTTCTGCCATCCGATCTCAAGGTTCAGGTGGTCAAAACGTAAATAAAGTCTCATCGGCTATTCACCTACGCTTTAATATCAAATCCTCGTCACTACCTGACTTCTACAAACAACGCTTATTACAATTAAAAGACCGGCGTATCAGCAAGGACGGCATCATTGTTATCAAGGCACAGAAATTTCGCACACAAGAAAAAAACCGCCTCGATGCATTGGAACGCTTGCAGTTATTAATTAAAAGTGCCGGTATTGCACAAAAAGTCAGGCGGCCCACGAAAGCGACTAAAGGTTCACAACGACGAAGGATGGATAAAAAATCCCAACGAGGAAAAACTAAAGCCTTACGAGGTAAAGTCTCCGAATAAGTTGAGTCATATCTACCCTGTTAACTTTTTCCGCATAGAACGCGCCGGACAGATCTTTTTTATTATGGTGCAAGCCTACTGATTGTCCAGCCATCATCAGATCTCTCATACTCAAATCGATCATGAAGTCGATTATCCCTACCCTGCCAAAACTCTATGGTATGTGGTACCACTCGATATCCGCCCCAAAAGTCAGGTAACGGCACTACACCATTTTTAAATTTGTTTTTCATTTTATCGAACTGACTGAGCAATACCTGCCTCGATGATAAATGACTTGATTGTTGAGAAGCCCATGCACCTAACTGTGAATCTTTAGGTCTTGATGCAAAATATTTTAATGATTCTTTTGTTGATACCCGCTCTGCTCTGCCACTAATTTTGACCTGCCGTTCCATTTTTAACCACGGAAATAACAATGCCACTTCAGGATTAGCCATAATTGCTTTGGATTTTTTAGAATCGTAATTAGTAAAAAAAACAAACCCCTGTAAATCAAAATACTTTAATAACACCGTACGTAGGCTGAGGATCATATTATCCGACGTTGCTAAGCTCATCGCACTAGGTTCAAGCTCGTCTGACTGTTGCGCCTGTTTAAACCAACGTTCAAACTGTTTGAATGGATCATTCTCAAGATCCTCTCTTATCAAAGCCTCATCATTTGATGCCCGAGATTGACGTGGAATATCTATTTTCATAAAAAAACACTCAAAACAATTAAATTTGTACAATTAATCAACTATATACCCTACCCTAATCACCAGTATTCCTGTTTATTCAATGCTGTTACGCACTTAGATGAACCTTCTATAGCCGAAATCACGCCATTTTGTAGCGATTGAGCAAGCCAACCTTCAGGCTGTGTTAAATTTAAAGGTGCTTTTACTATATCTTCGCTAATTTGTTGAAAACCCACTTTAGAGTAAAATATTGGATCACCATAGGTGAATACTAGGTCTACCGCTTTAGACTTAAGGTATTCAATACCATAGCTGATCAGTTGTTGCCCTATTCCTTGTCCCTGTTGTTTTGTAGCAATAGCGACAGGGGACAAAATAAATGCAATTTGTTCACTCGAAAGTGTAAGGCGGCTGAAAAATATACAGCCCACGATCTCTTCTTCCAAAACAGCAACAAAACCCACAATGTCACGTTCATCAGTAGTAATTATTAGGTCAGATACCAATTCACCAATTGATTCACCTTCATCTCTACTTTCAGACTCAGAGAACACTTTAATATAGAGCCTGATAACATCTTGAGACTGGTTAGCATTAAAGGTAGAAATTTTCATCTTCTCAATTTACTCTTCCTTGTTGAGTCGTAGACTTTTTGCAAGACTGGAATATTTCATATTCATCGATAATAGGCAAATAAATTATCTATTAACACGAACAAATCACCTATTTATATGTCTAGCTATTCCCTCAATTATATTTTTGCTGTAAAAAGAGCCCATGAAAATTCCAAAACGAATACAACCCTTAGTTGACGATGGTTTAGTGGATGACGTTATCCGCCGTTTGATGAGTGGTAAAGAAGCCGATGTTTTTGTTGTACGCTGCGGTGATGAAATACGTTGTGCCAAAGTATATAAAGAAGCTGCTAAACGTGGTTTTAAACAAGCTGTAACCTACCAAGAAGGTCGCAAAGTTCGTAATAGTCGTCGTGCTAGAGCGATGGAGAAAGGCTCTAAATTCGGTCGTCAACAGCAAGAAGAAACATGGCAAACTGCAGAAGTGGATGCACTCTTTCGTTTAGCTAATGCCAATGTGCGTGTTCCGCAACCTTATGATTGTGTGAATGGCGTGTTATTGATGGAGCTCGTGGTTGATAAAGAGGGTGATGTTGCACCTCGTTTAGGTGAAACCACGATGTCGGCAGAACAAGCGACTATTGATCATGCTGTGATGATGATTAATATCACTCGGATGTTATGTGCTGGTCTTGTACATGGTGATTTATCTGAATTCAATGTATTAATGGATGAGTTTGGTCCTGTGATTATTGATTTGCCTCAGGCCGTGGATGCTGCAGCCAACAATAATGCTAAAGCAATGCTTAAACGCGATATTGATAATATGACACGCTACTATTCTCAATTTGCACCAGAATTAAATAAGACTAATTATTCTGACGAAATCTGGGCTTTGTATGAGGATGGTGAATTAACGCCAGATACGATGCTTAGTGGCCAGTATGATGAAGATACCCATGAAGCTGATGTTGATGGTGTTATGAATGAGATTGAGTCTATTTTGGCAGATGAAGAACGTCGCCAAGAACACTTACGTGAACTTGAAGCTGAAAACAAAGCTTAATAATAGGTGAACATAATTGAATAACGACGACATACTAAACTCGGTACGTCATTGGTTAGAAAAATCTGTGATTGGTTTAAACCTCTGTCCCTTTGCTAAACGTGAATTCCTTAATAACCGTGTTCGATTTTCTGTTAGCGAAGCTGCCAGTGAAGAGCAGCTATTGGCTGCTTTAATCACTGAGCTGGAATTGCTTAACAAAGATGATTCAATAGAAACCACCTTGCTTATACATCCAGCTGTGTTACAAAACTTTTATGATTACAATGACTTTCTTGACGTTGCCGATGGTTTGTTAATCGAGCTAGATTTAGAAGGCATTTACCAAGTCGCTAGTTTTCATCCTGATTATCAGTTTGCTGATACCGATTATGATGATATCGAAAATTTCACCAACCGTTCGCCCTACCCTTTATTACACCTTATTCGTGAACAAAGTTTAGAATTGGCGCTGGCTGGGTACGATAATGCAGATGAAATTCCTAAACGAAATATAGCGTTATTAAAAGACATGGGGAAAGATAAGGTTCAAGCGCTATTTCAGTCATATTTTGATAAACAGCCATCAAATGATGACTAGCCACAGTTAACGGAGATCACATGACAGGAAAAGTTGACCTTATTTTATTAGCAGAAAAAGCTGGCGAGACGATGTCAGAACACGCTTCTGCTGAACTAGAAACAGGAAAAGGGATTGTTGGCGATCGCTATTACTCATCTCAAGGTACTTTTTCAGAAGCGTTAGCTGATGCAGCTGATTTTCAAGTGACCCTGATAGAGCAAGAACAAATCGATAGTTTTAATCAAAAAACGGGGTTTAGTTATTCCGGTGCTGACTTTCGCCGTAATATTGTCACCAGTGGCATCGATCTTAATGCACTTGAAGGTGAAATATTTACAGTTGGAACACTCAAACTAAGAGGTGTACGCCTTTGTGAGCCTTGCGCCTATCTATCTAAGATCTTAGGTCCTGAATTGATGGAACACATGATACATAAAGCAGGTTTAAGAGCTGTAATTATTGATAGTGGCGTTATTTCAGTCTCAGATAAACTAGCCAAAGTCAGTGACTAGACAATCGTTACTTCGTGGTTTTAAAAACGACTTTTAAATCACCATTACGCTTATCAAATTGATTAAGCTTATATTTTTTACACCAACGTTATAAGATAGCTCTATACAACGTGACTAACTTCCTAATATTTAGTTAGTTACAAGGAGTATGGTGATGATTGAACAAATTACATTTAACAATCATGGGGTTACTGCAATATTTTCTGGTGTCATAACCTCACAAGAAATTTATGATGCTAATACCGAAATATTGACTCACCCCGATTTCCCCTCACTTAGCTACCAACTCTGTATATTCCAAAATGTAAGCGATTTTAAAATTAGCACCAATGAAATGATGCTGGTGGCGCAAAGAGATGCTGATGCATCCAAAATAAATGCTAATGTTAAGGTCGCGATCGTAACCGATTCCTCATTGGTGTACGGTTTAGGCCGAATGTATGAAGCATTTGCTGATGAAAGTAATTGGCAAACAGAAATATTTTGGAAAATTGAAGAAGCCCACGACTGGCTAAAAAGCACTTAAAAAATCATGAAATTACTCTACACCAACGAAAACCGGTACTTAGTTAACAACATACAAAATATTGTAGATAATGCTGGTATTTCTACGATGTTAAAAAACGAATTTGCAGCCGGGGCAGCCGGCGATTTAGTGCCGCATGAAACATGGCTAGAATTGTGGGTAATTGAAGAGCGCGATTATGACAAAGCAGTGTCACTTCTCGACGATACATTTAGCAAGCAACTCGATGCAACATGGCAGTGTAAACAATGTAATGAGACGAATAACACCTCGTTCGAATTTTGCTGGAACTGTCAAAATGAAATGCCTAATGCACATTAATTATAACGTATAATACACATTACAAGTATCATTTAACTTATTGTTTCACAAAAGAAAATAAAAACCTATCACTCTCACCAATAGCCAAATATTTAGCTTTGTCATTGTCATTGTCACCTAAGCGTAACGAAGGTGGCAGCGTCCAAACACCTTTAGGATGCTGAGTATCATCTAGCGGATTGGCATTAATTTCCGATTTAGCTTTTAATTTAAAACCAGTTTTTTGAGCCAACTCAATCACCAAGGTCTCCGTTAAGTAACCACTTTGTTTCATCGTATCAATATCAGTACCTTGTTTAGCACGATGATCTACAATGCCCAAAATACCACCCGGCTTTAGGACTCGGTACATAGCCGTGAAAATTTCATCTGCGTAGCCACCTTTTACCCAATTATGAACATTCCTAAACGTCAATACTGCATCAACAGTTTCATCATCACCTAATGTCCATAAATTAGGAGGCCCTAACTCAATAACATTAACTTGGTCATACAGCTCCGGAGTATTTTTTAACCAAAAACCATATTCTTGCTGCATCTGCTGTCGCCATTTAGGCCCAACATGTTGAGGAAAACCCGCGGCTATAAATGATCCCCCTCCTTGTTTGAGCCATGGAGCCAGGATTTCGGTATACCAGCCCTTTCCTGGCCATATTTCAATAACTGACATCGAAGGTTTAACCCCCATAAACTCTAACGTTTTCTGAGGGTGGCGATATTGATCTCGTTGCCGATTTGATTCAGCCCGATGTTGACTGTTAATAATTGTTTCTAAATCGCTAACATCCTTAGCAAAGACTGGCGTTATAGTAAAACTAAGAATCAGAATAAAAACTAATGAAAGCTTATTAGAGCATACGTTCATAGCTCACCTTATAAGTAAAAGAGATAAATATGGAACAAGGTTAAACATTATAAAGAACACTTTAAAAAGGCCAATAAAAGCATACATAGCAACATCAAACGCTTCTCTTGATATTGGAATCCACCGTGATTGTATTTGATAAACCCAGTCTGGTGAAAATAGTATAAATAGAGTCCATAACAGCAAGGTGCTACCGTTGATAATTGTGCACCACATAAAAAATGAAGTCATAAGCTGAAAATCCATTAGCATCTCCCAATCTTTATCTAACAACAAAACCTATATACGACGTAGCAAAACTTCAGTTGCCTAGCTACCAATAGCACTACTTTACCTTTGTATCTTGTTCAAGTGTAGAGATAGTTTGAGTTCTTTATCTACAAATAGACTTTCATTGTTTGCGCAACCAGATATCTTAGCTCTTTGAATTGTTTGATAAAATCATAGATCTGTATGTAAATACCAGCCCAGCAAACCATACACTTAGCAATAATCTATTATTTTGTATGCTTTTATTGCATACAGTCTTTTGTAAGCATACGATTATCTGCAAATTGTATGTTTAAAAGCAGGTATAAGAGTCATGACAGTATGGGTGCCAAGAATTCAGGATAACTCCAGAGTAAAGTACGTTGGTATCGTTGAGGCAATCGAAAGTGATATCAAAGCCAGAATTCTAAAACCGGGCGATAAACTTCCTACTCAACGTTATATAGCCGAATCACTTCATGTCGATTTAACAACGGTAACCCGAGCCATTAACGAAGCTGCTAAGCGTGGACTAGTTGAAACCCAACCCGGTAGCGGCTGTTTTGTTGCCCAAACGACATTTACTCATTACAACTCATTGCGACTGACTGAAGGCAGAACATTGGATTTGAGTATGAATAATCCACCTCATCCTTCATCATTTAAATTAGAACAACAGATCGCTATAACCATCGGTAGTCTTAATAAAAATAACTTAGAGCCTCTCAAACAACTTAGCTATCAAGAAACCGCTGGCAACCCAGACGATAGAGCAGCTGGAACAATATGGTTATCTAAAAAAATCCCAAATTTAGATTCAGATATGGTGTTGATTGCAAGCGGTGCTCACAGTGCTTTGTTTGCAATAATGAGTTATTTGAAAAGATCAGGAGTAAAAACTATTGCTGCCCCCGACTTTTCTTACCCTGGACTACGTTCAATTGCAGATTATTTAGGATTAGATGTCTATGGGATTGAAATGGATCAAAACGGTCTCATTCCCGAATCTTTAGAAAAAGTCTGTGATAAGCATAAACCTGAAGCACTCTACCTTATACCCAATATTGATAACCCCACTACGACAACGATACCAAGCGCACGCCGTAACAAAATCGTAGAGTTGGCCAAAACGCAAGGTCTAACCATTATTGAAGACGATCCCTATGCTTGTTTTTTAGATGAACCGATTGTCTCGTTCTATAGTTTATTGCCTGAACAAACATGGCATATTGCTACGCTATCTAAGTGTATATCGCCAGCATTGCGAGTTGCTTACGTTGTCGCACCTAATACAGATGAATCACTAGCATTAGCAGAAGATATGAGAGTGAGTAATTTAATGGCGCCACCGCTGATGACCGCAGTGGCTTCTTATTGGATACGTTCAGGTCAGATCGCTGAAATAACCACAGAGATTAAGACTGAAAATATCAAAAGACAACAGCTTGCATCATCAATCTTTTCTGATAGGGATATTTGGGCTCATCCAGCAGGCCCACATTTTTGGCTAACACTTTCTAAAGCTCACCGAGCACTCGATTTCACTGAGAAAGCAAGTCAAAGCGGTGTATCCATTGTTCCTTCAACTGCGTTTGTTACGGCACGAAGTTCTATCCAAGCTGCTCGTGTGTCATTAGGGATTGTGACCGATCATAGCTCGTTAAAAATGGGTTTGTTATTACTGGCAGAGCTGCATAAAGCTAAGCATGTCAGATCGAAATCCATCATCTAAAAAATCATAATTATTTCAATCACATACAAGCACAGGAGAATCTGTGATGAATAAACTCGTCGATATTCCAGTAAAAGTCGAACTTTATGATGAACTTTCCGAGTGGGAAGTTCATACAGGAACAGGAGAAAAAATCACTGCGAGACGCATCAAGGGTAAGTTTCGCTCTCTTAAAAACCTGACCATGTCGGTGTGGTTGATTTACTTTTTAGGGCCTTATTTACGATGGAATGGCGAACAAGCTGTTTTGTTAGACATACCTAATCAACAATTCCATTTGTTCGATGTAACACTATTCCCACAGGATATTTGGGTACTGTCACTTGCGCTATTATTTCTAGCGATATTGCTCGCAGCGATAACCGGTGTGGCTGGTCGTGTCTTTTGTGGTTATTTTTGTTTTCAAACTGTGTGGACAGATGCCTATAGTTATATTGAAGGAAAGCTTGAAGGCAATACTCCACAAAAATCACAAAAATTTAAAGCGGGACCTTGGACATTTGACAAGGTCTCGAAAAAAGTCACTAAACATTTTATATGGTTAGCCATCGCCCTATTAACTGGTTTGTCTTTTTGCGCTTGGTTTATGGATGTATTCCAATTATGGGATGAAATTTTGTCGTTTACTGCGCCAAAACCCGTATGGATAGCATTAGCAATCTTCACTTTTTTTACTTACTGGTTTGCAGGGTTCATGCGTGAACAAGTGTGTTTTTGGTTATGTCCATACGCTCGTCTTCAAGGTGTTATGTATGACCAAGATACTGTTCTACCAGCATATGATGCGACACGTGGCGAACCAAGAACAAAATATTCAAAACAAACACCAGACAATAAGGGTGCCTGCATTGACTGTAATTTATGCGTCGCTGTCTGCCCAACGGGCATTGATATTAGAAAAGGTCAGCAAGAAGGTTGCATTACCTGTGGCCTTTGTATTGATGCTTGTGACAGCATAATGGATAAAATTAAACAGCCCCGTGGTTTGATCCGTTATGCCTCATACAAAGAACTTCATAAAGGCGTGGCAAGACTGTCATTATTCAAACGACCGCGTGTTGTTGTTTATAGTCTAATCATACTTTTATCAGTAGCGGGGATTCTTTATGGTTTTACCCATTTTTCCCCCACTGAATTTAAAGTCGTTCATGAAAGACAACCACTATTTGTGAAAATGAGTGATGGTGAAATTCAAAACAAATATGTTTTGAAGTTACTCAATAAAACAAAAAATACACTAAAAATTAAATACACAATTTCAGGGTTACCAACAGCTCACGTTAACGGTATTGATGATGTCTTTCATATTGAGCCGGGGAAAATTGTCCCCATCACAGCATTAGTTAAGCTGGCGCCGACTGCGACTAAAAACACAATACAAAAATTTAAATTTATTGCTACAGAAATTAACGATGACTCGATTAGCACTGAATATACCACCGTATTTATTCTCCCATAACGATTAGATAATATAAATTAGGATCGCCATGTATCAATATGATTTTTATGATGAAATACTAGTTAGCGAGCGAGTAAAACAGTTTCGTGATCAAGTTAAAAGACGTTTAAATGGAGAGTTGAGTGAGGAAGAATTTCTACCTTTAAGATTACAAAATGGCTTATATATGCAAAAACATGCGTATATGCTCCGTGTTGCCATTCCCTATGGCACGCTATCATCAAAACAACTCTCTGTTCTGGCTGATGTCGCTGATGAATTTGATAGAGGATACGGACACTTTACGACTCGACAAAATATTCAATTCAATTGGGTGGAACTTGAGCGTGTACCAGATATTTTAAGTCAATTAGCTCTGGTAGAAATGCATGCGATTCAAACCTCAGGTAATTGCATTAGAAATGTAACCACGGAAGCATTTGCAGGTGTCACTGCAGATGAGGTGGTTGACCCAAGGCCGATTGCTGAAATTTTACGCCAGTGGTCAACAATTAACCCTGAATTCTTATTCCTTCCTCGTAAATTCAAAATAGCAGTATCTTCATCCAAGCAAGATCGTGCTGCAGTTAGAACGCATGATATTGGTTTATATTTATACAAAAATGATAATGATGATGGGCTAATGGTAAAAGTCATGGTTGGAGGTGGCCTTGGGCGCACACCGATTATCAGCAAAACGTTGAAAAACGATCTACCTTGGCAGCATTTACTCTCTTATCTAGAAGCCATTTTACGTGTTTACAACCGTTATGGACGTCGTGATAATCGCTATAAAGCACGAATTAAAATCTTAGTTAAATCGCTTGGTATAGAAGCATTTTCTAAAGAAATTGACAAGGAATGGCAATTATTAAAATCTGGCCCTACAGAGCTGACTCAATCTGAATACGATCGTGTTGCTGAGTATTTCAAAGGTGAAGAATTATCAGGTATAGATAATGGAAGTTATGCTTTAGCCTTAACCGTCAATTCAGAGTTTTCACAGTGGGTTGCAACTAACAATCGTGAACACAAACACCAAAATTACTCATCGGTTGTTATTTCAACTAAATCAGGGGCAACTAATCCTCCAGGTGATATGTCATCAACTCAAATGCGTCTAGTGTCTACTTTAGCTGATATGTATGCGTTTAGTGAAATACGCGTTACTCATGAACAAAACCTAGTCCTGCCCAGCGTACTCAAAAACAACTTGTTTGATTTATGGTCGAGATTAAAAACACAACAACTCGCCACTCCTACTGTTGGACTATTAACTGACATGATTACTTGCCCTGGTGGCGATTATTGCTCCTTAGCAAATGCCAAATCGATACCAATAGCAGCTCAAATACAGGATAGGTTCGATGACTTAGATTATTTGCATGATCTTGGCACCTTAAGTTTAAATATTTCTGGATGTATGAATGCGTGTGCTCATCACCACATTGGTAATATCGGCATTTTAGGTGTCGATAAAAATGGAACAGAATGGTATCAGGTCACCATCGGTGGTCGACAAGGAAAAGAAGCTCAAATTGGTAAAGTGATTGGGCCGTCATTTGAAGCTAACGCTATTCCTGACGTAATCGAGAAACTAACGCAAGTCTATATACAGCAGCGCGAAGTCGATGAAGGCTTTAGTGAAACAGTGAACCGTATTGGACTTTCACCATTCAAGAAACGTGTTTATCAAATTGAGGGTGAAGTAGCGTGAAAAATATAATTAGTTACGTAAATACAGACCATGCTTTTCTTGTCGAAAATGATAAATGGCAGTATTTGAAAAGTCCTAATATTGAATTGAATTTAACGTCCTTATCAGAAGATGATATTTCTTTAAAAAATGTAATCATTCCTTTTGAACAATGGCTAACTATAAACAATAATGAGAGCAATACTTGTTTAGCAGCTCATATTCAGGCATTTAGCATTGAAAATACAACGGATGTATCACTGGTAAAACCCTGGTTAAATATAATTTCACTCATTGTCTTGGACTTTCCTCACTTTACTGATGGCAGGGCTTACTCTCAAGCAGTCGATATAAGACGGCATCTGGGTTGGCAAGGTGAGATTCGTGCTGACGGTCATGTCCTGCGTGATCAGCTGAGTCATATGCATCGTTGTGGTTTTAATAGTTTCGCCATCTGTGATGACAAAGACCCTGTTGAGGCTTTAAAGGGATTGGATGGGATCAGTGTTTTATACGCAAACTCTGTTACGGAACCCAAGCCATTATTTAGAAGAAGACTGTCGTAGAACGCTAAACTAGACTCAGTATAGCGTTCGATAGACAGCTCTTTGTTTATATAACGCAAATATTTCTATTTAAAATAGACTTAAACCCCGTCAAAAGACATCATGTATTGTCAGCTATTAAATATCTTTCAACAAAGATCCGGTTGCTTCAAGGTTGACCAGATCAAGACGATAGTTTTTATAAAACTCTTTCTTGTACGCGATTCCACCCCATAAAGCATGTGCCTTGGTCACGGCTTTTTCTTCATCGGTTATTTTTATAGGCTCGAGCTCCGTGTTGTTGAAACTATATGTATAGCCGATTGCCGGTTTTTCTGGTTGAAGAACAATAAGTTTATCCAGTGTCATATAGGCAAAGTTTTTGCTCGACTGCATTAATGCTCGTTGATACTTAGCCGCGAGTGGCTTGGTCAAATCATGACCAATCATTGGTGTCTCACCCTGCACCCCTATTAATGATAACAATGTCGGCGGAATGTCGATACTACTCACCAGTCGGTCATCTTGTTTAGCTTTGATGCCATTACCAATAATCACCCCGGGAATATGGAAACGATCGACAGGGATAGGCACGCTTCCTCGTATACGTGCATCATGGTCGGCAATCACGATAAACACCGTATTTTCCCAATAATCTGACTTCCTAGCTTTTTTGAAAAACTCGCCTAAAGCATAGTCTGAATATTTGACCGCATTATTATTTGTTTGCTTAATTTCATCAACGAGCTTAATGCGTCCATCAGGAAATTCATAAGGAGAGTGATTGGATGAAGTAAATACCAAGCTAAAAAATGGCTGTTCAGACTTTGCTTGTTGTTGAAACTTCTGATGTGCCATGTCATAAAGATCTTCATCTGAAGCGCCCCAAGAACCTATATATGCCGAATCATCAAAATCTTTTTGATCGACAATTTCGTTAAATCCATTGCCTAAGAAAAATGATTTCATATTATCGAAATGACTCTCACCACCATAAATAAATTGGTTGTGATAACCGTATTGTTTTAATAATTGGGCAATTGTAAAAAATCCAGTCTGACTTTTACCTAGTTTTACAACAGCACGTGATGGTGTTGGTGTAAATCCCGTGACAACCGCTTCTATGCCTCTTACGGACCGCGTTCCTGTAGCGTAGAGATGATTAAAATTCCAACCTTCCTTAATCAGTTTATCTAAATTCGGCGTTAAATTTAAACCACCTAAACCACCAACATACCGAGCACCTAAACTCTCTTGCAATAGAATAACTAAGTTCTTTTTCTTTCCATGGTGCATCGGGTTATTTCTATTGACGGTTGGAAGTTGATTATTTATAAAATCTTGTGGGTGTCCCGTTGCTTGTCGAACAAGTTTAATCACATCATCCTGAGGCATCTTTCCATAAAAATCTTCAGCATTTTTTTCTGATGTCATACTTTTCATGGCAAATGCTAAGGAATACGATGAATTTAAAATCAAATCATTGATCAATGGATCGGTAGAAAATGCCACCATTGATGGGTTTAACGGTCGATGACCTAAACTTGATCTTGCCCCCATTACGCCAATAATAACAATGCAAACGGCTAACACAGGTCTCCAATACCATTTAGGCATAGAAGACTTAGTAACAAGCCTGCCGCTCAACTTCCATCCGAAAACGATGGTTATAAATGAACCAATAAACCCAACAAGTAACTCTAACTTATAACCAACCCAAAGCATGCTAAATACTTCTTTAGGGTAAATAAGATATTCGATAAATAAACGGTTTGGTCGTAAATCATATTCCGTAATAAAGGTTGGTGTTGCTAACTCCATATAGACGATTACAAATAAACCAAAAACTAACCATAGCCGTAATATAAAGCGCCAAATAGTTGTGATTGTTTTTTGCGATGGAATAAAAAATGACACCGCTGCGGGCAGAATAAATAACCAACAAATTGTTGCGATATCAACACGTAGTCCGCGAACGAAGACCGCTAATAGAGAATGAACATCAACAATGCGATCGACTTGCCAACTCACTAACCCTAGTCGAGAAACAGACAGCAGACTTAAAGCGATTAGAGTAAAAACAATAATTGGATAGATCGGGCCAGAGAGGATTTGAAGGTAATTTTGGGAAATTTGTGGAGTATGCTTATACGATAAGCTCATAAATAGATGGCCTGAAATTAGGGTTTATCAGGGCCACATTACTATTCGCACATTAAGAAAAGCTTAAGACTCAACATGCACGTATAAAATAAAACTTTTTGACTCTCGTTAAAACTCAAACTCGGTCAAAACACGCCAAGTATTGTCAGGTGTTTTAGAATCCAAGCCAATAATCGCACCAAATTCCCAGTGTAGTTTTTTTGCTCTTCCTAATCTAACATCCCCCATTACGACAGGGCCAAGACCTCTAGTATCTTCGCCAGCATAAAACTCTAATGCCGGTTCAAATCGACGTGAATAGCGGTATCTAGCCTGTAATGCAACGGCTGTTTCTAATTCATCTTCTATATCGTCACCCCATTCATAACTTAACCATAAATTGGCGGCACCTACCCAGCGTCCCCATTGTTTTTCCATTAACAGTCCAGTTGAGAATTCCCATACATCTTCGTCTTTTTCTTTTTCAAGCTCAGCAATCATGCCCCAGTCAATTGCATACTCGCCTTGTTCGGTAAGCTGCCATAAAACTTCGATTTCATAATCAGTAATTTTCAAATCATGTTGATCCGTATCTTTAGCTATTAAATAACCTTCAATAAAGACCCGATCGTTTAAAGACTTGCCCAAACCAAAACGATGTTTTTGTTCTCCATCTGCAGAAACCATTCGCCACTCAATTTCTCGTTCTAACGGTTGCACATAAGGATGATAAACCTTATCGATAGCTGAACCGTCAGCCAACACGGATTGGCTTAATACAACTGAGACTAACAAGATTATAAATTTTACTACTTTATGGTTCATTGTGATGACCTTGTAAAACGAGTGCGAGATACTATTGATAACACCACCATTAATACCAGTGCACAAAAGTAACTAATCATTTGTATTGGTGTAGGCGTCGCTTCATAACCAATTAAGGCATAGAGAAGCTGCCCTGTTATTGAATGTTCGCTGAGTAAAGAGGATGTATCCCATAAAGGATATTGGCTTATTATCCAATCAGCTTGGATCAACATTTGAGTTGCTTGTAATACCATGCTTCCTGCAAGGAACATAGTCATGACATACCCTACTCGCAAGCCGTTTTTTACATCAACATTAACCAGAATATAATAAAACAGAATACCAACACTAATACCGATTCCTGCCCCAATAATACTTCCTAAAACAACAGGTAATAATAAATCTGGAATAGTAATAAAGCCGTGAATATACAAAATAATTTCAGAGCCTTCTCTCGCAACTGCAACAATCACACCCAGCATCATTGTTACAATCAGCCGTTTACTTTTAGTTGTCGATTCTGGTCTCATGGCGAGCACGATAAAAACCACAAGCACCACATATAAAATAATATTCATTACCGCATTGATGACTTCTTGCCCTACCCCTTCAAACCACTGAGACACCAAGGCAATATTAACTGCATATAGTGCGGCGCAAACAAAACCAAGACCTAAAGCTGAAACAATCCAAACCCTAGAGGTTGAAAATATTTGACTAAAAGCCAGCAACAAAGCAATAAGCAATGCAGCTTCTAACACCTCTTGTAAAATGAAAATGACGGCGTTTAATAGCATATAAATACCTTATTCAACGATCACTTTTCCTTGCGCTGTTTTAGGGAAAAACTCACCAAAAAATGGATATTCACCCGGTGCAAGTGGTCCAATGAATATAACGGCTTTACTATTACCTGCAATCACTTTTTCACGGTTTAACTCATAACTTTCAAACTCTTCCGAAGTAGGATCTTGATTGATGATGAGTAATTTAACTTTGGTATCCGCTGGAATATGAATTTCATCCGGAAAGAACAAGTGATTTCGAATTTCGATGTTTATAATCGGAGTAGCAGCATAGACCACCGTAGTTATTAATATACCTACTGCTAACATTGCAGCAATATGGGTTACCCGTATCAACACCGACATTAAACGCCTCTTACTTTTGGAAAATCGATAGTCACTTTTAAACCTGATTCAAATTGTGATGGACCCAGAAAAATTGTTGCACCATGCATGTCGACGATATGTTTAACAATAGCCAAACCTAGACCGCAACCAATTATATTTGAATCATGTTGATCGCCATGAAGTCGATAAAAGCGCTCAAATACTCGTTGATAATAATCACTAGAAATTCCAACACCGGAATCTTCTACGGTTAATCTCACACCGGAATCAGTTGCAGAAATATCAACTAATACTTCACCGCTATCTGGTGTGTATTTACTGGCATTACCTAATAAGTTTTGTAATAACGTTTCCAACGCAAAGTCATAGCCAGAGATAAAACAGCTCTTGCCATTTAACACCATTGTTTGATGTTTTATTTCAAATTTTTGATAATTATTTGCCATGCTGTTTTTTGCTAACGCATGGAGATCAATTTTTTTGAATTCAACTGCCGCTTGATCAGGTGGGCAACGATGTAAGTCTAAGATCTGTTCAATCAAATGTTCCATACGATCGACACTTTGACTTAACATATTCAAATCTAGATTTTTGTCTCCAATATTTGCTTTTAGATTATGCAAATGGACTTTTAGACCACTCACTGGCGTGCGTAATTCATGAGCCGCATCAGCTGAAAAACGTTGTTCACGTTCAAATGCTTCCTCTAAACGTTTAAATAAACTATTTGTTGTTTGCACGACTTGGTTTAGTTCTATTGGAGAATAATCAATAACAACAGGACTTAAATCTTCCAATTGTTTCTTACTTAATTGATCTGCCAAAGTATGTAGTGGTCTAAGTCCCATTCCTACAACTAACCATATTATGATGGCCACTACCGGCATGCCTAATACGATTGAATATACCGACTCAACGATAATCTGTTCGGCTAAACCATATCGAATATCACTACGCTCTGCTGTCACAATCCATCTGTTTAATACCGCGTCTTTAAAAACATAACTTCGCCAGCGATAGCTCGCATAATTAACATCATGAAACCCGATTGATAGTTCGAGTAACTTTACCTCAGGTGCATTACTTGAACGTGATAATAATTGGCCGTTATCTTTCCATATTTGGTAATAAACATTTTGCGTTTCTTGTTCAGAATGAATGGGGCTTACGTTAAGACTTTGATTTGCAGAAGCAATCAACATGGCCATGCTTTGTAATCGTGCATCAAATAACTGCTGTGCTTGTGCCATACTCGATTGATAACCATGAAGTAGTGAAACAAAGTTCACTAAGGTAATCGTCGCTATTACAGCTAATAATAAATACAGACGGATCGACTTCATTTCACTTTGACTGTATAGCCAACACCTCGAACTGTTTTGATGAAATTATCGGGTAATCGTTTACGTAAATGATGAATATGAACTTCTATCGCGTTACTGACCACCTCTTCGCCCCAACTATACAGTTTCGATTCAAGGCTTTCTCGTGTTTGTACTCGACCTGCATTTTCCATCAATGCTTTCAGTAACATAAATTCGCGTCTAGGCAAATCTAAATCGTCACCTGCAACAGTAATTTGATGTATTGCTGTATCCAAACATACTTCATCAATAATCAGTTCAGAATGTTTACTAATGCTAAGCCGACGTTCAAAAACGCGTAACCGTGCTAATAGCTCAGGCATCTCAAATGGCTTGGCAAGATAATCATCGGCGCCGGCATCCAAACCCGTGATTTTATCTTCTAGTGAGGTTCTAGCCGTTAATATTAAGACAGGCAATTCGCCATTTATTTTACGAATAAGTCTAAGCACTTCATTGCCGTCAATATCAGGTAAACCCAGATCTAGAATAACAATATCAGGACATTCATTTTCGATACTGCTTACCGCTAATTTGCCATGTGTTAAATGATTGACAGCAAACCCTTCTCTCATTAATGAGGTTTTAACGCCTTGAGCTAAAGAATCATCATCTTCTATCAGTAATACTTGCACTATTTTTTTTACTCAACTGTTGTCTGACTTTGGCTAATGACTGTTCAATCTCAACGTGTCTACCTTTATCCGCCAAGGGCCGACTCGGTCTATCAGGTGCTTGTTGTGCTTTTACTAAATATTGTTCAGCTTTATCATACCGACGTTGTTCTCTTAAAAACTCAGCATAAAAATAATTACTATCGATGCCATCAGGGTTAAGTGTTAAGGCCGTTTCGAGCATCTCTTTTGCTTTATCATCGTCGCCAAATCCAATCGGCCAACCCGGTACTTTAAAGTATAAGGTTCCAAGGCTAGTATAAGCCGATCCTGACAATGCGCTATCATTAATAGTCAGCGCTTTTTCAAAATCCGTCTTAGCCGCTTTTGCAAATGACATCGCACCTAAACCACCTTTTGCTCCAGCAAAACTAGAGTTAATAATACCTCGCCAAATCCACGCTTCGGCTGCAGAAGGATACGAAGCTATCACCTTATCTGCATCTGTGATTAATAATTCAAACGCACTGTTTTGTTGTTTACTCTTTAAGGTGTAATTGACTTCAGCCCAACGTTTTTGAAGTTGGACAACCTCAGCCATCACATCAGCAATAGCCCATTTTGGAAGCACTAATACAACGAAAATTAATAATATATTGATTGATTTCATAAGATTCATCTCCTACAGATAACGTTTAATCGTCGCTAACTGTTTAAAAATTGATTTATCTACAAGCTGTGGCAAGATGCTGTTAATACGAACAAATAACTTTTCAGGCCAACCTAGGTAAAAATTGATATCTGAATGACGCCTTAAGAAACTAATCAGCTTTGCGGCTACAACTTCTGGTTCATCCATCGTTGTTTTAAGTTCTTTATTCATCATGACTACGTTGTTATTGTTGATCGCGGTATTGGTTGCCCTTGGTGCAAAGTAATATACCGCCACACTGCTATCCATTAACTCTCGGCGTAATGCTTCGCTAAAACCTCGCAAACCAAATTTACTACCACAATAAACACTAAAGCCCGGAAATCCGATGCTGCCAAAGGTAGAGCCAATATTAATGATCCGAGCCTGATGCTGTGCTTTTAACAATGGCATTAGCGCTTGGCAAACTAACATCGGACTGATCAAGTTAGTTGTAACTAAACGTTCTATACGATCAGCTTCGATATTCTCTAATAAGGAGAAATCACTAAGCCCAGCATTGTTGATCAACATATCAATACCGCTTTCAAACTGTCGACACAAATTAACTAAATCAGAAAGACCTTCTTGTGTTGTCAAATCAGCCATTAAACAGTGATGTTGCCCCCCGAGCTTATGATTAAGCTCATCCAGCATATCTCGTTCTCGGCTTGTTAAAATAAGTATGGCACCTTCGTCAGATAAGGCTTTAGCAATCGCAGACCCGATCCCACCACTAGCCCCCGTTAATACTATCGTTTTATTCTTAAACATCATGTAAATCCTATGCTGTCAAACTGTGAAAAACATCACCGTATAGTTTGTAAAACACGGTGGTGGTGTGAATGATCAAGCTTTGTTCTTGTTCATCCTCTATTTGATTCATCAAACTTTCAAAAAACTTCACATGCTCTAGATCTAAAGCCCCATGGGATCGCAAATAACTAAATGCTTCATTCGGTAAAGTTAACGCTGATTGAATAGCATCAGCAGCCTTATCTGCTGTCGCAATACTAGTACCTTCAAGCACATGCACCATGCCAAAAAATCCTAAAGGATTGATTCTATTAATCATGTCATAGGCATAAGCGACCATCAGCTCTGTCGCTGGTTTTGGCTGACTATTTCTTATTTGTTCTTTATCAGCACCACAAGCCGCAATATCATTGAGGATCCATTCTTGGTGACCTAATTCTTCTTCAATATATTCAGCCACGGCATTTCGTAACCATTCTTTTTCTTCTGGTAACTTTGAACCGACGGCCATAAGTAAAGGTGTTGTATGTTTTACGTGATGGTAGGCCTCTGTTAAAAAGGCAATATAATCATCCAGTGTGATATCACCGCTTAATGCTTTATTTATAATAGGGGCTGAATACAATCCTATGCGTTCAGACTCGGTTGATGACTTTAGTTGTTCAAAAAATGGCATGTGCTTCCTCGTACAAATATTCAATTTCATTTTGATAATGTTGGTAGATGACATCTCTTTTTGGCCTACCGTTAGTGGTCAAAAAGCCTTGTTGTATCGATAATGGTGTTATCAGTCGATGCCATTGTTTGATTTGTGCATAATCAGGTAGTGTTTGATTAACTGAGTCTATCCATTGCTGTATATCATCATTAGAAGTCACTTCGCTTCGCGGATAAATGACTGCCGTGCAAAATGGTCTTGCATCGCCAAATACGACACAATCTTTCAATAAACCATTGGCTAATAATTGACTTTCTGGCCACTCAGGATTGATATTTCGTCCATAACTTGAAATAAGCAGGTTCTTTTTTCGACCATCAATATATAAATATCCTTGTTCATCAATAGTGCCAAGATCTCCAGTCGCTACTGATGTTTTACCCCAGCTTTCTTCTTGTCCGATATACCCTAAAAAACTATTGCCTGTGACGATGATTTCACCGTCATCAATATCAACATCCACATGTTCTAATAACTTGCCGACGGAACCTAGTTGGTTATTTTTAGGTGTGTTCAAACTCACGACAGAGAGACACTCAGATAAACCATAACCTTCATAAACTGGCAGACCACACTGCTTTGCTTGTTGTAATAACAGTGGTGATACCTTGCTGCCACCAACGGCAATAAAGGTTAATGAATCAGGAGGTGGCCACCCTTGTTTAACTGCATTGACTAAGGCAAGCAATAGTTCGGGTAACAAGATCAAACTAGTCGGTTGTGTTTTTGCAATCGTCATTAATAAAACATTACGATCAAAACCACTACTGCCATTAAATCCTAATTGACTAGAAGATATGGCTATCACCGTGCCACCGCTCAATAATGGAGCATAGATACCCGCAATATTTTCTAATAGTGTGCTGAACGGCAAAATACAGAGGTGCCTATCGTGTTTTATCTCCGTTGCAGAAACTAAAGATTTAGCCACTAAGATCTGCTGTTCTGTACTCAAACAAACACCTTTTGCTTGGCCTGTTGAACCTGATGTGTAAGTAATTTTTCCAGTATTGTTAGGCAAGGAAATCGGTGGCAACTTATACTGATTTAAAATATAACCAACACTGTTTAAAAGTATCACTTCCTCAGCATCTAAATGAGGCGAAGCAATAAAAGCGTTTTGAGGATGATAAATGACCGCTGACACACCGGCCTGCAACAGTGCATGATGACATTGTTGTTTTGTAAAAAACGTCGGTAACGGTAAAAGAGTTATTTCTTCTAGCTGACAGGCGATATCGGTAACGATCCACTCTGGTGAGTTATCCGCATAAAGTGCAATAACTTGATGGCGAAATGGTTCAAGCTCCTGCCTTACTCGCATAATCAATGAAGCTAACTTATGCCAACTATACTGCTGAGTTTCATCACGGATAGCGATATCATTTGGATGACTCTCCGCCATCTGTTGAATAGTCGACCATAAGAGTGACATTAAGGTTTCACCTGCATGGCCACCTTAACGATAGTATTTTGATAACTTTGTAACAAACCACCAATAACAGGGTGTGTGTATAGCGTCGGGATGGCGTCTACTAAATTACCAGCCAGGACTTTAGGCTTTTTATCATAATAACTACCCCAAGAACGACCATGATCAGATAATCGTGCAGGATCGGCCTCACATACACACACTGGTGTCAGGCCTAGTTTAGTTAATAAAGTTTCTACTTGTTTTGTAGCGGTAAAAACCACCCATTTAAAACCTGCCTCATACAAAATAGCTGCAGTGAGAATAAACAATATGTGACTAGAACCTTTTTTACTGGAGGTTAAGTTACCAATTTCGACAACATCTTCACGTGCTACCGATCGATGAAACAATTGGCCGAGTGTTGATTGAATATCACCATCTAAATATTGCTCTAAGAAAAGGCGTTCACCTTTATATGCAGGATGAAAACCCAAGGCAGACGAAATCTGATTCTCATAATGTGTTGCCAAAATATAGGGTAAAAAACTATTTACCTGTGCTTGATAATAACTATAAAAATGTTCCGCTATATATTGTTCAACATGCGTTCGTTGATGAGATTGTTTTGCCACCAAACTTAGTGGCAAATTTGGTAATAACAGGCGCTCATTTTTTAACTGTTCTGCTGTTCTGAGTTTGGCTTGGTTGGCCAGAAGCATTGCTTCCATAATCATTACCTTTGAAATGAATTATGGAAGTAAGTTTAATGAGTGATTCTTAACGTATTATTAAGATAATAATAAAAACTAGGTTTATAAACTAATAAGCCCTGAAAAATCAGGGCTTATTAGATACTGCTATTTGAAACTATTAGTGATGCATTAAGCGGCGTCGAACACTTCTTTTAAAGCTGAAGTACACAAGATAATATTCTCTTTTCTTGATGAAAAGCCCATCAAGCCGATGCGCCAAACTTTACCTGCCAATACTCCGAGACCGGCACCTATTTCTAAGTTATAGTCATTCAATAATGTAGACCGAACGTGCGCATCATCAATACCTTCTGGGATCCATACCGTATTTAATTGCGGCAAACGGTCGCCTTCTTTAACAACAAGTTTAATACCTAAAGCTTCTAAACCCGCTTTAAGGTATTCATGATTTTTAGTGTGGCGATCCCAAGCATTTTCAAGGCCTTCTTCCGTCAACATAACCAGTGATTCATGCAATCCATATAAGGTATTAACAGGTGCAGTGTGATGATAAGCTCGTTTAGTACCCTCACCCCAATACGCCATAACCAAATTAAGATCTAAAAACCAGCTTGATACCGGTGATTGACGATTCGATAGTTTGTTAATAGCACGGTCGCCAAAACTAATTGGTGAAATACCTGGCATGGCTGACAAACATTTTTGGGTTCCTGAATAAATGGCATCAATTCCCCATTCATCAACTCTTAATTCAGAACC
>ENA-OSET01001580-OSET01001580.1-sediment-metagenome-genome-assembly--contig:-NODE-1580-length-23462-cov-31.135600_pt1 | contig 23462 bp, 24 predicted proteins | sample MGYA00237882_ERZ534229 | MGnify/ENA primary metagenome ERZ534229 (study PRJEB26408, sample SAMN06266212) | sediment metagenome | isolation source: Hudson Canyon methane seep mesocosm | place... | reverse complement strand
GAAAATTCGCTGTCACATGCTGATATTTTAATGACGCCTACCGTGGGCACGATCTACAAAATTGACGACATGAAAGCCGATCCAATTAAGCTTAATCAGAACATGGCGTATTACACAAATTTTGGTAATTTGCTGCATTTATCGGTGGTCTCTGTACCAAGTTTTTTCCGCTCTGACGGGCTGCCTTTTGGGGTCAGTTTTATGGCGCCAATGATGGGTGATCATAAAGCCCTTAACTATGCAAAAGCATGGGAATTGCTCAATAAAATCCCACCCGCGCTCAACTAAGGGCTGCGGGTCGTCGATCGCCTTTCTTGAATCGTTAGCCTTTTATCGGTTTTCCGGCTGAGCGGCTCCCGAGTCTTAGTGTAATTATCTCTCTAGTCAGAAAGCTTTTCGTCGATATGGCGAGCCATTCGGTTGTCTATCGCTTGCCATTTGATGTCGTTGCTGAGCACTTTATGCCGACCAGACGAGTAGGATTTATTGCTAAGTAAGATGCGTTTACATCTTTTCCATCGCCTTTAACTGTCTATCAAATCATACCAAAAATTTTATTCTAAGACAGATGATCCAGCGTTATAGAGGCGTTTCGAGTTAGGGAACTGATGTCGTTACGCGTTTGCTTGGTTAGTCAATTGATAACTAATTTTCTTTATAAAAAACCTTCTCTAAACATATTTGAAATAGCTTGGGCCGTCGATGATTCGTAAATGCTTTTGATAAAATATTAGCGTTTTCACTTGTATCAAAATTTTAAAAACGTAACAGAAAAATGCACAAAATGCGTGAGCGTTACGCGTCGCTTTGCACATTTATTGCGCATCAATTCCGTTAGAAATTATCGTGTATAGACTGGCAATAATTTTTAAAAACTCTTTTTAATCAGTTAGTTAAAACTTTATTTCTAACTAATTATTATGATCTGGCACGGCTTATGCGAATTTGTAATTAACAACTCGAAACTTGGTATAACAAGTCACATAACGTTAGTTAAAAAACACTACCGGAGAGACCCAATGTTTAGATACGCAATATCATTCGTTTTTGTTTCCTGTTTTTCGATCTGCGCTTCTGCTGAATCGATTCGCATAGCCATCGGGCATCAAAGCATGTGCACCGATACGTACACCGCGGGCATCGTTGTAAAAGAATTAAAACTGCTCGAGAAATATTTACCCACCTCAGGTAAATATGAGAATGCCGAATATGATATCAGTTGGAGTGATTATTCTTCTGGCGGACCTATCACGAATCAGATGATGGCGAATAAGTTGAACTTCGGCGTGATGGGCGACTATCCATTGATTGTAAATGGCGCCAAATTCCAAGCGACCGATTCGCTAAGAACGAAATACATTGCCGGTACCGGTTATAACGTGAAAGGTAGTGGTAATGCGATTGTGGTGCCTGTTGAATCGGACCTTTACAGTATTGACGACCTGAAAGGAAAAGACGTTTCTGTACCCGTCGGCAGCGCGGCTTGGGGAATGTTACTGAAGGCCATGCAGGACGCCAAAATTGGCTCGAAACAATACGGGCTTAAAAATCAGAGTCCAGCGGTTGGCGCGGCTAACATAGCGGCAGCAAAAATTGATGCGCACGCAGATTTTTGTCCTTGGTCCGAGCTAATGGAATTTAGGGGAACAGGACGAAAAATTTATGATGGCAGTGAAACGGGCGTGCCCTACCTCCATGGTGTGGTGGCAAGACAGGACTTTTTAGAAAAATACCCAGAAGTTGGCGTAGCCTTCGTAAAAGCAGTGTATGAGGCTGGCGAATGGATTAGAGAAGACCCAATTCGCGCAGTCGACTTAATGGAGAAATGGACGGGCGTTGAGAAGGAGGTTCTTTACATCTATTTTTCTAAAGGCGGGCACCTGACGCTTGATCCAACCATAAAAACAGCATGGGTCGATGCCCTCGAATTTAACCATGGTGTGCTAGTCAATGAGAAAGCAATCCCGCCGTTGGACACGAATGAATGGGTGACCGAAGATTACGTCAAACTGGCCTACAAGGAACTTGGCGAAGACTATGATAAAGAGAAAGCGACGATCATCGATCCGGCAATTGCTAATGCGAAGAATCCGATGGAGATCTGGCACTCTCGAGATGGCTTAAGTAGTTATGCGTCGATTTCTGAATTGTTAACTGCGATCAATGAGTTTAAGGCAACTGGAGCGAAGCTAAATGCGACCTATGTCTATGATAAAGAAACGGGGTTAAAGCTGTTTGGTAAGACTGCCTTCTACGTCAAAACGCCAGAGGGTTTCGAAGCATTTTTACGTAAACCGGATGCAGATAGCTATGCAGAATCCATAAGCGGCACCGTACTAGATTTTGAAGCCGCGCTAAAAACACTTAAAAGCTGATCCTGTTACGTTAGAGTGAGACATTATGAACTCCGCTATCCAGAACGTGAGTGAAGAGACCATTCCTGAAAGTCCGTTAGCTGTCACTTCGAGCAGTGAATTAGCAGATTCTCAGATAGTCGTTGATGATAAATCGGCTGAAAAAGCCCATTCGTACGTGACCAATCCGCAAGGCCATGCCCCTGGCGCCTTTATGCAGGTTGCCTTGAACTTGAAATCGAAAGTGCAATCCATAGTAATAGGCTTGTTTTCAATTGTTTTTGGCTTGGTTATCTGGCACTTCGCAACGCTTTATAATTTCGATTTTTTTATCGATTTTCAAAATGTTCCGTCACCTTTAAAAGTGGGTGGAGCCTTTGCGCACCACTTAAGCGATAGTGAGTTCTATGTTCACATTCAGGTGAGTATACGTAGGATTCTGATTGCGTATTCGATCGCAGTGTTTCTGGGTATTCTGCTGGGGTTGCTTGTCGGCCGTTCACGCATGGCGCGTGCTGCAATATTGCCTTACATCGAGATTATTCGACCGATTCCAGCGGTCGCATGGATACCGATGGCAATTCTGATGTGGCCCACCGAGGAGTCTTCCATTGTCTATATTACGTTTTTAGGTGCTTTATTTCCGATTATTCTGAACACCGTTCACGGGGTTGAGCAGACGCCGGAGGTGTTAATTCGTGCTGCGCAATCCCTAGGGGCTTCTAAGCTCCAAATATTTTGGCATGTGGTGCTCCCGAGCGCACTGCCGAGTATTGCGGCGGGCTTGGCAATTGGTATGGGGATTAGTTGGTTCTCCTTGCTTGCCGGCGAAATTATCTCTGGACAGTACGGCATTGGCTACTTTACATGGGATGCCTATTCGCTAATAAATTATCCCGATATCGTGGTGGGTATGCTTGTGATTGGCGCTCTCGGTTCTTTCTCTACTTATTTAGTCCGCTTATGCATGCGTCCGGCGCTTAAATGGAACCGGAAACCGGCCTGACCTAGTCAGCGACGTAAGCACTTTATTCGATGCAATAGCACGCAAAAGAGAGAACTGTCATGTTAGATCAGCTTCAATTGATCAAAGTTATAGCGTTTAAAAATACGCGTAGTCTTTTGCTATTTATCTGTGCCTTTATCTGCGTCTATTACGGCGTCTCTTTGGTTAGCCTGGTAGTTAGGTTTGGTGCGTTTCCGAATTACATCAATTTCTATGATTGGCTTGGCAATACAAAGGTTATTGTTCAGTCGACACCTTCAATCCAAGACATGTTAATGATCATTAAAGATGAATGGTTGATGGAGGTGGGCTACATGAACTACGACTTCGGTCATGGCATCTCAGAATGGAGTCTGTTTTTTGTGCCATTCAAAGTGATAACGGTAGCCCTAATAGGACTCGTATTAGGCTTACATTTTATGATGAATCGCTACCATCAAATGCGTTCGAAAAAAGCAGCGGCCTGCAGCGGTATCGGTGCCTCATTAGTCGGTTTGACCTCTATAACCTTCTCCTGGGTCGTTTGTTGTTCAACGCCAACATGGGTGGTTGGGTTAGCAATGCTTGGGCTGGGTGTCACCACGTCGCTTTGGTTAGAGCCGATCGGTGCTTGGGTCAGCGGTGTTGGATTCCTGCTGCTAACGCTTGGCTTACTTATTCCAAAACAACGCGGCGACACAAACCTAAATTTTCATTCACTAGATAAAAAAATTGAGGGCCAATAAATGCAAGCGAATGCTGTAAATACGGTGAATCCCGAGAAAGCGCTGTTCGGTGAACGAAATGAAAAAGGCCTAATTGAAATAGATAAAGTGAGTATCGTGTTTGGTGAAGGGGCGAAGAAAAATACTGCTGTGGAGCAAACTAGCTTAACGATTTTGCCTGGGGAATTCGTCTGTATTTTAGGGCCGTCCGGCTGTGGAAAATCCACGTTATTAAATTCGGTAGCTGGGTATGTAAAACCATCGTCCGGTCGGGTGTTAGTTGATGGAACTCTAGTCAAAAAGCCTGCGCCTGACCGCGGAATGGTGTTTCAGCAATACAGTCTTTTTCCGTGGAAAACGGTTAGGGATAATATTGCTTTCGGGCCGAAAATTGCGGGTCATAGCCAAGCGGAGTGTGAATCGATTGCGAATACCTTTTTACAGATGATTGGCTTAGCCACAATCGCCGATAAGTTACCGGGTGAATTGTCTGGTGGCATGCAGCAGCGCGTTGGTATTGCTAGAGCCCTAGCAAACTATCCAAGTGTCTTGTTGATGGATGAGCCCTTCGGTGCGCTTGATGCGCAAACTCGTTTGATCATGCAGGAGAGCCTCTTAAATATTTGGTCAGAATTCTCAACCACTGTTTTGTTCGTTACGCATGATGTGGATGAGGCCATTTTCTTGGCTGATCGAATCTTAATTATGAGCTCAAGTCCTGGCTCAATCATCGCGGATATACAAGTCAAACTGGAGCGACCCAGAAGCCAAGATCTTGGGACGACCGAGGCATTTAACGAACTAAAAAAGCAGTGCCTGTCGCTTATTCGAGAGCAAAGTATGCGTGCATTCTCAACTCAAAATCAGGCGTCATAGGTGTGGTGTGATGCGGGCAAGTAAAGGAGTGAGTGACATAATGAAATTTTGCACGAAAAACGTTTGGTTTTTATGCGTCATCGCGTTCGTTTTTGGGTCAAACATCTCGGTGGCGGACGAGTTGGAACGTATCAGTCCAGCGCGCGATTTGCCGTCGTTTTCTTTGGTAGATCAACATGGTGAGTCTTTCGAGAAATCTAGCTTAACAAGCGGGTGGTCGATGATATTCATTGGCTTTACCGCATGCCCCGATGTGTGCCCAATGACCTTATCTAATTTAGAAGCGGTCCGTGCCGATATGGGCGTAAAAATGAGCCCAGATTCTATTCCAAATATAATTTTTCTAGCGGTTGATCCCGCGCGTGACAAAGTGGGTTTGGCGGAGTACCTCAGTTTTTTTCACCCGCGTTATGTCGGCGTAACGGGAGAGGTGTCAGAAGTGGATAAGTTGGTTGCGGGACTAGATGGGTTTTATCGGCTCAAGAAAAAGTCAGACGCCGACACGAATTATGATGTTTTACACACCGCAAAGGTTTCTATTATTAATCCGAAAGGCCAGTTGGTGGCGCAAATGACCCCTCCATTCAAACCGGAAAGTACGGGTGAGCAGCTCACGCAACTTATCCGTTGGGAAAATCGCCGATTGGCTAAAGAGCAACTATGATGCAGAGCTTTCTATTTTTTAGCGTAGCTTTTATTCGAGTTAGTTTGGTACTCGCGCTTTTTATGGTGGCCTTGCCATCGAGCGCAAAGATAATGATAAAGATAAGCGATGCTTGGAGTCCACCCATGCCGGCTTCAGTATCCGTTCGCGCTGGTTATTTCACCGTGAGTAATATCGGTAAGGCAGAGGTCATTTTAACTCATGCACGCAGCCCATTTTTTGAGAAAATAGAAATACACCAAACAAATAATGATGCGGGTGTGATGTCGATGTCAGCGCTGCAAAGCGTGGTCATTCCAGTCGCTGACACCCTTCATTTTACACCAAGTGGATTGCATTTGATGATGATGGGATTGAACCGACCATTGCTTGACGGTGCCGAAATTCCCATTCAGATTTTTTTCTCAAATGGCCAGTTTGTCCAATTTAATATGCAGTTGAAACGCGGATACGCCAGTTCAGCTAACCATGCGCAAAGCAGTATAAACGTCTGTTCAAATCCAATAGTGGGCATCGCGGGATGAATGAGGCGTTAGGTTCTAACATCACTCGCACCCTTCCGGCACTTATATTGAGTTGTTTTTGTAGTTTAAGCACGGCTAATTCGTTTAATACGTATGATGCGACGCCCTGGGAAATCTGTGGCTTATGTCATGGCATTGACGGCCAAAGTGTGATGTCTAAATTTCCAATGTTAGCCGGGCAGAAAGCGGTTTATATAGAGCGACAGTTGCGTGCGTTTAATTCCGGTTTACGTATGAATGACGGAGGTCAAATGGCTTCAATAAGTGGTGAAATTCAGAAGGATCAGTACCCAGTTGTTGCCGCCTATTTTTCGAATAAGTCACCCGCATTTTCGCCATCTGCTGTTGAATCGACAGTTGATCAAATCGAGCAGGGCCAGCAGATATATGAAGGGCTTGGGGCGTCAGGTAAAAGTTGTGCCAGCTGCCATTCTGATGCAGAGGCTAATGCGCCTTGGTTAGATATGCAGCACTTTGACTATTTGGTAAAGCAGCTTAGTGATTTTCGAACTGGTCGGCGTTCGGAACTCAAGGAAAGTACACCTCATTCAGTGATTACTAACACGCAAGCAGAGGCGATTGCTCACTATGCGTCAAGCCGGAGGATCCGTCCCTAAGCAAATAAGTATATTTTATGGTTTGATCATAAAATATACTTGTTATTACATGTTATAATAAGTATATTGTTGTTAACGCTAGGGAGCTTGATTTATGTCGCTTGTTGAACGAAAAAAAATATCCCATCAGCCCTTATATCTTCAGATAAAAGAGGTGTTGAAGGAGCAAATATTAAAGGGTGATTTTTCGCCGTATGAGCGGATGCCATCGGAAAGCGAAATGATGGCGAAATTTAAAGTGAGTCGAATAACTGTTCGGCAAGCGTTGAAAGATTTACACAGCGAAGGCCTTATTTTTACTGCGCAAGGAAAAGGCACGTTTGCAAGCAAACCAAAAGCGATGCAAGAGGTGGAGTATCTCGAGGGGTTTGAAGAGGCAATGAACCCAAAGGGCTATGAGACATCAGCCAGGCTGATAAGTCTAAAGGAGATAAATCCGGGGCAGTCAGTGAAAGAGCAACTTGGCTTATCTCAGAAAGAAAAAGCCGTAGAAATAGTCCGAGTGCGCTATTTGAATCGGGAACCTGTGTCAGTAGATACCTCGTATTTCCCAGTAAGGATTGGACATAAGCTTTTTCCCAAGAATTTAGAGAAAGATATTTTCCCCCTGTTAGAAAACGACCTTGGCATTGCGCTCGGTAAAGCACGCATAAGTTTAGAGGCGCGCGCCGCCGACGCTGCGATAGCCTTGCATCTGGGTATAGAGGTAGGCAGCCCAATCATGTGGGTTGAGCGACTCACGCATGACAGAGATGAAAACCCGATTGATTACGAATACTTAGCGTTCCGCGGCGACGCCTATAAATATAGATTTACCATTGATCGAACACTCCCGTAAACAAACAACTTGGAAGGATTAATTATGACAATTAGCGACGATATTCCCGTTCAAGATATTGATATTTTAATTATTGGTGGTGGTACTGCAGGGCCAATGGCAGCCGTTGCCGCGAAGGAACAAAACCCTGATGCGAGCGTGATGCTGCTAGAAAAAGCCAATGTAAAGCGCTCAGGAGCCATTAGCATGGGCATGGATGGGCTGAATAACGCAGTGGTGCCGGGGCATTCGACACCCGAGGACTATGTAAAAGAAATTACCATTGCCAATGACGGCATCGTGTTACAGAAAGGTGTGAAGGTCTACGCAGATCGATCATTTGAGATGATTCAAAAGTTGGATAGCTGGGGCGTATATTTTCAGAAAGATGAAACCGGCGAATATGACATGAAAAAAGTACATCATTTGGGCACGTACGTTCTCCCCATGCCCGAAGGACATAATATTAAAAAGATTCTGTATCGAAGGTTGCGCCGTCACAGAGTTAAAGTGGAAAACCGCTATCAGGCCATCCGTATATTAAAAGACAATGAGGGAAATGCTTGTGGTTGCATTGCGCTCGGCACGCGAGATGCTGACGTAATTGTGTTGCGCGCGAAAGCGGTCATCATGTGCACCGGCGCGGCAGGACGCATCGGTCTTCCAGCGTCTGGTTACCTCTATGGAACATACGAAAACCCCTCAAACTGCGGTGATGGCCATTCGATGGCCTTTCATGTGGGGGCCGAGCTAACGGGCCTTGAGTGTTATCAAATTAATCCGCTGCTTAAAGATTATAACGGTCCGGCGTGTGCATACGTAACCGGGCCACTGGGTGGTTATACAGCCAATGCGCATGGCGATCGGTTCATTGAATGCGATTATTGGAGTGGTCAAATGATGATGGAGTTTTATAACGAACTCCAAGGGGGGAAAGGCCCAGTTTTTCTAAAATTAGATCACTTAGCTGAGGAAACCATTCAGGAAATAGAGCACGTTCTACATACCAATGAACGGCCAAGTAGAGGGCGGTTTCACGATGGTCGAGGTGTGAATTACAGACAAAAAATGGTGGAAATGCATATCTCTGAAATCGGTTTTTGCGCTGGGCATTCAGCCTCAGGCGTATGGATAAACGAAAAAGGGGAGACCACTATTCCCGGCTTATACGGCGCTGGCGATATGGCATCGATTCCTCACAGCTATATGTTAGGTGCGTTTGTTTACGGACAAATCTGCGGTGAAAATGCTGCACAGTTTATTGAAGGGAAAGAGCCTGCCGAGCTTGATATGGCTTTTATTACCTCGGAGCGAGACCGGATTTTAGCGCCGCTGATGCGCAAGGATGGTATTCCGCCAAGCCAATTTGAGTACAAAGCGAGGCGACTTGTTAACGACTACCTGCAGCCACCGAAGGTTACAAAGAAAATGGACATCGGGCTTCAGCGCTTGAAAGCCATGGAAGAGGACATTCCTCACCTTTATGCCCGTGACGCACATGAGTTACTTCGCGCCAATGAGGCCCAGCATATATTTGACTGCGCAAAAATGGCAGCGGTTGCTTCCCAATACCGCCAGGAAAGCCGCTGGGGTCTGTATCACAACTATGTGGATTACCCCGAAACCAATAACGATGATTGGTTCTGTCATGTGCAGCTGTATAAAACCGATGAGGGTGACATGGCATGTAAAAAGCGACCGATTGACCCGTATGTTGTGCAGCTCGATGACGCGGAAAAGAACGCCTACCAGCAACTGCGCGTTCAAGCAGCCGGTTAGCCACCTTTACACAAATAATATAGCAGGAGCAATCTTATGCCTACCGCCTCACAAATATCAATGGTCCCCGTTATTGTGGATGAAGAAAAATGCATCGCTGAGAAGGGCTGTCGAACATGCATTGATGTGTGCCCGCTTGATGTACTGTGGATTAATGAAGAGTCTGGAAAAGCGTTCATGAAATATGATGAATGCTGGTACTGCATGCCTTGTGAAGCTGACTGTCCTACAGATGCTGTCACGGTCAATATTCCCTACCTGCTTCGGTGATTAAATCATGACTACATATCTAGATCCTCACTTACAATCTATTGCATTGCGCCTAGAAGATGGCGACCCGGGTGTCAGAAGAGTCGCCGTATTAGAACTGGTGGATAGTCCTGAGGAAGAAGCGGTTGAATTATTGATAAAAGCCTTAAGCGATACGAATGAGCTTGTCCGCATGGAAGCGGCGAAAGTAATCGATGAGTTTGAACCCAGGGATATGATGGATGCGCTCGTCGATGCGCTCACGGCGGGTGATGAAAACGTTCGTAACGCGGCGGCCAATGCATTGGCCGATTTAAAGGATCCAAGTGCGGCACCTGCTTTGCTTAAAGCATTGGAAAAAGATGATGCGTTTGTGATCACCGCTATTCTTCGGTCACTGAAGCAACTTCGCATTGCTGATGCCCGATCAAAAGCGATCGGTTTTTTGTTGCATGCAAGCCCTGGTGTAAGACGTGAAGCCGTTGGCGTGCTTGGTTACCTTCAGGATGCTCAGAATTTACCACAACTTATATCGGTGGGTTTGAATGACGCACATGCTGAGGTGCGAAGGGCAGCAATCGGGTCGCTCGTTTTCGGTTCACCCGCACAGGTGGCAGACGCACTAATTTCAGCCTTGCATGATGAGCACTGGCAAGTTCGCGTGGAAGCCTCACGTGGGTTAGGACGTCTCAAGGTGTTGGATGCGACACAAGATTTGATCAAGGCCGTCAATGACGAACTTTGGCAAGTCAGTGAGGCGGCGGCGAACGCACTGGGTCAGTTGAAAGCGGTCGATGCGATACCTGTTTTAGGTGAGTGTTTTACCAACCCCATTAGTAACTTGCGAAAAGCGGCAGCAGCAGCAATGGGTGAGATTGCCCATGCAGACGGTTTAATACCGCTAGAGACAGCTGCCAATGACAATGATCCAGATGTTCGAAAAATAGCGCGATGGGCAATCGGAGAAATTGAAAAAGCGAGTGCGCTCGCGGGGAGTGAGTCACTATGACATTCGTCGTAACCGAACAATGTATTCAGTGCAAGTACACCGATTGTGTTGATGTATGCCCTGTAGATTGTTTCCATGAGGGCCCGAACTTTGTCGTCATTGATCCCGAGGTGTGTATCGATTGTGCGCTATGTGTTCCAGAATGCCCTGTCGATGCAATCGCTGAAGAGTCAGATTTACCTGACGATATGGTGCATTTTATAGAGTTAAACGCAGAGCTTGCTGAAACATGGCCAGTTATTGATCAGTCAAAAGCGCCAATGGCTGTGGTTGATCAGTTTGCCGATCAACCTAATAAACTGCCGTTATTGCAACGCTAATGGCTAATTTAGTCGTACCTTACTGCGCGAAATTAGTGACGCGGAACTACTTAGGGGTCTGATATGTATAACGCATTACCAGCGGTATCAGTAAGCTACGACCGAGCGACACATATAGTCACCTTTGTTTGGCAAGACGAAACGCGCGGTGAAGTGAGCGATACGGAATTGAGAAGTTTTTGCGCATGCGCTGACTGCCGCGTTAAAACCCTTGTTGGCCAAGTTGTGATCGGTCGCGACTGCACCATCGAATCTATAGAGGCGCTTGGCACGGCAGGGCTAACCGTGCGTTATTGTGATGGTCACGATAAGGGTATTTATCCGTGGGAATACTTACAAGCAATATGCGCCGGAGATGCCAAGGAATATTTGCGTGGCTAACACAGAAAAGAATTTATCTTGTATCAAAAATATTATCCTCGTCGCCTCGGGTAAAGGTGGCGTTGGCAAATCCACTACTTCTTTAAATTTAGCTCTGTCACTGCAGGTTTTAGGAAAGTCCGTTGGCATTTTAGATGCCGATATTTATGGGCCGAGTCAGCGAAAAATGCTAGGGATACCAAACGAGGTCAAACCCGAGGTATTAGAGAATAATGAAATCGTACCGATAGAGCACCATGGTTTGAAGGCGATGTCTGCTGCGTTTTTGTCTGATGAAAAAGCGCCGATGGTATGGCGTGGGCCAATGGCCGTTCGAGCGTTGCAGCAAATGCTTACGCTTACCAAATGGGGCCAGTTGGACTTTTTGATCATCGACATGCCGCCTGGCACTGGGGATATCCATATCTCACTCGCGCAACAGTTTAATATTAGCGCCGCGATTGTCGTGACGACACCGCAGATAATTTCTGAAATTGATGCCCGAAAAGCGATAGAGATGTTGATAAAAGTCAAGATTCCTATTATGGGTATTGTAGAGAATATGGCTTCATTCACCTGCCCCCATTGTCGAGAGGAAAGTAGAATTTTTGGTGACGGTGCAGCAAGCAGACTCGCGTCTGATTACCAAATCCCAACACTGGCATCGCTACCATTAATGCAAGAAATTCAAGAAAATGCTGACAATGGAGTGCCGTCAATCACACAAATTGAAGGCAGTGAGGCAAGTGACGCTTATCTCAGTTTGGCAGCAAAAGTGATTGCGCGCTCTTATAACAAGCCAGATGATACGTCCAAAAGTGTTAACATTTCGATTGTGTGATTGCATGATCTCGCACTCCTATTCTGATACGGCTTTGCCGTGAGGCGGTCGTCTAAGCCGTGGAGAAGCCAATATTGACCATGTCAGAAGTCGTCGTGGCAATTAGGCAAATCAAGGTCGACACCATAATCACTTTGGCTAAACGCTTTAATGTGTCATTGCTCAAGTAGTTCGAAGCCAAAAATCCAACCAGCAAGCCTAAAACAACAATTAGAGTGGCATTTTTTGCGGCGGTGATTGCGACATTATCGATACCGTTTATTATGAAAAGACCAATGCCAATCCCTAAATAAACAAATACTAAAAGCGGCATCATTGAGCTTCTAACAGTGTGTGCTTTTGATGTGACCGATTGCAAATAGGCTGCTGCGGCAGGCCCTGGAATAGCCAATGCACCGCCCATTATGCCTGCTGTAAAAGAAAATTTGTGGAGCGTTTTTTTACGCGGCTGATCTGCTGCTATTGGCGCAAAGCAAACCCACCCTAACGCAATGCATAATGCCATTTTTAAAAGCCATTGGGGCATGACAATAACCGTTAAAACGCCAATAAGCATTCCGACAACAAGACCCGGTATCATAGGTATTAAAAGTTGATACTTGATTTCTTTGTGTCCGAGGACCCAGAGGATTGCTGCAACAATTAAATTTAAAATTATAGCGGCTTGTATGCCCGCGATAGAGCCGAGCAGTGTTACCAACAATGGACTGGCGACTAGACCAAACCCCATGCCGCCTGCTGCTTGCAACGCGGCGGCCGAGAATAGGGCAATCGGTACCAATATTTCAACATACATAATTTTAGTAATAATTCTCATCTTCATTTACGAACTGATAGTATGCGAGAATTAAGGTATAAAAAATAATCGTATTTTGTACTAAAACTATAACTATATATTATAATTAAGTGATGAAAACCATTAAACCTCGACAAATTGAAGCCTTTCGTGCGGCAATGCTTCATGGCTCAGCCAGTGCCGCTGCCGAGAGCTTATTTATAACGCAGCCAGCCGTTAGTCGTTTGATTAGTGATCTGGAAAGCGCAATAGGGTTTCGACTTTTTGAACGCCAAGGACGTGGTCTGGTTGCCACCGAAGATGCACGACGATTATTTAAGACAGTAGAGCAGGTATACGAGGGCTTAGAAGTAGTGAAAGATGTGGCGACTTCGATCAGGGATGGCGAGTTAGGTCACCTTAGAGTAGGCGCCTTACCTGTGTATGCTGGCGGCTTGCTCGCCTCTGAAATAGGACGGTTTATTGCGTTGAATTCGGGCATTAAAATAGAACTCGATAGTGCAGATCGAGATGATTTGTTATCGGGTTTGATCTCACGAAAATTTGACCTCGTGGTTTCAACTATTCCTACCGGGCAAAGTGGCTTCAGAGAAACCAAAATCGGTACGCGAGATGCGGTCTGTATTTTGCCGAAAACACACCCTTTAGCGAACGAACCAAAAATACGTTTAAATGCAATTTCCGACGAAAACTTTATCGGTCTTTTAGGTACAAACCCGTTTAGTCAGGTTATAAAAAAGATGGTGAACGATTCGGGCGGTAGCCTGCGAGAAGTGGCGAGTGTGCGCACCCAAAGAGCGGCAGGATTGATGGTAGAGGCCGGTGCGGGTATTTCTATTGTTGATCCCGATGTTTGTCGCTATCTGGACGACACCCTGATTGCGGTGCGCCGGATTGAACCGCGTGTGAGTTGGCAGTTTGGTGTGATTCAACTCGATCGATATCAGGGCTCTGTGGCCGCAACGCGTTTAATGGCTCATTTGAGTGAATCGGTTTAACGCGCTCTAGTAGTTGCAATGTCTCGTTTACTTACGCGCATTGGCATACCATTCTTGGGCGTGAGCACTGGGCCTGCGAAGTACTCTGGCGGCTCCGAATCTTCATACGTCAGCGTAACGGTTTTGTATACATTTACCAGAATGATCATTGCTTCTAACATAGATAAATGCTCGCCGATGCAAATGCGTGGGCCGCCGCCAAAAGGACTATATACATGCTTAGGGAGATTAGCCGTAAATTCGTCTGTCCAGCGTGCTGGGTTGAATTGCTCGGGGTTATCAAAATATTTGCTGAGGCGTTGCATCAAATAAGTACTGATATAAATGGTGGTTCCTTTTGTGATTTTATAAGGGCCCAGTTGCGTGTCGCAAATGGCCTCGCGCCCGACTGCCCAGATCGCTGGCATTAAACGCATAGATTCTTTAATGACTTTTTTAGTAAAAACAAGCCGCTCTATATGTTCAGCGCTCAGTGGTCCGTCACTCAATACTTGCTGAATTTCCGTCACCATTTGTGTTTCGATATCTGGGTGTTGAGATAACAAATAGAAAGTTGCACTGAGAGTAATTGCTGTTGTGTCGTGTCCAGCTAAAAAAACCGTCATGACCTCATCACGCAATTGCTTTTCGCCCATGGTTGAGCCATCCTCATACTTTGCGTTCATGAGGTTAGAGAGCAGTGTTGGGTAGTCAGAATCACTTTCTTGTGCATCATGGATAAATGCCATGATCTCAGATTCAAGGGTCTCGATTAGGTGTTTATAGCGCCTGTTTGTGCGCAAAGGCAATCTGTGAATAATAGGATGAAGTCGTTTTAATCTGAGTGGTATCAGATGTTCTAACTCGGTAATTGTGTCCAGTAACAACTTACCCTTATCGCCTGTCGTTGTATTAAAAATGATTTTTGAAATGATGTTTGCTGTTAGCCCCATCATCTTTTCATGTACATCGATTTTCGAACCATCTGACCAAGTAGCTACTTCTGCATTGGATAGCGTAATCATCGAATCGATATAGGTCGCAACACTTTTGGGTCGAAAAGATGGCGAGGCGAGTTTACGTTGTTTTTTCCATGGTTGGCCTTCATTAGTTAGTAACCCATTGCCAAATACTTCTTTAACGTTATCCCAGAAAACTCTATTTTTCACATAATCTTGATGTTTTGATACAAATACTTCGCCGATTAATTCCGGGTCGAAAATGGCAATCGAATCAAAATTTGCCATCTTAAATCTGACAATATCGCCATAGTTTCGTTGTAACTTTTCAAAAAAAAGACGGGGATCTGTGTAGAGTTCAAGTAAGCTTCCAAGCACTGGGAGCCCTTTGTGTCGTGTTATATTTTTCATTTTTTAAGGTCTTTAATGAGTCTAGAACGCATTATCGTGTAGCAATGCATCCGAGTCTATATGTTCTGACAAGACATCTGCTGTAGCGATTGTAAAATTAGCATAGCCCTTTACAAGAGGATGCTCATGCTCTCTTAGCCGCCCAGACGAGCACGATAACAATTGAGCAGCTCATATAGGTGTAAAAATCGATGTGTTCACCTAAAAAAATAGCGGCAAAAAAAATGGTCATAAACGGCTGTAGAAGCTGAAGTTGACTGACCTTTTGAATGCCCCCCAAAGCTAAGGCTTTGTTCCATGCGAAAAAGCCAAGTAAGGAATTTACAAAGGCTAAAAAAAGTAGTGCGTTGATTTGCTTGGCGTCTAATGCGACGATTTGCGAGTGATCGTAAAGTAGTAGGCCCAAGCATAGAAGAATGGGTAAGTTGATCACTAGAGCCCAGCACATGACTTGCCAGCCCGGTAGTTCTTGAGAGAGCGAACCGCCGCACGCGTAGCCATATCCGGCAAAGAACGCGGCGGCTAATAATGCTAAATCGCCCCAATAAACGCCGTTAAGCCCATTTTGGTAAACAGAGAAGCCAGAGACAACGAATAGTCCGGTGACACAGATGCACCAAAATGTATTGGAGGGCCTGGTATTCGTAATTAATGAGCCAGCAATCGCCGTAATAATAGGCAGCGTTGCAAGGATAACGCTGCCGTGGCTCGCGGGTAAATACTGCATACCGAATGCGGTCAGTATCGGAAATCCGTAAATAATGCCAACTGACATTTTAAATAGTTGTTTGAGCTGCGCCTTGTTTGGCATTGTCACGCGTAAAACGAGTAATAACGGGACGGCAGCGAATGCCGCGAGCAAACAACGAAAAATACCAATTTGAAAGGCACTTAAACTATCAGTGAGTAGTTTGGTCGCAGGCAATGTCATGGCAAAGGCCGCCACAGCTAAAATCCCGAGACTATATGCTTCAGTTTCTTTCTGCATAGTGATTTTTTTGTCCAGTCTGGTCGATGAGTTGCTTTTTTATATGGACTATCTGGCTTCGTCGCATGCTCGGTTTCAACAATGATCACCAATTAACATTGTCCACCTAGCTCTCTAATTCAAGTGGTCGGTTTAAATGGCCAGCAAACCTCGAATATTACGCCGCTCAAATCTTCTCTATTGGCAGCCCTAAGGGCAATACCATGTTTATCGGCGATTAATTTCGCAATATGAAGACCTAAACCGAGATGAATTTCTGCCCCACTGGAACGCGTCGAACTCATGGGTGCAAACAGATGACTCGGGTTATCCATTGCGAGCAAGGGTCCATCATTCTCAATGGCGATGACGATATCAGTTTTTGACTGTTTTATTCTCACGGTAACGTCACCGTCCTGAGGGCAGAAGCTAAATGCGTTATCCATTAGTTTATCAAAAAGTTGCTCTAACCGACTGGCATCACCCAACATGAGCAGCGGCGTTTCGCTCTGGCCAATGAGGTGTATTTGAGATTCATAGTTAGTTAGGTAACGGTTCAAAAAGCGAGTTAGGTCCAGTTCGGTAAATACTTCTGATTGCATTGCGCTCTCGATGCTTGCCGCCTCAGTCAGATGCATTGTGATTTGACTGATTTGTTCGGTACCCGCTTCAATGCGTTTGACGTATCGGTTATCTTTTAGAGGCGTCTCGCTGTCGGTTAAAAGCTCTAAGGAGGTGCGTACTTTATTTAGTGGATTAGCGATTTCATGACGTAAGGTTTGAGGGATGCGTTCAACAAAATTGGTATACGCGCGTTGCCTTGCTAATAGACCGCTCATGGTTCTAGACAGTTCACCAAGCTCATCAGGTGCCGCTTTACTTGCCCTGATAGAAGTGGTTTTAATTCGACCATCTTTATCGATTGAATTCCGTGACTCTCGGTTCAAACGTGCAATACGACGCGCAAGGAAGATTGCGTAAAAAAGGAGAATGAGGATGACGAGCGTCATCACTAAGCCCAGCCGAATAGCAATTGTTTCTACTTTGCTTTCTTCTTTTTGAAGAATATGGTCAGCCGATTCGTCGATCACGACAACGCCTAGCACGCGGCCTTGGTCGATGATGGGATAGCAAGCAATGATTCGGCTGAGTTTACCAAGCGCATCGTGAATAAACTGCAGCGGTTGATCGGCCGCATTAAGCGGGTTTTGCACACAGGCATTGTTAAAATTACTTGGATTGATACCCGAATCGCGCTCTCGGCTTGCGTAGGCCCATTCGCGACCAAGGCGATCAAAAATCCACAAATGAGCATAGGTATTCTTTAATTGATCGATGACCCGCTGTAACTCTTTCGCATGAATACCAAGCGGGTTGAGTTCATTCTGTAAATGTTTAGGTAAGCTGGCAATTATAGTGGTCGGTCCGAATGCAGGATTCTCGTCAATATCGATCAATTCAATGTGCAATCGTGGCTTTAGATCTTGAAATTTGTCTTTGTTTATCCTTAGTTCCAGCGCATAGCCGTCGCGTGTTTTTTGCCAATAGCCTTTAATGTCGGTGAGGTGACTTGGTGTGACACGACCGTTGATTTGATCTTCCTGGTCGACTCCATATCTCCATTGCGAGGACGTGAAATAGCTTGCAAGGTCACCGGAGTCTTGTGCTGGAATAATTATGCGCTCTAGCTGACCGGCTCTATTTTGGTAGGTAAGCTTTATATGGTCGTTAAAGTCTAAACGGAGCTGGTTTTTGGGCCTTAGGTGGACAAAACTGTCGGTGACATCCAACGCCAGATACAGATAGTTTTCATTTTGGGCCAGCCCAATCCCAAAAGCGCTCTCTTTCGGGAGAAATGCATTGGCATGCCAAAGCACATGGCTCGCGTCTCTTGCTTCAATCTGTGCGCGTTGCGTCCCCCAGTCGTTAAATTTTGCATCCAGTCGAATCGGGTTTTTGATCGCAGGCGCGCTCAAGGCATATTTCTCAAGGGTACTGTTTTCATCGGCCTCAAGCAGGTCTGCGATATTTGCTTGGGTCGCCACGAGGCTCGTCGCGATTGCTTTCGCCTCGATCAGCTGAATACGGCCTTGTGTCTCGAGCGCAGCGTCTTGGAGTTCTTGCCAATAGCTCCATGCAAGCAAAGGTATGGCGACTAGACTCGTACAAAGAACCGTGATTTGAGCGCGTATGCCAAATCGAAACATTAAGGCATTTCCCAGCGGTAGCCATAACCGGGTTTATTTCGAATGGCATTGAAAGTGGGATCGATTAATAGAAACTTTTTACGCAGATTTTTAACATGGCTGTTAATGGTGCCATTGGTCACCATACGCTGCATCGTGCTTTCGCTCAGCGCCTCGTAATTAATGCCTTGCGCACCCGCATCCATAATGGCGACAAATAAACGAAATTCGGTTAGGGTCAACGGCACGGTTTGCGTCTGCCATGCGACATAAGACTTTTCTCGATCGAGACTGAGCTTACGATTTGTTGAGGCGACAAAGGAGGGCGATGCAGGTTTATTCTCTTTGCGCGCTTGGTGAGTGCGCAATACATTTTTGATACGCTCTGTCAGAAGCATCAGCGAGACGGGTTTGGTCTGATAATCCCAAGCGCCTAAACGAAGCCCATATATTTGATCAATTTCTTCGGTTCTGTCGGTCAGAAAAATAATCGGGACATCCATATTATCAGCAAGTAATTGTCGGCAGATATCAAACCCTCCCTCAGGATTGTCCTCAAGCACAACATCCAACAAGATTAAATCTGGCTGCACATTTGAAATACCCGCTAAGGCTTCAGATACATTACTAAAGCAATGCGTCTCAAAATGTTTACTGTTTAGGTAATCCGCATAGTTTTGCTGTTGATCGATATCGTCTTCGACAATCGCGATACACTGCTTCATGTTCTTACAACCTGTTCGTTTGATGATGCGACTTTAACGCAGTTTTTAATGCAAATGCAGATAAAATTAAGAACTCCATAGTTTCTCCAAACGTTTTGCAAACTGACTGCAAGTCTGGTGTCGAACGCGCGCTATGATCAAGTCGCTGCAGCGCGTCTCCATATCGCTAGATTATCTTCCTGTCGCTTCCAAGTAGTCTCCATTCTTTCCTCTCAGCATCGCGTTTTAATGTCTCACATCGTTTAGCGACAACCGGATAAATATCTATTTTGTTCGTTAAACGCGCGCAGCCTTGCACACGGGGATGCAACCAGTGCAAAGCACACATCGAAAATTATCAGGACATAGATATGAATAAAACAATTCTTGCAAGCATTACCACCCTCGCGCTAAGCCAAGCGGTTTTTGCTTCCGATGTAGGTGGAGTTGAGACGGATCACGAAGGAACCTATTGGGGCATGGGACTTGGCACCGTGTTTGGCGCACTTGTAGGCGGTCCCCCGGGTGCCATTGCGGGCGCTGCGATGGGGGGCAGTATAGGTTGGGGCCAGGATAAAGATAACGCCTTGGATAATTCGGACATGCAGCTGGATAAGAGCATGCTGGCTTTGTCGGAGGCAGAAAATGAAATTGCTCGGCTAGAACGGCAATCGCAAAAAATGCAGCGAATTAACGCCCTGCAGCTGGCCGAACTTTCAAAGCTAGCTGCCTTGACCAAGAGGGACCGCGAACAAAAAGAAATCCTCGACTCAATTGCGAAACACTACTCCCAAGAAGTGTATTACCGCCACAACGAATCCTCTATTCCTAACTATGCCAAAGCACGTATTGATAAACTCGCCGCGTTCATGCATGAAAATACCGACTTAAACATAGAGCTCAAAGGTCATACCGATCGCTTGGGACCGGAAAATGCCAATATGGCTCTTTCAAAGTCTAGGGTGGATGCAATCTCGGGTTATCTAATCGACAAAGGTATTGCGCCGCAGCGTATTCAAACTGAAGTATTAGGCGAAAGCCAAGCAAGCGTCTCCGAGGGTGACGCCCTGAATTATGTTCTGGATCGTCGTGTCGCTATTGAATTAAGTGTCCCGAGTTTAGACCCTCAGTCGGTCGCTGCGTCCATTGAGGGATTCTAATGAAATGCTTCGTTGCTTTGGATGAGGAGACTCTGCTGCGCCTTTGGTTGCAAAGCCCGGATTTAGTTGTGCCTTTTGTGCGTCCATTCTGCCCGAGTTCATCGCTGCATTATTCAACTAAAGCATTGCATGCCTTACCTGATAGCGCTCATTTAAAACCGCTTTTCAATTCGTCTGCGCGTTCCGCGTAATCCGCCTTGGCCACCCCGCGTGGCCCTTTTTTAAATAGAGAGCACTATTATGCAGATGATTGAGGTCAAACGAAGCACGTCATCACGCGTCAACTTAAAACTAATGACGCTGAAAGCGGTCGCATACGACTGTCTATGGCTCTTTTGTTTCGTAGCTTTTTGGCTTATAGGTGATCACGCCCTCGCCGTTGAGCGAACCTTGCAGTTTGGTGCGCCGGAACAACCAAATTTGAGCCTCAGGAGTATTGAAAGTGGGCACCAAATCGAGAGCCCGCTTGCAGTAAATACTGATGTATATATTGACATTGTTGGGCCGATTGTAAGAACCAGAGTCGTTCAACAGTTTATGAACCCCTCACAGTATTGGGCAGAGGGTCTGTATCGTTATCCGTTGCCAGAGAATGCAGCGGTTGACCAGCTGTCAATGTATATCGGTGAGCGCATTATTGAAGGCCAAGTGCATGAAAAACACAAGGCTAAAAATATCTATACCCAAGCCAAAAGGGATGGAAAGCGCACGGTTATGCTCGAAGCGCCTAAAGACAATTTATTCACGACACAGGTCGCGAATATCCCGCCGGGTGAGTCAATTAAGATTGAGTTTGTTTATCAAGAAGTTCTCGCATTAAGAGACCATGGTTATGCATTACGGTTTCCTATTGTTGCTACGCCGCGTTATTACCCAAGGCGCTCTGATGCGGGCATGCAGCAAACGCATCCAGATGCAAAATTAAGTTATCGCGATGCCAATACGCCTAACGGTAACCCCGTTAATTTTCATATTACCCTCGATACCGGGATGGCGATACAAACGATGCATAGCGCATCACATAAGTTGAAGCGTGAGCAAGTAGGGCCAACACGTTACAAAATTGAGGCTGGTTCGGGGCAGGAATCGAATCGTGATTTCGTTTTGTCTTGGACATATAAAGCCCAAGAAAACGCGCAAATGCGATTGTTTACTGAATATAGCAACGACAAGTACTACAACATGTTGATGTTGCTGCCGCCTGCACCCGATACCCAAATGAATTATCGTGCCCGAGAGCTCACGCTAGTCTTAGACGTATCAGGCAGTATGTCGGGCGAATCGATACGACAAGCGAAAGCGGCGGTCAATGAAGCCCTAGACCAGCTGCAAATTGAAGATCAATTTAATTTGATATTTTTTAACGACCGGTCTTGGTCAGTATTTCCTCAAGCAAAACCAGCGAATGCCAACAATGTGGCGCGAGCAAAACGTGCATTACGCAATCAATCGGCCTCTGGTGGTACGCGGATGAGCGAAGCGTTTCAGCTTGCTCTACCCCTTTCGCAGACGCAGGAATGGCTGCGGCAAGTGGTTTTTATAACGGATGGTGCAGTGGGAAATACCGATCAATTGTTAGCGCAAATTAAACGCGCATTAGGTACTTCTCGTTTATTCATTGTCGGTATTGGGGCAGCACCCAATAGCTATTTTATGCGTCGCGCGTCAGAAGTAGGTCGTGGCACCTATGCATATATTGGCCAGCTTACGCAGGTTGAGCAAAAGATGGTGTCGTTGTTTGAGAAAATTAATAAGCCGGCGCTCACCGAGATTGAATTATTGTTAGATGTTTCAGTTGACGCCCTATTACCAACAAAAATACCTGATATTTATCTGAACGAAATGGCTTTGCTTCTATTTCAGTCTCAGTCTGCACCCACTGAATTATTGATCAAGGGGTTGCAGGGTGACGCACCAGTATATTTCCAGCAAGCCCTCGAAACAGAGGCTGATGTCTCTGGTATTTCAGTTGAATGGGCAAGACGTAAGATCAAAGATCTTCAGGCGCAAATTCTAGAGACGAGTACGGATAGAAAGGCGGCACTTATTGATGAGCTAAGCGAGATCGCACTAAAACACAATCAAATTAGTCGTTATACAAGCTTAGTGGCGGTCGATGTGACCCCAATTCGAGCCGGCGCAACGTTGGCGTTTGAACAGATAAGATCGAATTTGCCAAAGGGTTGGCAGTTAAAACAGCAAGGCACTCAGACACTGGCGCTTGCGCAAACGTCAAATGGGTTAGCATGGATGACACATGTTGGTCTTTTATGGCTGTTAGTGGCGCTCGCATTAGGTGTTTTTTCATGCAACGCACGCAGACATTCGAGGAGTCGAAACGGTGCTTAAGCAGCGATGGGCTCAAAAGAAAATGACGCTCTTAATGTTTCTATGCATCGTTGTTGGTCTGTCGTGTCTTGCGCAGGTTTTTTTTATCGAAGCCAAAGCATTTATAGGCCAAGTATTAATTGAAAATGCTTGGCAAAAAAGTTTAGAAAAAAAAGAGCTTCATAAGGCTTGGCCTTGGGCTGATACCTATCCTGTTGCCAGATTAGGCATCCAAAGCCAGGATCAAACCTTATATGTATTGGCAGGAGATAGTGGTGAGGCGCTAGCGTTTGCGCCGTCTATGACCACACATACTAGTTTCCGGGGACAACCCATATATTTGGTGCAAGCGCATAATGATACGCACTTTACGTTTCTTGAATCGCTTGAAGACGGCGATCAACTAGTGCTTGAGCTATTATCAAAAACGGATGTGTTCACGGTTGCGGAAAAAAGGCTATTGAAAAAACCTCAGCTTATGATTTCCGACGAGCTTGATACTGCCATGTTATTGTTGACGAGCTGTCATTTAGCTCAGAACGGCGAGGTAGGGCATCAGAAACGTTTTGTGGTGGCTGCTTATCCATCGGGTGCTTCACTCCGATCCAAAATGCCCATCAGCGATAGCACCATTAAAGAAAAAGAGTGAACTTCTCCTTATAAAGTAAATTCAAAAAAATAGCGGATGATAAGACGACTCGAGCCCTTGGTACCTGTTTAGCGATTGTAAACGCGGCGTAGTTCATTGTATTTAAGGCCTTAGTTTTTATAGATTTAGTCTACTTTTTTTCGCATGTCAGTCAGTATCCTCATGAATTGCTTGCCTATAAGGATTCGACGCCTGCTTTTAAGTG
>ENA-OSET01001577-OSET01001577.1-sediment-metagenome-genome-assembly--contig:-NODE-1577-length-23477-cov-24.289145_pt1 | contig 23477 bp, 27 predicted proteins | sample MGYA00237882_ERZ534229 | MGnify/ENA primary metagenome ERZ534229 (study PRJEB26408, sample SAMN06266212) | sediment metagenome | isolation source: Hudson Canyon methane seep mesocosm | place... | reverse complement strand
ATTATCAATTCGATATCTGACACATTCATTGAAAATATCTTGAGCGAAATAGAAACCATTGTGAATGGGTCCGGGTCTACTGGGCAAAAAGCAGCGGCGCTTAAGAAATTAGACGAAGACCTTAAGTTATTAACTAAAGGTAAGTCGATACTGCCTACCCATAATCCAAATGAAATCATGGAAGTAAAGCTGGACTATCAAGGTGTTTACGCCCTACGGGACTGGGTCGAGGCTAATCACGGTGTCGCCGTGATGGATGCCATTCAGCAAGAGTTCGGTGATTTCATTAAGAACCGTACTCGGTACAACAAAGTAATTAACACGATTAACGACCAGTTTGTTGAGTTATTTGAGCAAGCGATTGCTGACGCACGCGAAAATGCAATAGATGACGAAGTAATTACCAAGAACGATGACCTACCTATTGAAACTATTGAATCAATTATAAACGACTTGCAGGGCGCAATCCCTGGCATTAACAACGCCTTTAGTGTGGATCATGACGCGTTAATTCAATTAGCTAAACAAGGGCGCAGTGAAGGCAGTGCCAAGCTCTATAAAGTAGAGACTAAACTGGGCCGCAGAGTAGATGGCGTGAAGTCTATTAACTCAACAGGTCAGGCCCGTGATTGGGTCGATGATCTGGGTGTGTCCCCTGCGGTAATTAGTATTCACTCGTTGGATGCAGCAGTTGCGCTACAGACTCTGAGTTTCGCCTCGGTACTTAATGTGCACGATGGTTTCTATACCGGCGTAATGCAAGCCGAGCACACAGCAAAAACGTTAAACAATGTCTTCTACAAAGCCATGAAAACAATGTCTCTAGCTAAAATGGCTTACCAATCTGCGGTACGCGCCAAGGCAGAAATGATCAAGTTTGCTACAAATCACAAGATGAAAGAATTCATGGAGGACAGTCCAAGCTGGGACATCTATGATTCAGAGGCGATTGACGACGGACACCAGTTAGCAACAGAACTAGGTATAGCAAAGGACGAGTTGATTGCGGGGATTCGTTATGTGACTCAGTACAACCTTGAAGGTGCGGGCCACAGTGTAGCCCAAACAACCGAATCAGAGAATAACTCCCCCGCCATCGACGTACCTCACAGTGAACTGGGTTACACCGCTGAAAGCGAAGATCCTGACGCACTGCATAATGTGCAGATGTACCTGCGTGTTTCTGAAAAGAAAGATGTAGATACATTAATTGGGCTGGTTCTGGACACCCTTGATAAGCGGACTGCTCATAGCAAGTTGCTTACCGGTATCCGTGAGCATTTAGGTGATGCCAAAGTGGTATTGGTTGAGCCGGATGTTGACTTGGAACTGTCTGAAACGGTATCCAAAGCACTACGTAGTGCGCGTGCAGTCTACGACGGCAACACCCACACGGTGTACCTGAAGTCTACTGGCTTCCGTGACCATGCGATGACTTCTGAGACTATCGCCCATGAGTTGATTCACGCGGTGATTAACCGTTACCTGGAAGACCCTGCGGCAAAACGTCCCAAGGCAGTCCGTGAAGCGATTGCTGACTTGGATGCGTTGATGACACGGGTGAAGAATGATCCTGCCTTCAAGCGACTGTATCCGGGTAATCAACCCATGGTTGCCAGCATTGATGAATTCATTACTTGGGGTATGACCAACGAAGGATTCCAGAACTACTTGAAGTCACGGACGATGGAAACCAAAGGCAAGCGTGCCATGGCGGGTTTCCGTCACATGGTTAATGCCATCCAGAAAATCATATTCGGTAAGACAGACCAGTCTGCCACCAACAACGCGTTATACGAGTTGATGGAAAATGCGGGTGTGATTATGTCAGAGGCCCGACTGTATAAACCCAGTAATTTGGATTACAGCACGGCTTCACAAGAAGTGGAGCAGATGACTTCCAAGGAAATTCTGGAGTCACTGGGCAAAATGGACGAACAGCACCAGCGTAGCGACGAACACGTTGAAACACTGACTGCATTGCAGACAGGTTTTGTGAATGTGTTGGAAGGTGTGTTGGGTAAAACGGTCCGTGAGATGGAAAATGATCACGCCGACCAGGATGTTACGTTTATACAGCATTTAAAAGATGGTACGGCACCGTTTGTATCCTCCCTCACCCACTTGTTCGGCATGAGCTACCAAGAGGCGTATGTTGCCGAACAGTTGGAAGCAACGTTGGGATCAAACATCGTTAACCAGGGAAATCACTCTGCGGCTATGAAACGCCTATGGACGCTGGCGAAAGCACAGCTGAAGCCAGAGGACTTCCTTGACGACTCAGGTGACATGGATTTAGCAATAGCACGCTACCAACGTTTATTTTCGCCTAAGACGACCAGTGCATCCACAGCTTATGACGAATCTGTCGGTAAGAACATTACAGATAACCGAGCCGATTACTTACAAGCATTTACCATTATGGCAATGGTTCACGAGCCAACCCGTAAGGTATTGGAAAAAGTAGACACCACACCTGTACAGAAACAGATGAAGGTGGATTCGCTGGGTGCTTTGATTATCAAGATCCGGGACTTAATACTGGATGCGCTAGCGCGTTTAGTGAATGCCCCACATACCATGAAAGGCACAGTGGGTGCCCAAGCCCAGCGCTTGATGGGCAGTCTTGCAGGTATCGAACGTAAGAAACGTACGCGTATCTTGCGCCAGAAACATGTATCAGAGCATGGGCCAAACACATTTGTTACCCGTCAAATGGCAGGACTGCGTAAGAAGTTACAGAAGCCCGCTAAAACCACGCTAGGTAAAGCGGCGCGTATAGCAAGCACACTGACTGAAGGTGACAAGGCTGACGGTTTTATTACCGTGATCCAACGGATCCGTAACAAGCACTTGAAGGAACGTAACGGGGCAATCATGTCCCTTGCCAATGAATTCTTAGGTGAAACTGCACTTAACAGTAAGGTTATGCGCTTACTGCGATGGTCAAACCGCGATATTGACCAGCAGCGTAAGCAAGTCAAAGACACCGTACGTTCAATGGTTATGGATTCATTCGGTAAAAAGCTGACTGAAAAGCAGGAAGCTGCGCTCACCCAAGTGATGATCATGACGGATCTGTCTTCGCTACTGGATCAAGATGTTGATTACAACAGCATCATTGATCTGGTGATTAACGCCGACAAACGGCAACAGAAGATGAAAGACCTGGAAGCCAAGTTATTGGCTACAGAGCACGGCATTTACTACGTGAACCAAGCTAAAGCACTTGGTTTATACATGGTTGAGAACGCCTCGTCTAACCGTAATCTGGCGAAGAATGCCCACAACATCGCTCTGCTTTACGGCGATAGTCAACGTAATGTGAATAAGCGCAGTGCTGAAAAAGCCATGCCGCTGATTGATCAGCTTGCTACATTACAGGCATTGGAGTTCACAGCCCCTGAACAAAGAGCGGTGTTTAAAGAGCTGGCACTGCAAGAGGGTGAACGGACAGACGGTAATGGTGTGGCATTTGTATTGCACCAGCATAAGGCTATTCAGAAGGATGCCTTTGAAACTATCTTTGATGGTAACCCGGTGAACGTCGTGAAAGGTTACATGCACCAAATTACCAACCCTCACCTCACTGTGAAGTTTGCAACAACACCTGAAGAGGTGCAGCTGCTTAAAGCACAAGGGTATCGAGTGGATCACACGATTCGTCGTGACAGCCATGACCCTAGTGGTTACACGGCGGATGGTAGTAAACGCCAACCGATTGTTGCGATGGTTGTGGAAGATGGGGGTATTGCTACCCGCCTTGCCGGTGTGATGTCTTACACCAACAAATCATCGATGGGTACATCACTGAGTGAGGCGATGAGTGCTGTGGGAGAGCATGGGGGTAAACGCTTAATTGCTAACTTCCGTGCTGCTGCACAAAACGAAATTGACGCACTGCACACGCAACTCGTTGCGCCTACTAAGGGTGACGGTAAAGGTGCAAAAATGATTCCAATCTTTGATCACAACGGCAACGTGCAGGACTATCGCTATGAAATGGAAGAGCAATACCGTGCAAGCATGCTAGAAAAACGGTATGACGTAACCAACGTGATGGGGTCAATGGCAGGTAACTTGATAGACAAGGTAGCCACTAAGGATATCAACGAGAAAACCATTAAAGAGTTGGGCAGTCAGTACGCAAAAGATCCAGACAAAGCGGCATACATTATGGTGGGTAAGCGCTCATCTGATCCAAAAATACGTGAGATCTGGAACATGTTGCCAGAGGAAACGAAGCAAGCAGCGCGTGATCAATTCGACGGTGATATGTTAATGATTCGTCGTGAATTGTTTGAGCCGGTGTTCGGTTACCGTAAAGCGAGTATCGCAGACCTGTGGAAAGCGGACCCGATGGATCGAACCAGGATTCAACAGTTTGTGGTGAAAGCACTGGAAATGACGTTTGGAAAAATATTTGGGGATAAATTGGTAATGCGTCTTCGCCAAGGCGAAGCGGGTTGGCAGGAGATTGTCAGAGCCGTCAAAGATATCTTAGTCATTAAAACAGGATTCACATTAATAGGTAACGTGGTTAGTAATATTATGTTGCTAAAGTTAAGCGGTGTGTCTTGGGTAGATATCGTCAAGCATAAGACGGAAGCGTGGAGGGGTGTGTTGCGCTATCAAAAAGAACATACCGAAGTATTCAAACTGCAAAGTATGCTCGAAGCGCAGCCAATGTCCAAAGCAGAACAAGCCAAGACGCATGCGCGTATTGCTGAACTGGAGAATTCATTGGCGAATAATCCCGTGAAGGAATTGATTGATGCTGGTTTGTTCCAGACAATCGTAGAGGATATTGAAACTGGGGATGACCCATTCAGTTATAAGTCAAAGCTGTTTAAGAAGGCTGAGAAACTAACCGCCAATATCCCACAAGGGATGAAGACGGCAGCCAACACATTGGCGATGTCTCATGACACCGCAATGTATAAGTTCTTAAACCAGTCTACACAGGTATCTGACTTTGCCGCACGCTACGCGCAGTTTAAGCACTACACTGAGCGCGGCAATAAGCCGTTGTCGAAAGAAGAAGCCATGAAGCGCATTGTAGCGAACTTTGTAAACTACGATGTGCCCACCGGGAAAGGGCTTCAGTACCTTAACGACATGGGCTTGGTCATGTTTACCAAGTACTATCTGCGGATTCAGCGCCCGATCATTCGTTTGGCACAAGAGAACCCTACTGGGTTACTGACGCTGCTACTGGGACAGGGTTTGTTTGACTTCGCAGCACCGACAGATTCAAGTCTCTTGAATAACGGGCTGCTCAGTCGCATACACAATCCGTTCGATGTAGCGATAGGCTCAATTGACGAGATTGCTACGCTCAACGGATTAATGCACGGAACCGGTATTAAGTAAAATAAGGGGGCAGATGCCCCCTTCTCTCTTACTGATCTGTAAACAGTTCAAGTTGGTTTTCGTTTTCAGTATAAAAGACGCCCGTTTCTAGTAATACGCTAGAGGCAATGTCTTCGATGACTGAGTTAGTTTCGGATAGCCATGCGATCTGACGCAGTGCTTCTTCATAGATAGCGGTGGTTTTCATTGAATACCTCTATGTGTTGGGAATAAAAAAGGCTACAGGGAGATTGTAGCCAAGGAGCTATTTCTAGCTCTACAGGAGTAAATCTTCATTAGTGAAGTTACTAGAGAGCAGAGGTGGGCCATGGAAAGCCCGACGCCCTAGTAACTTCCTAATAAAGACTAAAAGATGGTTCTTATGAACCATCTTTTGGTTCATCTCTGTAATACTCTGTAACAAGTAAGAATATTGCGCCCCCTAGTAATACCAGTCCACCTAGAATTGTAAGAAAGTAGATAAGTGCTACTGACAATCCTATGGTGATAAGTATCAAAAGGGATTTGAGAAAGATGGACAGTTTCTTCATTAGGCGAAGAGTGACTTGGAAGTAACGGGCACTTCTTCAGCGACTTCCTCTTCTACCTTGGCTTCAGGTACAGGCGTATCCTTTACTGCGACAGGCTTGGTGATTACTTCCGTTACCGGGGTAGCTTCTTTAGGCTTAGTCTTGGTTTTGGGTACTGCGGTTACCGTTTTCTTAGTGGACGTTGGATTCACATCCAGTTCCACACTGGTACCGTTAGTGCCACGACCTGCAATGATGTTGATATCAACATCTTTACCGTCCAAACTAATGCCTACAGTTGAGACATACGCCTTAAGCGCTTGCTCAATTTCATCATTGTGTAATGTTATACGCATAATGTTTCTCTATTTATAAAAGCAGTCATCTGCTTAAAGGTTTCGGTAGCTAGTCCTGCATGGACCGCTGCCACCGCATCTGCCAGGTGTTCATTCTTGTTCCCTAACTTCCACTGCCCTTTTTGCTTATGGCGTAGCCATTTAGCATCCGGGTACAGTTCAGTAGCCCACGTAATCATCTCGGCTTTACTGGCGGTTTTAGAACCGACAGCAGCAAGTTTGACTTCAGAGGGGGTCACTTGAATGAGTGGTTGTGCGATGGATGCAAGGAGTCCAACACAGACCCCGTAACTCGCCATAGCACGCGCAGACTGAGAGCCTACGGGTACTTCGACGATCACGAGATCTACGTCTTTAATGAACTCCTGCATAGCGTCATGCAGTAATCTAGCGCGGTTTAAGTCGTCACTGTTCTTACGAACAACTTTGGCGTTGGCTTTGTCAGATTTAGATTCTTGCAGTAACAAATCCTCTAAATCAAATACAGGAAAGCCCTGGTTAAAACCAAGGCTTCCTTTGACCATACCGAAGTTGGATAGTGACGGGTCTACTCCCGCTATTCGCATTACGCGAATAAGGACTTTACTTTGCCGTCAGACTCGGCTGGTGCACTAGATGCAGAAGCCCCCTTGGTTTGAGGAGGGGTTGCAGGCTTTCCATCAATGCCTTTGGCATTGTTGGGGGTTGTGCCTTGGTGCTTACCAATCCACACGTCAATAAAATTAGCTTCAGTCGCCTCGGCTGAGATCTCCACTACCGACATGTCATCACGAGTACGGAAGAACTTAGTGACATTCGTGGCGTTATAGGAGTCACCTGTATTTACCCACTTACCTGAACCCGAAGGGCATGGCCCTGTCTTGTCTTCGATAGATAGTTGAATACCTGCTTTTACTTGCTTACCAACTAAAGCAGTAAACATCTGTACCTTAGTAGGTACTTCTGCCCTAGCAGTGAAGTCGTATAACTTTACCATCTTCTCTTCAGGGTCCAGCTCACTAATGTCCACTCCCACTGTAAGTAGTGAAAGATCATTAACCATTGCCATTCCTCTAAAGGGGCGCTTCTTGCCGGTGGCAGGATCTAAGGTGTAGTTTTTATTGCCTTTGGCACTGGTACCTGCCACGCAATACCTTTCACGAAGGTTGGCTCCCTGATCTGTCTTGAAATGAACGTGTACATTCATTGTGCCAGTAGGGGTAGTCTCTAGGTACGCTACTTCAATGGTTAAATTGTATATATCACTCTTGTCAATGCGGGCGAAGCCGCCAACAGAGTCTTTTGCAGCGACGTAAGAGTCGTCCATTTTTAATGCAGCTAAAGTCATAATAGTTCTCCTTTAGGTTTAGCTATAATATTCTTTAAGGCGATCAAACACCTGTTGAATATCGTTATCTATAAATGTTTCTGGGGTTTCCCACATACCTAATGGCGCACGGACAGATAGCCCGACAGTGCCTTTAGTCTTTCTGGTTTGGAATACGTACTTGTAACCAAGCATTTCTTCCTCCTCAGAGAAGTGTAGAAGTGAATTGTCGTAGGTGGCTAAGTCCTTAACCCCTACTGACTTAGCAGCAATAACGCATGAAAAGTAACTTTCTACGCCATTGTTCTTTAATGCGCCTTTGATGGGCACATGGGTGTCCATACGCATCTCCTGCTCATTAAGTACGTCTAAGTGGTGCGCTATGAATACAACGTTCTTGGTAGAACGCGTTACATGTTGCTGCATTAGTCGCTTAAAGAACTGGGAATACTCACCCCATGCTTTCATGGTGTTTGCACTGTTGATAACACGAGTGGATTCAAACATGTCCATCAGATACGTAAGTGAGTCAACTACGATGGTATGAACGTCAGGAAGTGTTTCAGCATGTTGAAATGCCTCTTCTACCTGAACAGGGTCCACGATAGTAAATTCTTTGAATTTACTGCGAAATGGTAATCGCTTACCTGATTCACAGTTTAAATACATCACGCCTTCAGGGTTTCTCAGGCTCATTAATGAAGCTGATTTACCAGAAGCCGCCTTACCGCCTAGTAATACTAGGTGGTCATTGACTGCAGTAGTCATTGGTTTCTCCTTTTTAGATTAGACACCGCAAAAGGACACGGATGTGTCCCCTTGTAGCACTTGTGTTACACCCTTGTTGCACCCTAGAGGGGAAAAAAGGGGTAGTGGGGTCTGGACTAGGCAGCCCGCTTTTGAATGGCGCGCTGGGCAGACACCATTATGGTCTGGTGAATCTCATCATCTGGTAACTTATCAGCTAACTTATTGTTGAGGTTACCGACAGCTTGCTCAACTTCCATGATGGTTTGCCCGCCATCAACGAGTAATAAAGCGAACTTAATGAGTTGGTTAGAGCGGTTCCCTGCCCCGGTGTTATTAATAAACCAGCGTTCCAGATTCGTTAACGAATTCTGATCAAGTAAGCGTTGCTTACGCTCCTCGTTCTTACTGGTTTTCGGAATAAACGCGAGAGAGTCAAATAGCTCACCATCATTTGTAGTAACGGTGCCTTGGTGTGATAACCACTTACGGGCGCGTTGCCCTGTTTGATCATCAACTGCAAAGGGGAGCCATTCATAGACGTTCTGCATGAACTCTTTAAAGTCATCCCGATCCAACTTAAGTGTGTATTTCATGGGGAGGATCATGCGGAAGCGATCTTGCCCATTTTCACCATGACGTTTGGTGGTGTAGAACATGACACGGTAATCTTTGAATAATTCCTGTGCCGTGCTCAATGGTGTTCCACCATCGACATCAATTACAACTAAGTTAAATCCGGGTTTTGCCTTCTCTTCACAACGGTGTCCTTCTAGTACATGGTGCGATACCCAATGATAGCCGTTGGCTTGGGTCAACTGTTCTAGTTGTTCCCAAGTGACGCTCTCACTAAGATAGTTGTGGGCAACGTGCGTCGAGTAGGCGACCGTCAGCTGATTGGTATCGGTTTCAACGAGGCTTTCGCCAGTGAGGAATTCAATACCGTCACGGAACGCTTTCTTGATAATGATGTGGTTCTGGTACCCGTAGGCAATCGCATTCGTCAACATGTCGTTGCGGATGTTCGCTGCTTTGGGATAGAACGGTAGATTCTCAAGTAAGTCTGCGTGAGTCAGCGGACGCCTCATCTCACCTAGGTACTTAGCCAATTTAATGTACGGACCTTCACGCGTTAATAAGCGATCCAGTTGATTACCAGAATCCTCGACAATTGCTATGGCTTGGTACAGGTGTTCTGCTTTGATCTGAGCGCTACCTTCGATGAAGGCGTAGCTCCCTGCTAGTTTAAGCGCCTTAAAGTGACGGTGTTCCAATTCAGTCTTACGAATAATATCGAAATCACCTAACTTGTCGGCACGGTCACGGCAGTGCAGTGAGTACTCGATGTGAAGAATCTCTTCATCTTTATCAAGTAGCAACTGCTTCTTAAAGTTCACTTCCCCTGACAGCACACGCAGGCGCTCTGCAAGGTCTGCAACAAATGCGTAGCTTGCTGGGTTGGAACGTTGTGCCTGTATTTCACGGGCCGATAACTGCAGGTTACGCTTCACTTCACGACTAGAGGCGAAGATACAGCGGCGTGCATATCCCTTTTCTAGCATCGCATAGAACTCATCTTCGGTACGGCTACCATCCAGCAAAGAGGACGGTGTACCAAATGCCAGTAGGTTGCATGGTGTTGACCCCTTGAGTTCAGATAGGCGTATATTTTCCTTAGTGTTTTTAACTAGGGATTCCTTGATGTTGCCTTTGTCGTATAGCTCTAGGAACTTACTGAAGGCATCAGCATTCGCGGTGAGGTTGTCACCAATTTCATCCATCTCGAAGTTGAGTGCACCCGCTCTGGACATCAGTAACTTATGGCGGAATTGCTTTAGCGCAGGAGCCGTAGCAGCGTCAAACGCAGTAAGCCATTCGCCTGATGCTCTAAACTCCGCTTGGACAATATCCAACTCTGCACTAGGATCTGTACCATTTTTAATCGCACGGGCATTGGCAATTTTAGCCATGTTACGTTCTGCAACTAGGGGTAATGTCTCATCCTTGAACCGATCATTGAATAAACAAAGTACTTTGTCTTCCATGAAGGTACGGGACTTGCCTTTACCGGCACCTGACGGTGCTAGGTTAATGGCGTATATGTTAATGGGGAGAGTGGTGTTGTTATGGAGCAGGATTTCTGCACGCATGGTTGAAGCCACTTTAGCGAAGTAGTAAGAAACGAGCATTCTAAAAAACATTGGATCTTCGTTTTCACAGTGCTGCATCAGCACCTTAACAAGATCCTCTGAAGTCTGGTTGTACTCGCAAAGACTAGGGTTGAAATATTCTAGCTCGCGCATGATTTACTCCTTATGAGGTTACGCTTTAATAATTAGTTCGCCTGATGCGAGGTAGCGATCTTTCTGAGTACATACAGAGAAGGCGTCGCAGTATTTACAGGCACCCACGCCACCAGGGAATTCTTTAACAAAGCCACCATTCATATTGGCAAAGGCATACGCCTCTGCTGAGTTCGTGTAGACTTTAGTCGCACGTTTGGCTTCTGGTTTCTTGTAGTACTTCCACACTGTGGGTTTACGCCAAAGGTCTTCAGAATCACATTCTGGAATCTGATCTTCAGGTGCGTCAGCGTACTGTTTAATCTGGGAGAGTTTGTTACGAATATACCCTTCAGTTTCAACACTGGATTTCAGGGGTAAGACGTATTCCAACATGGGTGTCTTGGGGTAATTCTTAGAGGCTGCTGCCTTGGCTCCAGACCAATCTTTAAAGATGAAGGCAATGGCCATTTCATCACGGGTAATGATGTCTGGATTAAGCCAACGGTAGATGGATCCTTGCAAAATGTACTTACTGTCGTTGGTCTTATTTAGGTAGGTGTAGGTGCCGGTGGACTTAAAATCTTCCAGCCGCCCATCGCCTACAAAGTCGAATTTACCGGACACAATGAAGCCGTCTATTTCGCGCTCTGAGCGCTGTTCTAAGTAGACTGGAATAGTGTCAGGGTGCTCTGCTAAATCGTCTGCAGAGGGGTTTACACGCACCTTAGCAATCACTTTTTCAGGAATGCCTAGGCGAGTCATATTCTGTTTGTAATTATCGACCCAAGCGGACTCGATCATGTCGTGTATAGCGGATCCCATGCGGCTTGCAGCCACATCGGTAATGTCAGAAATACGGTCTTCTTCAGGCACTCGCGCTGCCAGTACAGTTTGTCGTACAGGGCGCAGTAATGAGGTAGCTGAAATGTGATTACTACGTTCATCGTGATCGTAAGTATCATGGGTTAGCCATACGGCTAATGACAGGGGCAAATTAGCCCTGTTAGTGTAGGTAGTCATTGGTTTGCTCCATTGAATTTAAACCACGAAACCCAACGGATGTTGGGCTGTTAGTCCATAAGGATGTCATTCAATATAGTGTGTTGAGGTGCGTTTTCAGTGAGGATGTAACCGAGGGCATTAACCCGGCGGTATCCGTGTGCTACGTAGAGAGTTTCATCGGCTTCAAGGACGGTCCAGAGGTGGTCGTCACTGAGTTTAAGTTCTTGCAGAACTTCGTGTGCGTCTGAGCTATTCATTAGAACAGAACCATGACCGAAGTCAAATCCTGCTCCCGGATCACGGGTGTTTACTATGGGCCGGAAGGTTTCATCCCAGTCGTCAAAAGTCATATACTATCTCCAATTTATAGGCATAAAAAAAGCGGACCGAAGCCCGCTTTGTTTAATGTGTGTTTGTTAGTTTATTTGGTGTCAGTTACTGCCCGCCAAAATATTTGCGCTTCCGTCTGATTCCGGCACTTGATGTAGCCAGGATTCAACATCAGCAGATGAAAGTCAGAAAATATCATCTCCCCTATTCCAAGAGCACGCATGTGGGGTTTTTTGATGACAGTGGTTAAGCCAGAAGAATTAATTTCCCTGCACAATCTCATCAGGCATTTGTACGGTGCCGAGCCTATAGGCAACTCGCGTGGAATGAGGATTCGATTGGAATCATCACGAAGACGTTTTTGATTTAGAAATAACTGCTGTGCTCCTTTGCTCAGTTGTGCCATTGCTTCAAGCACATCGTACTTTGATTCTTTGTCTGTAGTACTGAATTCACCTACCGCCTGGAATCGTCCAAAGTTATTGGGTTTCCGTCGTGATAGGTGAATGTTCGTGCCCTGCGGTACAAACATGGGGATGGCGTCTTCTTTAATTGGCATGAAATGTCCTTATTAATCTACAATTTCTGTTGATTATCTGCATTAAATCAACAATTTCTGTTGATTTAATTATAGGTTAAGTTGTTGATTTTAAAGGGTTTTATGTGTTTTTCGCCCTGTACTATATATAGGGGGAAATTAACCTTAATTGTCCCCACAAAAAAATACTACCTTTACTACTTTCCACACAATGTCGCGGATGCGACACCACAAGGTACTACTAGTGAGCGGGTTAGCGATTCTTACCTAGCTAGCATGTAGCGTTAGCGTAATGCGAAGGTGGGTAAGAAAGTAGCTAACTCTCAAAAGCGAATGGTCATACTAGTATTAATTTAAAACGAAAAAAAGGGACTAATTAGTCCCTTTGGTTATTATCTTATATGAAAAAAGGAGGCATGTAGCCTCCCTTTTATTGGTACAAAACTACCAGAAAACTACCATGTAATTTCCAGCGTATCTATAAGATATTGTTTTATATACCTTTTACTTCACTCTACCCGAACTGGTTAGAGGAGTGGCTTATGGCTCAGGACTTATCGTAAGTCTTTGATATATAAAAGAATATTTTATGTAGCAGCAGTTAATTGTGGGTAGTGCTTGTTCCTAGTGCGTCATAATACCCTAGAAAAGTGCCAGAAAACTACCATCAATTGGTAGCACCCCTCATTGAAGCAATGTTCAGTGATCGGCGTTTCTTCTTACCCTGCATAATTGCTTTTGCGTAATGCTTTTCTAACATACTTAATGAAGCATGCCCCATGCAGGTTGCCACCTGCATTGGTGACATACCTTCACTGAGCATAATAGATGCAAAGGTGTGCCGTATTTGTTTAGGGGATCGATTGGTGAGCGGTACGTCAGCTCGCTTCAGTGCTGCGGGCCACATGGACGATACTTGGGTAAAAGAGTACCGGTCCCTATCCCCAAAGAATCTGCGTTTAATGTTTTCTGTTTTCCTTGCATGTCTAAAGCGATTAACTGGAATCGTTGGCTTAAAGATGAAGGTTCCCTCCAGTTGCGTAAACTGACGGTGATAGCGCAAGTGACGCATCACTTCCTCATCCACCTCAATGATACGATCAGAACCATCAGTCTTGGTTTCTCCCACATACTCCTCGTCCGTGCTGCGTCGCTTCACGGCTCGTCGTACGTGTATAGTGCCATTTTCAAAATCAATGTCTACCCACATTAGTGCTAACAGTTCCTGTAAACGCATGCCAGTGTAGAAGCCAACGCCCCAGAATGCTCGCTCACGATCAGGTGACGCATTGAGTACCCTTTCTACCTCTTCAAACGAGAGGGGGTTAATGCGCTGCATGCGCTGGCTTTTAGATAATGTTTTTAAATAATCGCCTGGCTTGATATGCGCAAAGGGGTGGCTAGCAACAATACCGTCCCCTACTGCTTCGGTATATAGGAAACGCATCAGACTGAGCACCTGTGAGGCATAAGCCGATGAGAATGTTTGTCTCTTTAACCACTCACGTACATGTGCTGGTTTTAGCTCAAGTAATGTGAGCATGCCAAAGGCAGGTATAAAATGTTTATTAAGGGTGTCAATGCGCCTGTCATGGGTGGATAACCCCCATTTACCTATCTTGAGCTTCCGATCACATTCGTCCCTTACCAACTCACCTAACGGTGTGGAGGTAAGGTGTTTGATTTCGTTGGATGCTTTGCTTGGGAAGTACTCTTCGATGTTTAATGTACCCAGTGCCTTTTCAGCACGCATCTTCGTCAGCATGGCATTAACAAGGGCAATGTTGTCTGGGGTGGGAGGTAAGCCAGTGGACTTACGGTAAGGGCGGCATTGGTAACTAAAGTAGATGCGTATTACGCCGCCGTAGGCTGTGAGTCCTTTAGGTAGTTTGATTTCTTTCCTTCGACCCATTCTGCCATCCTCTCTGTATTAATCCAAAGTCGGTCCATTGGATCTGTACGGTAATGATACCCGTGGATAATAGACCCTTTGTGTCTTAGACGCAAAAGCGTCGAGCGGGACTCTCCCGTTATTTCTATGTATTTACTCAGTCGTATCCACATAAACTATCTCCATAAAAAAAGCCGCTAGTTAGCGGCTTTTGTTGTCCATTTGGCATGTATTGCCAAGTGTCTAATTTCATTTGAACAGGGATCTGGTTTCCCTCTTTTTTTGCGTACTGGACGTTTAGGAATTTTCTTAATCTTCCAGTGCATAGTGTGTCTGTGTAGGGCTGCGGTACTGATTTGTAACTTCTCAGCTACTTCAGCATTAGCAGCCCCTTTAGCGAACCAGCGAACAATATCGTCACGATGCGCTTCAACAGTGGCTTTGTGACTTTTGCTTTGTGTGATCGTATTCATGACGCTATTACCTCCTTTTATTTATAGAAAATGTGATCGCCAATTTGAGCCACAGTAAAATAGTGATCTGCCCAGTAGGGCATCACATGGGTGGCGTGGTAGTGTGTTGCCCCTTCGGTAATGTCGGGGATGAACCCACCCTCTATCTTGTACGCCAGGGACACACTTTGTGCCCATGCCTCATCGTCCTGGGGCGTGTCGGCTTTGCCGTCACACCACCAGCTGAAACTACAACGGTTACGGATCGGGTGGTCTTTCCAGTAATGCCCTTGCTTCACAACTGAGCAAACACTGTCTGGATACTTAGGTGAATGAACGCGGTTCATTACCACGTTAGCTGTGGCGATTTGCCCTGCTAGGGGTTCGCCACGGGCTTCGTGATAGATGTTCATAGCAAGGCATAGCGTTGCTGCTGACAGCATGATTAGTCCTCTTAGCCAAGTAAGATTTTCTTTAGTTCTGTCATTGATTTGCCTGTTCTGGCAACAATCTCAGACATGAGCATGTTGGGGTTACTATCGAATAGTTCGATGATTTCCTGATTAGTCATGGGCTGCTCCTCAGTTCGGATACGTACCAATAATGTACTCATCTAAACTGGCGTCTTTGATGATAAGAGTGGAAGCGGTGTTTTCGCAGGTGGCTTCCCACCCTGATTTGGCAGCGTTGGAGCTGGAATCAAGCATGGTGAAGTCTGTATTGTGGTAAAACTGGCCTTGGTACTCGATCCATACACTCCCCTCAAGCATGGAGGGGTGCAGGTAGTCGTAACTCTCGACGATCTCTTCCGGTACTTCGCCAGTGGATAAGTACGGACGGGCGTGGTTGTTCGTTGTAATTTTCATAAGACACCTTCTACGAGTATTTTACGTCTGGCTCGAATTGCCAGCTGTAGGTTATGTTTGTGCACGGCACTGGAACAGTCCGCAGCCCTGCGTTTTAAAATCAACCCACAATCAACATGGGGTAAGGCTAATGCGCGTAGTTCAATCAATGTAGCTAAATCCTTATTTGTCCATGGCTTGGCTGGACGCGTTCTGGGAACTACTACATTAGATTTAGTGACTTTTTTACTGTCTGAACTTTCTGGGCTAAGGCTACTGGTACTGAAAAATGCAGGTATTTTCGGTTTAAATGCTAGGCTCAATGTAATTTCCTCTGTTCTTGCTCTGTGATTGCGTAAAATTGTTCAATGATCTCTGCTGCTTCCTCATAGTTGTCGTGGAAGAGTTCGGTATCCACCTGGTCTATCACGGCGTAACACGCCTCAACTAATTTACAAAGCTCCGTGATGACGTTCTCAGCGTCTTCTAATGTGGCTTGTTTCTCTGTCGTGACTGTGGTCATACAGCACCCCCAATTTGGTTAATTCCAACTTTGTGGCGTTGAACCTCTCCATGTTGTTTGTCGTAGATGATGGCGCTCATAGTGCGTTTAGCACCATAGCCGCTGTCCGAATGCCAGGCGTCCGGTGAAGGTAACGCTTGGAATGTTTCACATAGCATGCCGCCTATCTCTACAGCGGTGTGATGGTGTACGTGCCCCATTAACAAGTGTTTGTGTTCACACTGTCCCCAGTCTTTAGCCAATGATCGAGTCACGTACTCAAAAGCCCGCTGCGGCTTCATACGGTCCCCATGGTGTGTAACCAGAAGGTTATTTCCGTAGGTGAGATTTTGGAACTTGTGGGCGTTATCCATGATGGTCACGCGTGGTTCATTTTCATAAAACCCTCGCAACATGACGTTGATAACGCGAGATGTATTCTCGTTGTGATTGCCCCGCACCATCATGACGATGACGTTGTTGTGGGTCTTTAATAGTAGGTCAATGGATTGTCGGTAAATGCGTTGGCAAACAGTAATCATTTCACCGTAGTCGCCACTCATGTCCATGTGATTACTACCTGATGAGGTGGTTCCGGCTAGGTTATCGAAGTGCTGGAAGTCACCTAAGTCCAATAATAGAGCGGTGTCTGATCCACCGGTTGCTTTAATCAAAGCGTGTACCGCACCTAGCGTGACTGCCTCTGCTATTTCTAGCGTCCACTCACCCTCGCCTTTATTTCTGCTGTTGGAGACTTGCATGCCCACATGGGCGTCACCAATCACAATAGCTGTGAGCTGCTCCGGGAGTTTTTCCAGGGGGGCTGTAGGTAAAGGCACATACTTGGGGAGGTCTTCCATTAAACCATCAGTAAATGCGCGCAAAGACTCTTCTTGAGACTCTTTCTTGAGGTTGGTTTTGACCCACTGCTGCTTCACAGTTCCGTCATCTGCGTAGAGCGTTGATACGCCCTTTACGACATGACTTTCAGGTGCCGCATGCGTCATATCATGATCAGGTGAATAGCCTCGTGTGGCGGCTGTACGCCTTACACGGGTTAGTGTCTCACGCACTTTCCTGTCGTGAATGCCTAACGCAGTAGCCGCCTCCTTTTGAGTTGACGAATTGACTAGAGCGGTGATCGTTTCGGTCTGTCTTTGGGTGATGCAATAAGGCAATAACGCCTGGTAATCTATCATGGTGACTCCGTTGTTAAGTTGAGTCAGCACTCACTGGTACGTTTTGTTTCTAATTGTTATGCGGCTTGTACTTCATTCAATAAATCCAACTTGGATTGAAGCAGCTCGTTTTCTTGCTTTAGTCTGTGAATTTCAGATTCTAAGACTTCATTTACAATGGTCTGGTTAGGGCCATCAGTAGTTGATGTAACTGGGTCAATAAAAGTAGCAAGGGTGGATAATTCACCCTCTAACCGTCTTAGGTAATCTTCATCGGCGTCACGACCTTCCCACAGACTACGAATGCGGATCAGCATCGTGGTGGTGGTAATGAATTGGTTTAATGCCGTTTCAAAACTATCAATTACCGGGGCAGAAAAATCTGTGTCTGTCGCTGCACCACCAACGTGGTAATAGTAGATAGCGTCGTTTATTTCTTCGGCTACGTCTTGGAGGCTATAAATAGCATCAGCAAATAGGTTGTTGTTCATGTTGATACCTCTCTTGAATTTGAATTAAATCGGTGTAATCATCAATAGGCACAAGCGCGTAGCGGGGTTGACGTTTGTACGTCACAAGGATCAGTTCGTCCTCAAAGGGACTATCACTGATGTGTCGTCCTACATCACTGGCACTCATTGTGGTGGCTGTTACACCCATTCGCGGCGCATCACGGATGTGATGCTGGCGCATCTTTGCATAGACCATCTGAAGTGATATTTTTAATACATCAGCGATTTCATTCGGGGTGTATCCCGAAATCCACAATTGTGTAATATCTTCGAGATAGGATTTGTTTTTCACTTCAACACCTGACACTAATCCCCAGCGCTGCCGACGACACCAAATGGTGTCTTTGGTCACGCTGTAGAATTTAGCGATCCTTGAGTCTGACCAACCGTCGTCAATTAGACGTTCGATCTCTTCTTTGTCAGAATCAAATGGGGGTTTACGTAGAATTTTGTTCGGGGAAATGCGGGACATTGGTAAGTTCCTGTGTGGGTTAAATCCAACACTTACCAATCTGGTTTTAAGCTAACGCTTACGTTCGTACTTGTTGTGGTCTTCGCCACATTCTTTATCACAAAATAGTTTCAGACTATCCACTTCAAATGGTTCATGGCACCAATGGCACTCTTGTTTCGGTTGAAGTTTGCGAGAAAGGCAGGACTGCCTGATCGCTGCGATCTTTGCATCCAAGATGCTCTGCTCAATTTCTTGAGTTGCGTCCAACATGTCTGCTGTCATGTACTTAGTCCTTTGTTGCTGCTGCTTCAGCGGGATGCTCAAGAGCATTGTGCCTGTCGTAGTACTCCACTTGCATTTGCAGTACGTGGATGGCCTTATTAAGGTCTTGCCGGTGAGTACCTTTTTCCCTTGTTAAGTATTTATTCACTTTAGTATAGACGGCTGCTTGTAACCCTTCGTACCCGAAATTCAAAAAGGTAGCTTCAAGGGGCTGTATACCTTGCTTCGTGTAGTGGTCACCGCCTACTTGTGTATTTAAAGAACTGACCATTTTGTAACTCCCGTTACTGGCTTACCTTCAGGGGTCTTGTACTGCGGATCATCATCGTATGAGCGGACGTACTCTGGACGAATAGCGACGACTTCGGTGCCGTTAATTAAACGGGCAAGTACGAAGACACCTGGTGAGGGAAATGTGTGTACGTCATGCCACACGCGTTTCAGTGCTGTGTTCATTAGCAGTCTCCTTAGTAAATTGGGTAGGGTCAGTAATACCGGTGTGCTCGAATATTTTGAATGCCTGTTCTTCTGTCCAATCGCACTCAAATGGGCATGAGAGCCAACCGTATCCGTAGAAGAATTTAGTATTAACAGATTGAATTAATTTGCTGTGGGCTTGGCTTAGATACTCAGCCACTTCGTTCTGTGTTAAAAGCTGGTCTATGTAGAGAGACTCAGATTTCATGTTGATTTTGCCGTCTTTATCTTTAAAGAAAGCAGCAATAAATGTGGACCACTTGAATCGCTCTTTGGCTAATGTGGTGATAAGTGCTCGATCAGGTAGGTATACGCGTGCGCGGTGGTTGTGAAAGCAAATAATGTCGGGATCGAGGCTGGTATGTACGAAGGATTTGTTCTTAAGTAAGCAAAGCGTTCGTTTGATGTTCTTGGTGCGGGGGTTGTATTTCTTAGTCCGTTTTTTCATGTGAACTCATTTATGCACAATAAACTATTTTACATAAAAATCAAGCATTTATGTACAAAAGTCTACTAAGAATGGGTGAAATACCCCCTTTCGGGGGTATTAACTAGGCTGCATCTGAATCAAGGGGACTTGCTGCGCTTCTCAAAGCTTTGTCAGAGCCATTGTTGGGCAACGGATACTCCGTTTCCCAAGTAGGGTGAAACACAGAAAGCTCCCCTCCTAGACCTACGTCTGGATGAGTAATTTCCGGTAGTTGTTGCCACTCCATGCACTCCACTAGATTCTTGTTAAGGTAACTAATGACATCTATGTCATCCCGAACCAAGAAATACTGGGCGTCATGTATGTGGGCTACAGGTAGTACGTCGTGACGGTACTCCGATTGTAGTACTCGACGTTGTAGGTCGATGCCTGCACGGTTATTTAACAGACCGTACGATTGTCCCAAGGCGTTGCCAGCAGTACGTGCCTCAGCTTGTGCCTCATAGGGAGTAATCCGACTGTTCATGAGTGACTGCTTTAGCGTAGGCGTACGTACACGTAAACCGAATGCTGTGGTCACATAACCGTCTTTCGCTGCGTTATCAATCTTGTCCTTCACCCATGCGTCAGACGCTTTATACATCTCATGGTAGTTGGCTTCGATTGCCTTCGCTTCATCTTCCGTAAGCCCGACGTTTTGGATTAACCCGTGATAGGTGCCTCCATACGTGAGTAGGAATGTTGGGGCTTTGGACTTTTGGCGAAGTTCTTTGTACTTCTTGGCGATTGAATTGATGCTTTCGACTGTGGGTTTAATGTCAGGCATCTCGTCCTTGAAGTAACCATAGGCGCGTAAACAGTGCCCATCATATCCATCTGTATAAACCTTCAGCTTGTTGGGGTCTTTGGTCGTCAGGGCAGAGATTCGATCTTCTAACGAAGCGAAGTCTGCGCCCATAAATAACCAGCCTGGCGGTGCCTGAAAACATCGCTTTATTAACTTAGCAAAGCGACTTCCCGTAGAGGGAATGTTTTGTAGATTTGGGCCAGAGCTAGAAAGACGACCAGAGACTGTACCACCTAGATTGAAGTTGCCGTGCAGGTAGTGCCAGCCGTTTTTACAGATGGAATGTGTCTCAATGGCCTTGATAAAGGTATTGAGGATTTTATCCGCCTCAAAGAAGCAGATAAGGGTATCCAGAATTTCACCATGGTCAGGGCGAGTAATCCGGTGTTTCAGTTTAATAAGGGTTTTCGCACCCACTGCGGGTGCACCCTTATCGGTTTTATCTATGACAGGGTAATCCAGAAAGTCATACCAGAACTGTTGTAACTGAGGTGCGCTGTTGGGGTTAAACACAACATCAGCAAAGTCTTCAATCGGCTTCACCTTAGTCTTTAGTTTTGCATTAGCTTTGGTTTGTGCCTGCTCTTGAAGTAAGCAATTGAACTCCTGAATCACAGGGGAGTTATCAAAGTAAGCCATGGTGGTGAATGTCACCTCCTCTAGCTCCTTACGGGCCGCTGCTACTGCCTTCATATTGATGGGCATACCCGTCAATTCCATTTGCAGAATCACTTGCACAGACGGCTTAAAGATAGACTCATAAATGTCCAATTGATCATCTTCGATCATGGTGACAAAGTGGCGATCAAATACGTACCAGGTTGCCAAACAGTCAACGAGGTTGTACTCCAACAATTTGTCCTCCGGGATCAGGGTGATATCCTTGATATCCTCCTGGGCGTAGTTACCTGCAAAGGCGTGGGCTTGATCTTTCAAACTCAGCTTGTTGCCGGTGGTGGAGTTAGTAGCTAGATACGTAATCAGTTTCGTGTCATGAAACTTACGGGTCATCACTTCAATGCCATACTGCTTTCCACGTTCATCAAGTAAATCATCCATAAATAGTTGATATACAAGAACTTTTACGTCGAAGTTAGCATTGTGATAGATCAAGTTGCCTTGGTATTGCTCAAAGAATTCAAGCAGTAACTGCCTTACTTCTTTGTTTGGGTCATCTGACGCAGTATCTACACGAAAAGCAATGCCGTTATGTTGGTCCCAAGCAAAAGCGATGGTACCAACCCCTGCTTTATGAAACTTCAAACTGAAGGTTTCAATGTCACAGGTTAATTGAGGATGCGCATGCAGTTCCTGCAATGCACCCTCAATATCACGTAGCTTGATAGGGTACGCTGCTGAATGAATGATACCTTCTCCCAGTGCGACGTACTTACCCTCTAAGTGATTAGCTAGTGCAGACAACGCCAAATCCAACTTACCTTGGTTTTCTGGGGAATAGAATAACGATTGGTAGTTAGGTGCGTAAGTCACCTGTAGGTCTTCATACCCCGTGATGGCACACGGCAAGACATAACCAATATGAGGTTCTGCTTTGCGTTGCTTTGTTAGGGTCTTGAAGTAGTGTGGATCACACACTAAGAGTGTCTTAGTGCCTAAGCCAACTAGCTCAGGGAGCAACTCCTCAAGGTATTCTTTTTGAGTTGATGCTTTTACCTTCTTTGGATCGTCATAGCGCAAAGAGACTGCAACTATCTGGTCAGTATCTACATTATGTAGGTTAAGTGGTTTTAGGTAATATTCCTGTAACTCATTCTTTTTTAAAGACTTATCTTTAATTAGCAACGCTACAGGATACTCTGGTCGATCTTGGAAGATAATATGGCGCATGGTTAGCCCTCAAGCATGTTTGTTAACAGCTGTTCGCGTATTAACTGAATGCCTTGCTCATTGTCAGCCGTGAATTTTTCAACGTCTGCTGTAGTTACTGAAGGTTCACATTGTCTGATGGTTTTCAACACACCAGTGCTGAACGCGTTTGAAATCGCCGGTGGCAATAATTCAAGTACGTCAGAGATCACATGAGTCATGTTGAGTGCATTAGCAATCGTGTTTTTTATATAAACATCACGGAATACCTGTTTTTGCCGGTGGGAAAGGTATTCATCAAAAGGCGTCACCAGGGGTTCATCAAGCGGATGCACATTACTCACGTCACCGGGTGACAAGGATGAGTGTGTGTAAGTGGTGTAGCCTCTGATAAAGAAGGCTTGTCCACTCGTGGCTTTCATCTGCTTGTGGCAGTACATGTCAATGACACGCTGGTGCGCTTTCTCAGATAACTTGTAGAGGTAATCTACAATGCTCTCTTGGATGATAGCGCGAATATCACGCTGCACTTGTGTGGTGGTGTGTTGTCTGCCCCGCATAGTGTTCTCCTTGGTATTTTGCAGGCAAGGTGCCGTACAGAATTACTTCATCAGAGGCGCGTGATACAGCGACGTATAACATCCGTGCTACATCGTCAGGGGTATTGCAGCGACCTATGTCATTCAAGTCAATTAAGACCCGTTTATAGGTACTGCCCTGACTCTTATGCACAGTGCATGCGTATGGTGGACGGATATCTGCAATACTATCTTGGATAGCAAAGAAATCTCGCCACTTCTTCTCACGCTTTAACTGGTTGAGTTTGGTTTTTACATCATGACTGTCATCAGCAATAAAGACTTCAATGCGGTTATCAAGGGTCAGGTACTTACCTGAGATATCCATGTAATCTGAAGAACTGGAACTAATGTAAGTGATCCGTGCACGCCCGTCTGTGGCGTAAACGGTTCTACCTTTATTGTCCATTATGGGTTTGTTGGTCACAATCTGCTCACCGATCTCAAAGGTCTTTGTGTAGCCTTTGTGTTGGCGGATAAAGCCGTTGTATTCCTGTACACGCGCATTCGTCCATGCCAACACTTTGGCATCATCTTCCTCAACATAATGGGGTTGACTAAAGGACTCTTTTACTAGGGTTTGAAAGGTGGGACCATCAACGTGACGTACCTGTTTTCCATCTACGACAATTGTAGGGAATTGCTTGGATTTAACAGCCTCACGGTACGCCATTGATAGTTTATCAATTTCACCGTCAAAACGCATAATCTGAGTGAGTTTAGCGGTAGGTAGTAAGCCATTAAAGACAGGTGACA